>MDTE01052930.1_pt1 | contig 31526 bp, 32 predicted proteins | sample 811231 | NCBI WGS metagenome assembly MDTE01 (sample SAMN05326651, study PRJNA326480) | marine metagenome | isolation source: seawater | place: Indian Ocean: Red Sea | collected 2010 | reverse complement strand
TATTATGAAAGGAGGGGAAATATTTGTCACTAAAATGAAGTCTTTAAGAATAGAAAACCTTGCTAAAGCAATGATTCAATATTATGGACCATCGAGTTCAAAAATAGATTACATAGGTATCAGAAAAGGCGAAAAGATGTTTGAAGAATTAATAACTGAAACTGAATACAATAAAGTTAAAAGTTACAATAACTTATTTATTATTTCAGAAAAAAATAATTCAAATAAAAAAGTTCATCAAAATCTTCGCTATACCTCATTAGATAAAAAACAACTAAGTATAAATCAAATAAAACTTTTATTAAAAAAAATTGATAAATTAAGAAAATGAAAAAAAAAATTGCAGTTATCACTGGTACAAGACCGGGACTTATAATGATGTATTCCTTGTATCATGAATTAAAAAAAAATAATTTTAATTTTTTTGTTATTCATACTAATCAACATTTTTCTAAAAATATGGATTTTGATATTATGGAGGATCTTAATTTTAAAGATATTAAATATAGAATTTCAAATTCTAAAATCTCTAAGTCGTCAATAACCCAACTTAGTGATCAAATAAAAGGTATAGAGAATGTTTTTTTGAAAGAAAAACCTAATTTAGTAGTTGTTTTTGGGGACACAAATTCAAATCTTTCTGCTGCGTTAGTTGCTAGAAAATTGGATATGAAGTTAATGCATATTGAGGCCGGTGAAAGAAGTAAAAACTGGCAACAACCAGAAGAACATAATAGAAAAATTATTGATATTATTTCAGATTATCTAATTGTTACTAATGAAGATTCAAAAAAAACACTCATCAACGAGGGTGTAAATAAAAAGAAAATATTTATTTGTGGTAATCCAATTGTTGACGCCACGGTTATAAATTCAAAAAAAATATATAAAAAACAAAATAATCGAAAAAATAATAAATATGGTGTTCTAACATTTCACAGACAAGAAATTGCCGATAGTAAGACATTCATTAAGGAAATTATAGAAGGTGTAAGTCAAGCCTCACTTAAACTTAAATTAGCTCAAACTTATTTTTTTATACATCCACGAACTTTAAAGAATATTAAAAAATTTAAACTAAAAGATTTCATAAATAAATTTGAAATTATAAAACCAATGTCATCTATTGGTTACATTAATTTTTTAACATACCTTAAGAACTCTTCAATTGTTTTTACTGACTCTGGTGGTGTTCAACAAGAAGCTGTAATTCTAAATATACCTACAATTATTTTAAGAGAAAAAACAGAATGGAAATCTGCTACTATTTATTCTAGACAATTGATTTCAGGCCCTAATAAAGAAAAAATTATTGAACAATCTAGTTTAATTCAAAAAAAAAAATTAATTAATAAATGGATTTTTGGTAAACCCGGTGTTAGCAAAAGAATAATTAAAATTATTAATACTGTTATATAAATAATGAATATTTCATTTATTGGATGTAGAAATACTACAAAGGAGATAATCTCTAGACTTTTAGATAGTAAAATAAAAATAGAGAATTTAATTACTATAAACAAAAAAAATCTTCATAAATATCATATTTCAGGATACAAGGATTTATCAGAGTTTTGTAATAAAAATAAAATCAAAATTCATTATGTTGAAAAATATAACCTCAAATCAGAAAAAGATTTAAATTTATTTAAAAAACTAAATATTGATATTCTTTTTGTATTAGGTTGGCAAAGAATAATTCCAGAAAATATTTTAAAATTATTAACAATAGGAGCTTTTGGAATGCATGGCACTCCACTTAGACCTCCCCATGGGCGTGGTCATTCTGTGATGAATTGGTCATTAATAGAGGGTAGAAAGAAATTTACTTCATATTTATTTAAGTTAGATAAAAATGTAGATGCTGGTGCAATTGTTGGATTGAAGGAGTTTGATATAAATTATTGGGATACTTGTGAAACCTTACATTTTAAATATATGCTTACCATGTTAAGACTAATCTTATCAAATATAGAGAGAATTAAGAAAAAGAATTCAAGATATCAACAACAGGATTCTAAGAATATTTCTTATTATAAAAAAAGAAACCCTGAGGACAGTCTTATTAATTGGAAAAATAGTACATTTAATATTTATAATTTTATAAGGGCAGTTACTAAACCTTATCCACCAGCTTTTACTTTTTTAAAAAAAAAAAAAATCACAATATTCAAATCTCAACCATTCGATAGTAAAATTCAATGGAAAAAAAGTATTCCTGGAGAGATAGTAGAAGTTTTTGATAATTCGTTTTTTGTCGTTAAAACATTAGACTCTTCTCTTCTAGTTACAGAACACTTTGGGGATATAAATAAAAAACACAAAGGCATGAAGTTTTTATGAAAAGTAGTTTTACTTACAAAAATTATAAGAAGGTTTTAAAAAAAGCTCAAAATTTAGGCTTTAAGTTTACCAAATTCTCAAAAAAAAGTGATGTGAAAGGGAAAAATATTCTCTTGAGGCATGATGTTGATTTATCTTTAGAAAAAGCTTTAGAAATGGCTAAATTAGAATCTAAGCTTGGTATAATCTCAACATTCTTTATAAGAGTTAACTCTACTTTTTATAATATATTTGAAGAGCGTAACCATTATATAGTTACTCAAATTTTATTATTAGGACATAATTTAGGCTTACACTTTGATCCATTAATGTATAAAAATTTCAATTTGAGTATTAATGAGGGTATTAAAAATGATATAAAAATTCTTCAATTTTACTTTAAAATTAAAATTGAAGTAGTTTCACAACATAGACCATTTTTATTGGGAAAACAAACAAATAAATTTATAGAAAATTATTCAGCTTATTCATCTTTTTATATGAAAAAATTTAAATATATTTCTGATAGTTGTCAAAATTGGAGAGAATTTGATTTAGAAGTTGCACTTCAAAAGTTTAATAAAATTCAAGTCTTAATTCATCCAGAATGGTGGGGAGATAAAGAAGTAAAATGGAAAGAACATCTTGATCAAATTTCTAGGATTTTAATAAAACAAAAATCCGATAAAATAAAAGAATTAAAAAAAAGATACTCTAATTATTTAATTAAAATTAGTAGATAAATAGACTTATTACTTGTAATGAAAATTAAGATATTTAATACTCAAATTAAACTTGAGTCTAAATTATTTTTTTTTTAAATGTGTAAAACTTTTACCCACTCCGTTTTTATCGTACCATAAAATAGTTTTTTTAAGTGAATCTATAAATTTCGATTGTGGCTTCCAATTCAGTGCCTTCCTAATTTTTGATGAGTCTAGAAATATTTTTTTTACATCATCATTACTATTTTTAATTTCTTTAAACTTTACTTTTTGTATTGGGTTAATTGCTTCAATCATATAATTAAAAATTTCTTTAATGCTTATTGGCTCCCCATTGGAAACGTTGAAAATACCATTTAGTTTTTTATTTTTAAGGGTTTTATCAAATAAATTTATAAAATCATCAACATAAATAAAATCTCTGTAAGTATCTGAAACTAAGCAATCTTCGACATTTGAAATTTTTTTATAAAAAATTGGTATTGGACCCGAGAAACTCCACGGACCAAAAACAGATGATAATCTAAATGAAATAAAATTTAATCCGCTCAAATGTAGGTAACTTTCTGCAGCAGTCTTTGATATTGAGTAACTTGAAATTGGTTTGATTTCACCATTCTCATCAATTTGTCCAAATTCTTGTTTATAGCATAAAATTGTTTGGATATTAATTATCCTTTCAACATTGTACAACTTTGACAGATTTATTAGATTATTTATACCTTCAATATTAGTTTTTATATCTCTTTGCCAATTATCTGGATCATCATATGAAGCGGCTAAATGAATTAATTCTTGAGGTTTAAAGAAATCAAATTCTTTTAATAACTTTTTATAATTTGTGATATCTATTTTTTTAAATGTTATATTATTTGACTCAAATTGTGTAACGTTTTTGTTACCTGTTGTTAAGTTATCGAGTATAAGAATGTTAAAATTTTTTTTAGAGAAATAGTTTAAAAGATTCATGCCTAGCGAACCTGCACCACCTGTAATTAAAATTTTCATGATAAATAAATTACTATCCCCTTTTCACTATAATTAAAATTTCAATAAAACTTATTATTATTTAAATTGTTAAGATTAAAAGATTATTTATCAAAATCTATAAATTTATTATGTTTTTTTATATTTTTTTTCTATAAGGTTTCGATTATCAGAGGTCCATTTAATTGTTCTTCTTAAGCCATCGTCTAATGATACTTTACAAGAAAAGTTTAAATTATTCTTAGATTTTAAAATTGATGCAAACCTTCTTCCTGATTCATCCCATTTCCTTTTTGGAGATAGAAATAATTTAGAAGAACTTTTACATATTCTAATTATTTTATTTGCTAATTCCTTAATCTTTGTTTCATTTCCAGAACCTAAGTTGTAAATCTCACCACTCTTACCTTTTAAACTACACAGAATAAGTCCTTTAACAATATCGGATACATGAATAAAATCCCTGGAATTTTGTCCTGCATTTTCAAGCTTTATTGAATCATTATTTAGAGATTTCCAAATAAATGTGGGTACAACATTTCTCCAGATTGTACTTATATGTCCTCTCCACCTTCCAGCACCAAGGATTTCATTTTCACCATAAACATTTTGAAATCTAGAAATAACAATTGGAAGTTTATAGTTTTTAAAATAATAAAATGAATACATTTCTCCAACTAATTTTGAAATGGAATAAGGACTGTCATGCTTAATAGGTGCAATAAAACTTTCTTTCGTTGCTTTAGGTGTTTGGTATGTTTTTTCTGCTAATGAACAACCAGCAGACGAATATACTACTTTTTTGATGTACTTAAAGTTTTTTAATTTTTCATAAAGCTTAAGCGTAGTAATCAAATTATTTTCATGATCATCCAATGGATGTTTAATTGAAGCTTGGTTACCATGAAAACATGCAAGGTGCCACACGTAATTAATATCATTATCAATCTTGTTTAATATATTATTATTAGAAATGGATCCATTTATAAATGATATTCTCCTATCATAAGGTATGTTAATCTTTTCTGAAGATAAAAGATTATCTACAATAATAATTTTTTTTATATCATAACTCAAAAGGAGGTTTATTAAATTACTACCAATAAATCCGGCTCCGCCAACGACAAGAATTTTTGATCCATTTAATTTTATCATTTTTTTATTTTTAAATGAGTAAAACCTTCTTCCTTTATTCCATATTTTTCAAAATAAATAATTGCATCCTCAACTATTTTGTCTAAAGGCGTAAATTTAAAATTACCAAAATCTTCAAAAGTTTTTTTTGGATCTAATAGTATTGATTCTGCATCGTCAGGTAAAATATCTAAAATATCTGGCTGAGGATAATTATTCAGTTTTAAATGTTTCACAACACTATTGTATAATTCTAAAATTGAAACATCATTTCCGGAGGAAAAGTGGTATGATCCATTTCCTGTGTTTTCAATAGCTTTTAGAACAACTTTTACAAGGTCTTTTACGTAAACAAAGTCTCTTTTTGCTTGTGTTACAAAACACTTTTTATTGTTTTTTAATCTATTATAAAAAATAGGCAAGGGGCCGGACACGTTTCTCGGACCAATAACATTGGCCAGGCGAAATGTAACATAATTTAAACCTGAATTTTGAATATATTGCTCTCCACATGTTTTAGATATTGCATAGCTACTTCCATTTGGGTTAATAGGATGATTCAAGGTTATTGGGTTCTCAATAGGTTTTAATCCGTAACATAAAGCTGTCTGAAAATAAATAAATCTTTTTATTTTATATTTTTTAGAGATTTGTACTAGATTAGCTGTACCTAAACAATTAGTTTTAATGTCCGAGATCCAATCATTTGGGTCTTTATAAGATGCAGCACAGTGAATTACTATTTCGGGTTTAAATTTTCTTGATACATCATCTAATAATTCATAATTATCAATTGAACAGAAATGATTAGTTAATCCTGAATTTTTTTTTAAGTGAATCTTCCTGCCAGTAACTAAATTATCAATGTTTACAATTTTACATCCAACTGATAAAAGTTCTTCAATAATATGTGAACCTATTTGGCCATTACCTCCGGTTACTAATGCTTTCATAAACTTTATATAACATCAAAATAATTAAAAAAATAGGAGATTTTATCAGTTTTATTCTGTAATTTTTTATAGTCAATTATTTTTTAATGAATGATTTTTCACTGTTAATTCATTTCAATTATAAATTTGACTCAAACACATTAAATTTATTTATATTAAAAACCTTTTAAAAATTTGGGTAGGGGATCTGTACCCCTGATCTTATTACAAACTTTTCTCCAGTTTTTAAAAATTTTGATGAAACCGAAGAACTTGTAATTAAGATACTAGAATCCTTTGTTTTAACGACAAAATGATTAGAATCATCAAAAATATCAACTATTTCTCCAGGTTCATTATCATAAAAATCGTCTCCAATAAATAATTTTGCTTCATAGATATATACTTTTCTTTTCCGTAAAAATGTGAATGCAGAGGGGTAGGGCTTTGATACAGCTCTAATTAAATTAATAATTTCTGTAGAACTTGATGTCCAGTCTATTCCACTATTTTTTGGAACTCTTTTTAATGAATATGTTGATTTATTATTGTTCTGTTTTTTATATTTAGAGTTTTTATTTAAAATAATATTTAAATTTTTTAAAATTAACCTAGTTGAAATTACACAATTTTTTTCATAAACGGAAAGAATATTGTCTGTTTCATATATATCAAATTTGGCTAGATCGACAATATCGCCAGAATCTGCTTTATCAGTTATTTTGAATAAATACAAAAAGAATTTTTTAAAACCCATTATTATCGCCCAATTAAAAACTGCCTTACCTTTACATCTTGGTGGTTTGAAAGGACCACCATGAATTCCGTAAATATTTTCGTGTAAAGCATTTATAAATGTTTGAGGAATTAACTTTTGCCATCCATAAACAATTGCTAAATCAAGTGAAAGTTTTTTAATTCTTTTAATTAATTCATCTGATATAATAAAATCTTCTGCAATCAAGTATTTAATCTTATTCCTTTTAGCTATATTTCTTAAATCTGAATAGCCTGAAGTTTGTTTGGAATTTTTTTCAGCAGAAGATATTATTAAATATGGCTTTATATTGTAGGTAATAAGTTTATTAATAAGATATCTGGTAATCCATTGATTACCGATAATTGCTATTCTTTTATTTTTCATAGAGTTTTCTTCTATAATCATCTACTTTAAAGAAGTTTAATTTTCTTTTTTTATACTTTTGAATTAGTTCTTTTAAAAAATCACAAGAACCAAATGTTTCTTTATTTATAAAACCACTAGCAAAGCTTTTTTTAACCTTAACCAAATTAGAAATATTAAATAGAAAATTTTCTCGGTGTTTTTTATCGGAAGAGTTTATATAAATATTTAATGGGTGAAAATTAAATATTTTCATACCTTTAGAAAATATATCAATGTTACTATAAAAATTATGGCCTATGTTTTCGCAAATTCCATCCTCAAAAAAGTATGGTAATTGCACAATATCGTATAAAATATTATAGTGAGGTTCTATATTCTGTTGACTAAATAGCAAAGTTGATAAATCGTTTTTAATTCCAAGTTTTTTTAAAAACTCTAAATCTCGGTAAGAGTATTGAAGTCTATGAAACCTGTTTGAGGTTATATATGTATTATAAAAATTACAAATTTCGTGATAAAAGTTAGTTAACTCTTGGTCATGCTTTTTTTGAGTACTTTCATCTTTATAAGCAAATTTATAAAAATGTATTCCAATCTCAAAATTTTTGTCTGTTGACAGATCTTTTAAATACTCAGATTTGTGTGTAACAAAAAATGTTGCAGGAATATTCTTATCTAAGAAAATATTAGATATTTCTTTTATCATAAAGTCTGGCGCCCAGTCTGCATCAACAGTAAATAAAAGGTTCGAAAATTTATTATAATTGATTAATTCTCTGTTAAATTTCATTTTTTCTTTGAGTAGAATATATTTATTTAAAGTTAATTTTATTCTTCAGAAACTTACTAAATTTTTCAAAATAGAAATCATGCCCACTTTGACTCAAATGAACTCCATCATCAACTAAATACTCATATTTTTTTTTAGTTGAGTGATAGGATTCAATAACTTCTTTTCTAATATCAAAAAATAAAACTTTTTTATTATAATTTTTAAATTTTTTTAGTAATTCACTATTATATTTTGAATTCATTTGCTCGTAACTAAATTTTGAATTTGGTAGCTTTTCATGCCTATTTAGAGGATGGTTAGAATTAATAATTATATAATTTATTTTCTTAAATAAACATCTATCAACCATTTCCACTATATTATTAATATAACTTTGTACAGAGACTCTTGGATGACCACTGTCTGTTTCCCAAATATTACAATCATTAATTCCAAATTGTATATTAACAATATTAGGATATAAACCAAAAACATCGTATTGCATTCTTTCTAACGCTTGTCTAGAAGTACATCCATTAATTGATCTGTTGTGAAATATCAGGTTTTTATTATTTTTAGAAAAAAAATTTGCAATTTTGTTTACGAAAATTTTTTCAATTGATATATATTGACCTACAAAAATTGAATCGCCAAAAAAAACAAAATTCTTTTTCATAAAATATACTATTACAGTTAATTAATAAAATACCATATGATTTAAAATTTTAAATTACTTTAATAGTTAAAGAGATAAAACTTGATTTTTTTTAAATTAAAAAAGAATCATTTTTTTACCTTACATCCAATGACTTAACTATCATGTTTAACATATTTATTTTTTGTGATGTAGTGTTTAATTAAAAAACACTTTCTGATTTGTTATGTGGTACTCTAAATAGATTAGATTTACAAATTTTTTAGTAAACTTAATTTAAAGTTTTAGCTTTAATTTAATTTTTATTATCGCTAAATTTTTTTAACAATCTTTTTTAATGGTTTTAACTTTCAAACTATATATAGTAATGAAAATAAATATTAAATTACTTATATAAACAAAGAATTTAAAAGATACTCTAATTATTAAATTAAAATTAGTAGATGAATAAATTTATTATTATAGGTTATGAGTATAAAGAAGGTACTGCAAAACCTATTCTAAGAGGAACCCCTGTAATACGAGATGGTACTATAATTTATAATGATGTAATTATTGATGAAAAATTTGTAACAGGACATAACGTATTAATAAGAGAAAAGACTCTAATTGGGAAAAATGTTTTAGTCGGAACCAATACGGTTATTGATGGAAATGTAAAAATAGGTAATAATGTCAGAATACAATCAAATTGCTATATACCAACTGACGTTGTTATCATGGACAATGTTTTTATTGGACCTAATGTTACTTTTACTAACGATAAATATCCATTAAGAGATAGAAAAAATTATATTTCAAACGGTGCAACTATTGATGAAAATGTTAGTATAGGAGCTGGGTCTGTTATTGGAGTTGGGGTGAATATTGGAAAAAACTCTTTTATTGGTGCAGCATCTAATGTCAATAAAAATGTTGCCGCTAATAAACTTGTTTATGGAAATCCTGCTAAAGAATTTGTATTACCAGAAAAATTACGGTCCAGAAACGTAATTAAATGAAAAAAATTCTGATTATTGCTTATAAAGATTTAAGGCTAAATTCTCGTATAATTAGACTTGTAAAAAGTTTTTCATTATCTGGATTCAACACAACTGTTATAAGTTTGGGAAACCCAACCAGCTTTGAAAGAATTAAAAACTCAACATTTATAGAATTAAAATATCAAAAAAGAATTTGGAAAATTTATTTTTTTGTTAAGTATCTTTTCTCATACTTTAAAAAGTACAAAAAAAAAAATTTTAAGTTTATCAAAAGTTATAATACAGAAAGTAAATCTTTTTCTTATGATATTTTTATTAAAATTTTAATTAGATTTTTTTATTTTTTTAATTTAACAAATTCAACAGATTTTGCCTCAAGAGTAAAAAAAAAAATAACAAGTAATTTTGATTTTATAATTGCACATGACATGTATTCATTGATAGCTGCCTATGAAGTAAATAATGATAATTTTTTTATTTATGATGCTGTTGAGGTACCTCACGATGGAAGAAACGATTCATCATTTTTATTTAAAAATAATATTTTAAAAAGAATAAGGGATTATGAAGAGAAGTGTGAGAACAAAATTATAGAAAAAACTGACTTACTTTTAACTGTAAGTGATGGTTTGTCAAAATACTTAAATAAAAAATATAAGACAAAGAAAATAATAACATTAAAAAATTATAAAGAATATTCTAAGTTTGAAATAAGTAAAATAAATATTAGATCGATACTAAAAATACAAAAAAATGATGTTTTAATTTTATATCTAAATTCTATTAAAGAAGATGAAGGAATTGATAAAATAATTGATGTACTTAAGTTTTTACCTCCAAATTATAAACTTTCATGCTTAGGACCTGTAATTGAAAAAGATTATTTTTTAAAATTAAAGAAAAAAGTTAAAAACTTGAGTCTTGAAAAAAGATGTTTTTTTCCAAAATTAGTACCTAATAAACTTTTGGTAAATTACATATCTTCAGCCGATATAGGCATTATTCCGAGAATAAATTCCTACTTGAATCATGAATTTAGTTTACCTAATAGATTATTTGAGTTTATAGCAGCAAGAATCCCAATTGCCTCAAATAATTTACCAGATTTGTCAAATTTTATTTTAAAAAATAGAATTGGTTTGATTTTCGATATCTATAATGAAAAAAATATAATTTCAACAATATTAAAATTAAATACTGAAAAAAAAAAATTTAAAAGAAATATAAATCAACATTTCCTGAAAAATAATTGGCAAAAAGAATACCTTAAGCTTGAAAAAATTATTTCAAAGGTTTCTTAAATTAATAAATTTTTCATGATATTTGATGAAACTACTTTATTTTATTTAATTTAAAAATCCTCTAATTTTAAGAAGAAAGACTTGTCTGCCATTATTCCATAATGAATCTTTATTATAATTCAGTTCATCTAAATTTAATTTGTTTATATTTTTAAGATATTTTTTTAAAATATTATAAACACATTCTCCGTTCATTCCTTTAAGACACATAAGTTCGTTTCCTCTAACTCGTTTAACATTATAAAAATTTTCATTGTTATCAACTGTTAATGAAATCCTTAATTCTTTGCAATGTGGAAGAGCTTTTAGTAGAAAGAGTTCAAGTCTCTGGTCAACATTAGGAAATAAATCATTAGCAACAATAATATCATAAAAACCAAATTTATGATTTATCCAATCGTAATTTACAATCTTTGTTTTTTTAAAATAACTAATTTGTTTTTTGGTTTCGTAATTAAAAATTTCACAAAGTGTAAAGTCATGAATTTCTGATAAAATTCTTGTAAAAACAGTTAAAGCACCTCCAATATCAAGTATTTTTAATTTTCTTTTTTCTATTAAGTCATAGTAGTTTCTGTAAAAAGTAAATCGTTTATTTATGTCATTTAACAACCATTTTTGGCAATAAAGTCTATTTTCAAAACTCTTACTTTGCATTTTAATTATCTTTAAAATAACATCATCTTTTTTGTATTTATCAATTAATTTTTTTGAGACTCTCGTTATAGGATATTTTTTTTTTATAATTTCTGGAGTTAGAAAATAATTAATTCTTTTATCTTTAATAATTAATGGTTTAAAATTTTTAAAACTTAACGCTCTTGACCTAACAAAAGTATCATTATTTATTTCTTTTGATTGAATAACCCTAAATTTATCAAGGGAAGAATAATTATAAAACTTTCCTTTTTTTTCATTTTTTCTTAAAAAAGAAATCTTATTATTTTTAATATTTGTTAAAAGTTTTTCAAAAATTTTAAAACCTGCTTCTTCAAGTTTTTTATATAGTGTTAATGCATTATCAACAGAGGAAATTCTCACGCTTTTCTGATAAATAATAGACCCACTGTCGACTTCTTTTGTTAAAAGATGAAGTGTAGCATTAATTGATTTTTTGTTATTAAGTAATGCTATATTAAGTCCACATGATCCTTTATATTCCGGTAATGAAGCTAAATGGAGATTAAATGCGTTCCCATCAACACTATCAATAATTTTTTTTGATAGTATCCATTTATGTTGTACACTTAAAATGCAGTTTATTTTATTTGATTTTATAAATTTAATTATTAAATTTTCATTTCTTTTACAATTATCAATGAAATTAATTTTATTTATTCTACAGTAGTTATAAATTTTGTTAGAATTCCACCAATTTGATGTATTTGTGTTAGAGCAAACTACTAAATTTTTATTCAGATGTGGGAGTATTAGAGAAAAAAAAATTCTTTCTCCAATTGGTTTTTGTCCAAGATATAAAATATCCATCTAAGTCATCTATAGTATAAATTATTAACTCTATAAACTATTTTATTAATGAATTTATATAAATAAAAAGTTAAGGTATTTTTAGATAAATTTTTAAGCGAATTATCATTAAAAAAGTCTTTAACAAATTTTGTATATGAATAATTTTCACTTAATATAAGATCCTTATAACAATTATCTATAATTTTTTTTACATCATATTTTGATATACTTTTTATTATTTTGTTTACATTTGAAAAATCTTTTTTAACTGAAATGTAATGAATATTTTTTTTTAAAATATTATTATATTTTCCTTCACGAAGAACAAGACATGATTTTGCCATTGTTGCCTCAAATATTCTTGGAGTAATAACTGCTGCAGAAATTTTGTTATCTTCCCCTTCAAAGCAATTTTTCATAATTTCATTAAAAGATGCATTAGGATTTTTTTCTTCGTAGCTTTTACATCTTTTAAAAAATATATATTCTGGATCATACAAACTCGACCCACCCTCAATTCCAAGTGTAAACTCAGAATCACATAAAAATTTAATCCAATCTTGACCAAGTATTGTATCATTAACATCCATTGAAATATCATATTTAAAATTTGTTTTGCTAAGGTGTTTTTTAAAAACTTCTCCAATTTTTATTTTCATATTTCCCAATATACCATTTCTAGATTTAGCTGAAAAAGTTCTATATGAAAATTTAATTTTTTTGGATCTGTTATGTAATCTTTTATATTTATTTATTTCATTTTCATCGACATAAGCTGCTAATGTATTTCTAATTAAAACTTTATCCAATATTTTACTATAAATTCTTGTTATATCTTTTTTCTCAAACAAAAGTGAATATATAACATTAACTTTAAACTCTAAAAAAAAGCTACATAACATTTTCCCTCCACCAGCTTCATCTTGGGGTAAAGCAACTTTGTGACAAGTTTGATTTTTTATAAACCCTATTTTAAGTAAAAATTTATCAAAGGTATTTTTATCCTGTCTTGCTATTAAAAAAGTAGTGTGAAAAATTATAATATTCCATGGTATTTTTTTGATATAAAAGGGAAGGGTATTTTCAATATTATAATAAAAAACATCGCTTTCAGAGTATTTCTCGTAACACTCTATATGATATTTGATTGTATTTCTTAATGGACGATTTTGTCTATAAATAATTAAAACTTTGCTTTTATAATTCATATCTGTTTACGGTTGTAATAAGTTTAACGTATTTTTATTTATTTATTAACTGAATTACTCTTTTGGTATAATAGACTGCAATATTCGTATAAAATATCTTTTTTAATTTAATTTTTGCAATTAATTTTATGGATTTTTGATAATGCGTACGGATAATTAAAAAAGTAGTATCAAAATTATTAAATCCAAGCTTATTTTCTTTAAATTGGAGGGACATTTAAAATAACAGTTATAATAAAAAACTTCATAATTTGAATATTTTTCAAAGCATTCAATGTACTTCTTTAACTGTATTTCTAAGGGTTATTAGGTGCTGAAAAAGATTATTAAAATTCCTTTTATTTTTTATCATAAACTTTTTTATAAATTTTTGAGAAATTATTAAAATTATAATGTCTAAACTTAAAATCTATTACTTTTTTTTTATAACTTACTAATTTTTTGACATTAAATTTTCTCAAGCTATTTTGAAAATCAATAACATTATCTATTTTATAAGTCTCACCTATTTTATATTTTTCTACTATATTTTTTGAATCTTTTATATTGCTTGTTAAAATAGGCAGTTCCGACTGAACATAATGAGAAAGTTTTCTAGCTGAACAAATATCAAAAATATTTGATTTATTCGAATAAGAAATAATTCCTACATCAAAATTAATAAGAAATTTTATAGATTCATCTATTGTTTCTCTAAGCTTTTTTATTTCTATAAATTTAATGTTTTTGACCTTTTTTCTTAAACAATATTCTTTTAATCTTTTAAAATATAAATTATGAAAAGACCTTATAGTTAATTCGTAATTTTGGTTTTTTGGCCAGTTTTTAATAAGAAATATGACCCCTCGATAGGAACCTAAACCACCTTGATAAATAAAGTTTATTGTTTTTGTTGTCTTCTCAATTTTTGGTATTTTTTTTACAAAATCAACATTAGGAATAATTATTGTTTTTTTTTGTTTGTAATAATCTCCATATAATTTTGCCATTGGTCTAGAAACACATATGATCTGATCAGCCGAATTAATGAAAATTTTTTCTAAAGTTTTTAATATATTTTCTTGAAACTTTGTTGCTCCAGGGCATTCAAAAGGAAAAAATTCGTATGAGTTATAAATAAATTTGCAATTATTTAAGTTTTTAAAAATTGAGGCACACAGAAGACCATCAAAGTCTTTTACACTTATTATCTGAAAATTTATTTGTGTTTTTAAACAATAGATTAATAACAAAAAATTTCTTCTTAATTTGATTCTAATAAAATTAAAAAAAGTGAAAATAGAAACTTCTTCATATTCATTGATTATGTTTTTATTATCTTTTTTATTTTCAGGTAACCAACAAAACCATTTTGTCAGGATATTTGGTTTGGCATATGTGTTTTGCTTGTTTGGCGGAGTAATTCTTATGAAAAAAAAAATACTAAAAAATTGTAGAAATTGATTAGTAAGAAAATTCTTTTTTATCTTTATTGCAACATATATTGGATAAATTATTAAATAAAAACACTCAAGAACAAGAAATATAAATGTTACAAATAAATATTTCATTAAAAACAATAATTTATTTTTAAGAATTAATTTAAACAAAAGAGTAAAGAGAAAATAGAAGAAATAAGAATAGTCTAGTTTATTCTCTATAGTTACGATGTCTAAATTCTTAGATTTCTTAAAATATAAATTTTTTGATCTAGTTATAACTCCAACTGATTTAACATCAAAGAACTTAGATAAATATTTAGTTTCTAATTGTGTTCTGTAGGTATCAATAAACTCACATCCTGTTAGATATAAAATTTTTCTCATTAAAATTCTTTTATTTTTTTGATAAGTAATTGATTTTGGTAGTTATCCTTAAAATTAGAATATGACTCTTCTTTTTTATTATTTAGAAAAGACAATATTTGCTTTTCAAACATATTACTATTGTTAACTTTATATGTTGAAGTTTTGTTTGTTATCAACTGTAGTGTTTTATCATTTATATTTGAGCGAATAAATCCAGAGCTTCCGTTCAAATCAATAGACTGATGAAAGGTTTTTGAAAAAAAGTTTGATTCAATATTAACAATCATATTTTTTTCAAATTTAAGTTGAATTAAACAATAGTCTGGTTTCTTTATTTTTACTATTTTATCTTCAATAATTCTTTCTTTCCTTAAAATTTGCTTGTCAACGTACTTTATTTGAATACATTTTCCAAATAACCAGACAGCCAAATCAACCATATGGCTAAGCATTTCAAAAATTACACCTCCAGTTATTTTATTTTGATGCTTCCAGATTTTATGACCACCTAGTCCGTAAATTTTTAAATTACAGTGCAAGAGATCACCTAAAGCATTTTTTTTAATTAGTTTATTAATTAATTGATAAGTTTCTGCATAACGATAAACGTACCCAACTTGAATTTTTTTATTATTTTTGTAAAGGTTAATATTTTTTTGTAATTTTTTATACTCAGTTATGTTACTTGTAAATGGCTTTTCACAAAATATTCTTTTATTTCTTTTAATTAAACTTGCTAAATAAAAATAATGAGTAGGGGTTGGGGTTAAAATAAAAAAGGCTGATATTTTTTTTTCATTGAGAATGTCATCAAATTTTTTTTTTAATCTCTACATTATATTTTTTAGGAATTCTTTTATTTATTTCTTGATTATTATCAAATATAAATATTTTATAGTTTTTTTTAGCTAATATTTTAATAATTTTCAATCCTTGTTTTCCACAACCAATTATACCAATTTGAACTTCTTTCATCTGAATCTAACCGGTATTTTATCTATAAATGCTTGATTATCTCCATCTATGATATTTATTACAAATGATCTATTAAGTAATTGATAATGATCATTTAAGCTTATTTTTTTACTTGTTTTATGTAACCCAATCGTAATAAGAATTGGGCCTTTATTAAAATAATTATGTTTAAAAATCACTTCTTTTTTTAGAACAGCCTTATTTTTCAAATTAAATAGTGAAGCAGGTGACTGATAATTGAATAACCAGTCTCCCTTTGATGAGAAAAAAGTAAGTGATATTCTAAATGGCAGTGTTTTTTTTATGGTTCTTTTTAAACCAATGCAGATTTTAAAACTATCCTTACATCTTAATCTATTTATATTTTTATTTTTAAGATTTTGTAAATAAACTGAAGAAAACTTAATTCCTTTGAAATTTTGAAGAATCTTATTTGAGTTTTTTATATAAAAATTACTAGAAAAAAGATTATCATTCAGTTCATTATTATCTATATTTGAGTTAAAGACTTTCATTTCTTCATAAAGATCTTCTTCGTATTTTTTTAAAACGTTTATCACTGAACCTTGGTTTATAATTCTTCCGTTTTCTAAATAAAGTGCCTTATTACAGAATCTTATTATGTCAGAATTAGAGTGACTTACTATGATTAATGTTAGTCTTGGATCATTTAGAATTTCATTTAAAATATGCTGAATTTTACTTTTAAAAAAAATATCTCCTGCGCTTAATAATTCGTCTATCAATATACCATAATTTTTATTTTCAATTAGTTTTTCTTTTATGATGGCAATTGCTGTACTAAATAATATGCGAGCTTTCATTCCAGCAGAGTAATTATTGAGCGGAAATTTAAAATAATTAGAAAGTTCACTTAGTTTTTTTATAAATCTGTAGGACTTTTTGAGTTTCTTTTTATCATGATTGAACGCTAAATTGAGAATATTTATGACATTTTCTTCACCTGACATCTCATTATTAAAACCTAAATTTTCTGTGTCTAATTGAAGAAATTCTATTTTAGATCTAAATATTCCACTATCAAGAGTGTATTTTTTTGATAATACTTTGAGTAAAGTTGATTTTCCTGAGCCATTTCTTCCAATAATACCAATTTTGTCGCCATTTTGTATTTTTAGATTTAAATTCTTAATAACACTTATATTTTTATTTTTTTTTATAAATAAACCGGTTATTGACTGATTATTATAGGCAAAACAGCCATTTTCTATTTCTAAAACATTACTCATTACAAGATTCTAATTTTTTTTATGCTAAAATTATAAAAAAAACTTCCGATTATGTATGTAATTAAAGATAACATTGTAACGCCAAAAATTAACTCTTTATTTGGTATTTCATTAAAAATTACAAGTGACTGGAAAGAAAATAAAAAATAAGAAAGGGGGTTAAGATAAATTAATATTTTTAATTTATCTGGAATCATCGACATTGTGAAGGAGATCGGACTTATCACAATTAATCCAATTGAAAAATATCTTATAATAAGTGAAATATCTTTTGAGAGAAACGTAAGAATTGAAAGTATCTTTAAAACACCTAGACAAAAAATTAAATAAAATATTAGTAGTAGGAAAGTAAAAATAAATGTTAAGAATGAAAAATCATTTAAAATAAACTTTACTAAAAAGCTTAATAATAAAGCTACAAATAATTTAAAACTAGCTGTAAGAGTTTCTAGCAAAAAATATAAGTTAATTGGGACATTATAATTAATGCTTGTCAGATAATGTGTTTTTAAGAAAACAAAAGACGAATTTAGCATTTCTACAAAGCAAATTACAGTTATAATTCCTACAAACATTAAAATTACAAGGCTTCCTTGATTTATATTTGGTCTTTGAATATCGTAAATCATTACAAAAATTAAATAGTAAATTAGGAAAAAAATACATGGGATTATTATGAGCCAAAAGGGACCAAAAAAACTACCTAGAAAATTTTTTTTTAAATTATATTTAAGATTATTAAGTAAAATTAGTATGTAATTATGAAAATCAAGCATTGAATTAGGTAGAAAATATCATATAATCTACCTATTGGGAATATATTTATTACCGGAGTACTCGGTCTAGTGTGATCTTGTAAAACTTAATTTTTGTAATTAAAACTATTTAATTCAAGGTATATATAGAATTCTAGTTAAAATATTAGTTGTTAATAATTTATAGTCAAAAAATCATTTTTACGTTTATCCAATGAAAATTTTTATTACAGGAATATTTGGTCAAGTTGGTTCTCACATAGCTGAATATTTTTTATATAATAATTGTTCTGTCTTAGGAATTGATAATTTTAAAACTGGAAAACCATATCACCTTAAAAAGCATAAAAACCTTAAAACAATAAATGGTTCTATTGCAAATAAAGATCTCGTTGAAAGTATGATGAAAGATTTTTCTCCTGAAGTCGTAATTCACGCTGCTGCATCGTATAAAGATCCAACCGATTGGTATAATGATACATTAACAAATTGTGTAGGTAGTGCTATATTAATAAGATTAAGTATTGATTTAAAAATAAAGAGGTTCATATACTTCCAAACTGCTTTGTGTTATGGAACTAAACCTTTAGAGAATCCAATTACTCTTAATCACCCGAAACTTCCCGCTAACAGCAGTTATGCTATTTCTAAAACAGCGGCGGAAGATTATCTAGAAATATCAGGGCTTGATTATGTTTCTTTTAGATTAGCAAATGTAATTGGTCCAAGAAATCTTGCTGGTGTGTTACCGACATTTTATAAAAGGTTAAAAGAAGGTAAAAAATGCTTTGTGACTAAAGCAAGAAGAAATTTTATTGACGTTAATGACTTGGTTGAGATTGTTGTCAAAGCTGTCAAAGGAACAGGACAGGGATCCTATCATTTTTCATCGGGTAAAGATATTGAAATTAAAGAGCTTTATGATTTGGTTGTTAAGAATATGAAGCTTAACTCTTATCCCGAACCAGATATTAAAGAAATACAAGCCGATGAAGCACCATCAATTCTTTTAGATTCTCTTAAAACCATCAATGATTTTGGAGAAAACCTAATCAAATTTTCTTTAGATGAAACAGTAAAAAGAGCAATTGAATATTATGAAAAATTTGGAGTAGATTACCCTACAATAATTAAACATAATTAATAATTTTACGAAAATATAGAGGCTTTGGAAAGAGAGTAAGGTATGAGTGCAAAAACTATAGTAGTGACTGCTGAAGATAAAATCACCAAAAGGCTTTTTTCAAAATTTAATTTTGGTGACAATGTAATTTTTGTATTTGATAGAAGTTCTAATATCCGCAGAGTCATTAAACTTATTTTGCGCGGCTCACTACCATTCATTTCTGTTTTGAGAATGGTGGTTGCGGAAGTCTTAAGAAAAAATGTTGAATTGAAAATTCCATTCCTAACGATTGCGAGTAACACGGAGTTATTTAATTTGTATAAAGAATATAGCCCAAGCCAAATCATATTATTTAGGGCTGGTTTAATTGTGAAAAGGGATAACTTTCCAAATGATTTTGACTTACTGAATATTCATTGCGCTTCCATACCAAAGTATGGCGGTTTGGCTTCAATCTATAGAGCCATTAAGAACGGTGATTTTATTCAAAAAGCGACATTGCACAGAGTCACAAATAAGATAGACAAAGGCGAGGTTTTAAAGGAATTGACATATGAAATGACTCCAACAAACAGTTACCGAAAAAATGAAGATATCGCTTATAAAGCAGGGTTTGACTTACTCATTGAAGTGCTGAAAACCCAAGGAAATAGTTAATATGATTAGGAATTTTTTACCATCGATTATTAGGAACCCTCTTTGGGGCAATAGAGAAAAATATGGAGTAAATGTTGATGTCAATCATAGCGATTGGATAGAGTGGCTGAATTTTTATAATGAATTCTATACAAAAACCCAAAAAGAAGGCGCAGGTGAAATAGTTAATAATTGGGGTTATCAAGTAATAGGAAATATCAATTTGAACGGTATGTCTATTTTGGAAATTGGTGCTGGTAATTTACCACATAGGAAATTTTGGAGGGGTTTACCTACCGAGTATCATTTAGTAGATGTGGATAATAGCTTTCTTCAGGAACAGAAAAACAAATTATCCGAATTAAAAATTGATGCTCACCTTCACCACATAGTAAGAGGTGAGGTTCCTTTAATTAAGGATGATAGTTTGGATATAATTTTTACATTTTATTCACTGGAGCATCTTTTTGATTTAGATAAGCATCTGCAATTTTACTTTTCGAAATTGAAAAAAGGTGGACTTTTGATTGGAGCGATTCCGAATGAGGGTGGCTTAGCGTGGGGGTTAGGAAGATTTTTAACAACTCGACGATTTGTGCACAAAAACACCAATTTGAATTATGATAAAATAATTTGCTGGGAGCATCCTAATTTTTGCGATGACATTTTAAATAGAATATTAGAAACGGGCTTTTCGAAAAAGCGACAATTCGGGTATCCTTTCGGTTTTCTTGCGCCTAAAGACTTAAATTTAGTAACATCGTTCATCTATGAAAAATAGAGAACAAATGGTTTGTAAAGTCTTAATCCCTCTTCCCCACAAAGCATTGATAGCGTTGAATTTCAATAGTTCCATTCTAGCTTGTTAATGAGTGGATTAGTTAGGAACTTGTTAGAAAGTGAAAATAAATGTCACATAACTCAATGTGTTATACCGGTCCTTTTATTATATGTTAATATTTGATCATGATTTGAAATATAGAAAGGTTATTTGCCGCTAGCATTATCAACTATACTTAATCTTGCATGTACTAGACCAACAAATTCATTTGTATAAAAAGCCCCTTCATCTGGTCCATGATGCTTCATACTCACAACTGCCTCACTAGTTATGCATACGGTCTTCAAAGCCTTGCCAATAAGCATCCAATTAATTATCCTTAAAATTAATTGTTTTAAGTGAAAAGTATAATTTAATGAGGGTTTCCACAATATCAAAAAAATCTCAACAAATAATTTTATCATATATTCTATTTTATTTAACTTTAATGTTTATAATAAGAAGTTTATTATTACAAAACTTTCTTATCTATGACTAAAAAAAAATATAGTAACGGTTATTTAGTTTTTATACTTTTACCTATTTATAATGAGGACATTGGTATTAAAATTCTAATAAAAAAACTGATTAAACATTTAGATCAAATTAAGTTAAATTATAAAATAATTTGCGTCAACGATGGTTCAACAGATAATACTCTTGGTATATTAAATTCTTTGAAATTTAAAAAAATTAAAATAATTAATCATGAAATAAATCTTGGTCTTGGAAGTGCAGTGATGACAGGAATAAAATATGTGGTTGGTTATAAATCGAAATATGAAAAAATATTAGTGAGATTAGATGCAGATAACTCACATGATCCAAAGTATATAAAGCATATGCTAAATGAAATTATTTATAATAATTATGACATTATAATTGCCTCAAGATTTGTAAAAGGGGGAGAACAAATGGGGGTTCCAACTTATAGAAATTTTATTAGCAATTTAGCTAATTTTCTTATTGGAAAACTTCTTGGTATGCCAAATATAAAAGAAACAACATGTGGCTACAGAGCTTATAAAATAAGTTTTGTTAAAAGAGCTATAAACTTTTGGGATGGAAGTTTTTTTCAATTAGTAAATTTTGGATTTTCTTCGACTGTTGAAAAATTAACCAAATTTAGCCTCTGTAAAGCCAAAATAAAAGAAATTCCTTTTAAACTAAGATACGATAAAAAAAAAAGTGAAAGTAAAATGGTTTTTTCAATTACAACCATCGGGTACATAATTATGTTTATTCTATATCATTGGCCTTTAGGCGGATGGAAATATCAAAAGTTAAAAAAATAAAAAGGGTTGAAACTAAGCATAATTTATTTTTCTTAAATGGTTTAAATATATTTATTTTTAAAAATGAGTTGTTTGATTTTAATTAGATCAAGTGGTGGACTAGCAAAGAATTTATACATATGATAAAAATTATTAAAAATTTTAAATAATGAAAAAGATCGTACCTTATAAAAAAAATTATATAAGAATTTTCTTTGATAAAGAATGCTATTTTTGTAATAACTATACAAAATTTATTAAACTTAAAAGTGTTGGAAAAAAGGTTGAATTAATCAATCTAAGAAATGCAAAAAATTTTTTACCTTGGTTTAAAGATAATGGTTATGACATCGACGAAGGTATGGTGGTTACAATTGATGAAAAAATATTTTTTGGATCTAAAGCTATTTATATCTTATCAACGATGTTGGATGAAAAATCTATTTTTAATAGAATAACACTTATTTTTCTAAATAATCAAAAAAAGGCAGACTTTTTTTATCCTTATTTTGTTAAAGCAAGAAATATTTTTTTAAAAATAAAAAATATAAAAAAAATATCTAACTAATTACTTTTTTATAAATACTTTAAAATCTTCCATATTGATAAAGAAATTAAAGGAAAATAAATTATTGGTAATAAAGGCCAAAAAACTGGTATTACCCAAAAGATACGAGTAATCATGTTATTTTCATAAAACTTTCTTTTTTCTGAAATTGATAAAATATAAATTTTTTTAGAATTTTTAAACTCAATTCTATTTAACCAGTTTAATTTTTTTATTATTTTTATAAATCTAATTTGACTTGGATTTTTAAAATTAATGTAAATAGTAATTTTTTCAAACATTCTTGGAATCGGTAAAAATACGCACCAAAAAATTAATAATCCTGAAAACCAAATGGCCAAACCAGCGCTTACAAAGTGAAAAGTCCAATAAAAATACATGAATTTGGCAATAAGGTCTCTTTTAAAAAACATTAAAAAGGTACATAAATGTGAGAAATAAACTATCGGAACTGATAAATCTATAATAAAACTCGGAAAATATTTGACTATTTCCCACGGAATTGGATTTATTTTTATATGTGAACCAGCTTCAGAAATTAAATATTGGTTTTCAAGTTGTTGATAAAGATCATATCTAAACCAATCAAACCAAGTAATATCTATTAACTTATTAAATCCAGATAATTGATAATATCCAATAAAAATTAAAATCATCATTGAATAGAGATAACCTGCTTGTTTGTCTGGTTTTAACGAAAATGATTTTAAAGACCAGATAGGTCCGTCGTATCCTTTAAAAAAAATAAAAAATAAAGCTGCCTGCAAAGGAATGAATATGGCATCCACGTCATTTCCACTTCTCCAATTATATCCCCAAAGATAAGTTAAAAATACAAAGGATATGATACAGTATAAATTCTTTGGTCCCCTTCCAAATATTATGACTACTATACAAGAAACTATAGTAGAAAAGTAAATAAAAGATAAGGTTTGAAATGAAGGAAATGGTACAAACCAATGTATCCAGTGAAAAGTTAAAATATCTGTTAAAATATGATTTGATAAAGCAGCGTAATCAAGATAGGATTTATAAACTTCGCTTGAATCAATACCTAAAACTCTGAAACTGGCAAAACTAAATATTCTGTAATCTCTGCTTAACAACTTATATAAAAAAAAAGAAAAAATGAAGACTCGTATATATGTTATAGTGGCTAGAGGTTTAGGAGTGAAAAATAAAACAGGAATTTTTTTTAAACTCTTAAATACGAAATTATTAAATGAATTATAAACCACAGTTAATTTTTCTAAATTCTTTTGGAATAGTAAATTCATCTATCACGTATCTTGATAAAACTTTTTTGTCTTTTAGTCTTATTTTTTCTCTAACCCAACTAATAGATTTGATGGTTTCCGGTGAGAATCCTTTAAAGTCTTGCATTACAGATGGATTATGCCCTGGATATGCAAACTTTTTTAGATATCTTTGATTAGGAAAAAAGCCTTTCTCTAATATTTTAAAATTATAGCAATAAGAGCTGTAATAAAACTTGTATAAATCATCCATATATTCAGGGTATTTTTTTTTGTAAGTCACATAATGTCTTCCTACAAAATTTATTGGCGAGAGAACACCATAGGGCATCCACACTGAAGCATCATCATTTCGAATTAATTTCATACCGTAAACATATCTAATTTCTCTTTGAAAATTTTTATACTTAATTGTCCAACCTGAAATACCACTAAAAAAAGGTGGGGCAAAACCACCAGGTAACCACAACATAATTAAAGTAATTTTACAAAATATAATTATTAATTTTATTTCATAAGTTTTATCTATTTTATAAAAATTAAATAATTCTCTAAACAAAATAAGATTAATAGGAGTAAAAAGTACAAAAAAGATTAATCTTTTTGCAAAAGCTTCATTATAAAAAAAGGTTGAAACTAAGCATAATTTAAAAGCAATAAAAAGAGAGAAGGGGTCAAATTTATTAAAATTTTTTAAAATATGATCTAATCTTGTTATAAAAAAGTGAATACAAAATGGAACTATACAAAAAATTATATTAAACAAACATTGGTGTATTGTGATACGTAAATCTGCGATGAAAAAATGATAATAAAAAATAAAGCATGGACCTGTAAAAAAAAAAACATGTCCAAAAATATATTAATAAATCATGATATTTTTTTTCAACACTAAGTTTTACTGTATCATTAAATTTTAGAGTATTTAAATACATAAATATTTCTTTAGATTCTTCAAGTTTTAACATTCCTTATTTATTAATTCACATAACTTAACACTTATTTCTTTAACGTATTTGTCGTCAATTTTTTTAATTTCATAAAAGTTTAGTGGTATGTTTAGAATTCTCTTTGATGTACTTAAAGATTGTAAGAATTCTTTATCATATTTATTATTTTTATTATAACAAGGCAGATGTGGGATTGAATACTCTATAGTAGTACCTAACTCTATCTCAAATTTTTTTAAAACTTTTTCTTTTATTAAGTCACGTTTAGATTCACAAACTAAAATGGGAAAATGAGACCAAGTATTGTATTTAATAAAATTAGGTTTAATGATCTTCTTATCTAAAAATTTAAAATAAAGTAACGCAATTTTTCTTCTATTTTTAATCCTTTTACTATATTTGTTTAAAGAGTTAAGGCCTAGACTACTAATAAAATCATTGGTTTGTTTATAATAGTCATTAGGTAATTCAATTTTATTTGGATCATAGTAAGATATTTTTTTTTTAAAAAACCTAAAATTTGATGTTAAAAAATAAAAAAGACTATAAAGATTAGGTTTAAAAATTAAGTAAACCATTAAAAATTCGAGTTTTATTAACAAATTTGAAATCAATTCATTATTTTTTGAAATTCTTTTTTTCATCTTGAAATACAATTTTTTATCATTTAACAACAAGATCCCACCTTTATAAGAATTTATTAATTTTGATATATTTAAACCAAAAAGAATACCGTCAGAGTCCAAACCAATATATTTTTGATATTTTTTTTCAGGTAAAAATGAATGTGCACAGTCTAAAAGTACGAATATTTTTGGATTGATTTTTTTTATTTTTTTTTTGAGTTCTTTAAAGTTTTGAAAAATACCAAATAAATGAGTTGGAATTATCATAGCTGTTTTTTTTGTAATTTTTTTTAAGTAATCACTTATCTCTGGATGAAACGAATTCTTTTTATTATCAAGAAAAACAGGAATATTACCTGACTTGATAATTGCATGTGCAACTACAACACAGGTATATGCAGGGATTATTATTTCTTTTTTTTTAATATCAAGAGCTTTAATTAATTCGAAAAGACATGTTCTTCCATAACGCCTAAAAATTATATTTTGAAAATTAGTTAAATTTTTAAATTTGTTTAGAAATTCATTAGTTTTTCCATCATTAGAGGATAAAATACTCTGTAAATCCTTTAAGTCGTAATTGGGAGAAAACCTTGCTAACATTTAGGAACTATAGTAATTGGCAGCAGCCATGTGATTATAATACTTAGAATCTAATGGAAACCATTTATCAGGATTGTCAATAACAATAGTAGTATTCTGTTTATTAACAGATAAAGTTATTTTAATATTTGTTTCCAAACTCTTTTGTTTCCTTTTAATAACAAAAGTTGTTAGGGCTCTTTTCAATAAACTCTTTAAATTTTTCGAGTTAAAAAGAATAATACTCAATATTCTAATTATAATTGCATAAAAATAGTTATTATTTTTTTCAAAATATTTTCTTTTGTTAAGTCTGATTTCAAATTTATTTTCAGTTATTCTATTTAAATTCACTTTACAACCTTGGGTAATATAGTTTTTATTAAAAAATCCAGAACAAATAAATGAATTAAACCTACCATTTAGATTTTTAACTATTTTAATATAACCTCTTTTTATATTCACAATAGTTTTGTCATTCTTAGTATTTATAAATAAATAATCAGATGTTTGAATAATTTTTTTATTGGGTTTTGGATTTAAGAAATTAAAATTTAAATTCTGTAAATTGTTATAAGAGAATGACCAACAATTAAATAAAACAGTAAAATTTGAATCTTCTACTGTTTGGGGATTAACAAAATTGTTTTTTAAATATTTATCAATAAACCATTTTTTTATTTTTGAATTAAAAAAGATCATTCCTGCAGGATAAAGAATATTAGAGCCTCTACTTCCTAATTCATCAGAAAAACTTCCATTTGGAAAGCAAAAATTCGAAATAAAAAAAAAAGAGGATTTTAAAAACTTTATAAGGTTTTTATTACTTTTATGATCTGGAAAAATTGACAGAAAAGATACGATGTAAAAGTTACTTAAGGTCTGATAAGCAGCGTCTCCTCCTGTATATTCGATAGTTTGTCCATTATCATCAATTAAATCTAGTAAATGATTAAGTTCTGATTCTTCTTTTTTTAAAAACTTTTTTATAAGTTCCTTTGCCAATTCAGCGGATATTATGTGGTTTGTAATTAAACCATGGTTTTCTTTATTTTTTGATAAAAATATTTCAGATTTTATAATTATTTTATTTAATACTATTTTTGATTCATTGTTAAAATATTTTTTGTATTTAAAAAATGTATAAAGTAGAAAAAAAATAACAAGGGAAGTCACACAATAAGAAGATTCGTAAGGGTATGATTCTTCAAACGAACCATCGATTCTTTGAATTTTCTGAGTTCCAGCTATAACAATTGTTAAAATTCTTTCCACATCTCTCTCTGACAAACCAGAGAGTTCTTTCGAATCTAGAAGACCAGCAATTCCAGATTGAAATGTCCCGTTCGGAAAGTCTTTTATTTTCCATGACCAATAATCTCTGTCACAACAGCCATAAAATTCTGAAAACTTGTTTTGATTAATAAGATTCAAGTATTTTTTTGAAGACAATTGAAGAATTTTTTTCATTAATGCTTATAATAGAGTAAAAAATCATTTAATCAAAAGTCTTTTTAATCTATGAATTTAAAAAAAAAATCAGATAAATACCTAATTTTCATCCTCTTGCCAACATATAATGAGTAAATTAGTATTAAAATTTTAATAAAAAAGCTGATTAAAAATTTAGATCAAATTTAGTTAAATTATAAAATAATTTGTGTAAATTAGTATTTATAATTATTTGATAATAACGTTGAATGTAAAATTAGTATATTGATTATTTATGAAAATATTTAATGTAATATAAGGTTATTGCCTTTCTATAATACTAATTCTATTAATTAAATAAGATGACAAATCTTGATAATATTTTAAAAAAAAAAAATAGAAAAAAACTTGAAAAATTTGTCTTTAAAAATGGAAAATCTTACTGGGAACCTTCAAAAATAGAAAAAATTTACAAAGAATTTAATATTTTACCAAAATCTTACATTCCTTTTAAAAACCAATTTGAAAAAGTAAAAGTTCCAAATAAATTTTTAAAGTTTAAGCATCAAAAAATTGATTATATCTATGTTGAAAAAAACTCGATCATTAACGAGTCAAATATAAATAAAGAAAACACTTTTTACAACGTTGACTGGGTTAGATTAGCTTTTATTTATCTTAGTTGTTTTCAAGAGGCAGATTACGAATTAAAAAATAAACCTATCCATTCATATGCTTATAAAATAAATATAGAATTCGATAATTTTTATGATTACGCATGGGTGAATAGAATTTTTTTAATATTACGATCTTTTTTTGCATATCAAAATAATTTAGAAGAAAATACTTTGTTTGGAAATAGACCAATTTCCAAAATTTATATTACTCACGATGTCGATGTACTCGAAAAGAAAATTCAAACAAGAATTAAAGGATCATTAATTGAAATGATAAATTTCTTTAGATTTAAATTTAGTTTAAAACAAATAAAAAAATCTATTAATTTACTTTTCAATAACTGTAATTATTTTAAGTCATATTTAGATATGATGAGACTAGAAAAAAAGTATAATAAAAAACCAATATTTTTCATTAACCCTGGAAGAATAAACAATAATTTAATATCCATTTTGTTGGAACCTTCGTACAAGTTAGATAATCATTTGTTAATAAAACTCATAAAAAAAATTAAAAAATATAATTTTGATATTGGACTACACCCATCATATTTTAGTTGGAATAATAGTAAGATTTTATTTGAACAAAAAGAAGCAATTGAAAAAGAATTTAAACTAATAATTTCTAAATCTAGACAACATTGGCTAAGATTTTCTATCTTTCATACATGGAAAATATTAAGTGAAACTGGAATTCAAACAGATTATACATTAGGTTTTAACGATAGATACGGTTTTAGAAATGGATCAAGTCTAAAGATTAAAACTTGGAATTTTTTTGAAAATAAATCAAACAATATTTATGTAATTCCTACAATTATTATGGATTCGCAATTATTTCATTATAAGAAACTAAATTTAGATGAAAGAAAAAAAATAATTGATAGATTAATAGATGAGGTTCAAAATGTAGGAGGCGAGGCTTCTATTTTATGGCATCCGCATACTTTATCTACAGATTTTTCTTGGGATAAAGAGTTTTATTATATAATAAAAAAAATACAGAATTGATTTTCAATTAGAAATTATTAACACGTAAAATTATTCTTTAATTTATTTTTAATAAGTTCTTGTAAAATGTTTTCGATGAGTTGAGAAACTGTAAGAGAATCCCTGTACCTTGTTTTAGTTACCTTCAAAATTGGGTTTGAAAAACTTTTATAAATATATTCCTCAATTTCTATTAAGCTTTCGTCAGAGATATTTTTAAAATTATAAGATTTTAATATTTCTAAAATTATTTTTTTTCTTTTTGAAGGTTTTAACAAACTCCATTCTTTAAAATCTTGATTAAATTCTTTGTAGTCACCTTTGTGCTTGAATAAAACAAACTTATCAGTACAAATAACTTTTGTTTTTTCAGTCTTATCTATGATATTTAGATTATTCTTTTTTTTATAAACAGAATAAATATATGGAATATTTCCTTTTATTTTTTCTAAAAAATCACTTTGCCTTAATCTTAAAATTGTAATGCTCTTATCAAATGAGTCTGACCAAACATTACTTCTATAAAATAAACATTGATACCAATAACAAATAGGCGATATCATTAAGTATTGATATTCTTGCTCCAAGATTTCTTTTTTAATTTCTTCTTCTTTAAGCTCCCAAATATTTGATTTAAGGTGTTCATATAATTTAAGATAATATTCAATATTTCCTCTATTTTCACGAATATCAGTTTGATTGAGCTTTTGATCAAAGATTTTATAAACAATATTAAATGTACTGTAAATATTTCTATCATAAGTGAAAGGATAACTTGTAGAGCCAATTAATACTTTTTTATTCTCAAGAAAATTTAAACTCTCTCTAATGATTTCAAAATTCGCTAAATTATTTTCATCTTTTTTTTCAAAATGGTAATTAACTAATTTATTATTAAATGAGTTGTAAGTAATTATTAGTGAAATAATAAAAATATGGGTATTTTTTTTATTAATAAATAAATATTTAAATAATAACATGTAACCAATTGAAGAAAGAAATAGACCGATAAAAAAAATATTTATAAAATATCTATCCTCTTTATTTCCCATGTAAATCATTAAAAAAATAAAGATAATGAAAAATATATTTAAATTTTTTAGTAATCGAGAAAAAAAATTATCCTTGAATAAAAAATCTTTCTTAAAAAATAAAAAATATATTTGAATGATTATTCCAATCAAAAATAGAATTATTCCTTCATTCTTAAAAACTTTAAAAATAAAGTTATTTATGAATGTATGAGGTATTATTTGAAGGTTTAAAAGGTTATATTTATAACTTAAGACGAAATGCTGAAGCAACTGGTTGTCGTAAAAATAGTCCCAGAGTAAAATTGTAAGAAAAAAACTAGTAAATACATAAAAATTGCATTTAAAAAACTCTGATTTATTATGAAGAATATTTATTCTACTTAATAATAATATTCCGCAAATAAATAATGAAAAAAACCCTAACCAATGCGAAGAAATTGCTAATACCAATAAAAAGCCAATACAAATATTAGTGAATATATTTTTATATGATAGTGATAATAGTATTACGAGAATAAAATTAATAAAACCTAAAAGCATTTCAGGTCTAAATGAAATTAAGTTTCTAAAAAAAATTTGCTGTTGAAGACAAATTAGAATAGCTACGAAGATAATACTAATTTTAGTTGTTTTATTTATTCTTAAATTTAAAGAGAAAAAAATTAAAAAAAATAAAATAGTAAGTATTAAATTTAGTGTAAATATTGTTTTGGGATAAACATTTATAAAATTAAATAAGATATAATTTAAAAAGTAATACAAAGGTGGATGCATACTAAAAGTATTTAAACCAGCGTATTTAAGAATATCTGCTAGTTCATAATTAAGTTTGTTATTAATTAATAGGTTTAGTGAGTTGTTAAGAAGTGACGATGATTCGCCATCTAAAAATAATTTTAAATTTAAAAAATTATTTAAAATAAACAAGAATAAAATAAATACAAAAAGAAATATCAAATAAAAAAAAAAATTTTTATTTAGAATGTTTAACATTGTAAAAACAATACTCCATTTTTTAAGACAAATAAATGAATAAGTATTGGTTAAATCATATTATTTATTTAACATAATATATATTATGCGACAATATGCATATTTAACCTGAGCCTAAGTAAAGCATGGCTGAGCCGTATAACAAACCCGTAATAATAAAAATAACAAAAGTATATCCCAT
>MDTE01179598.1_pt1 | contig 31543 bp, 28 predicted proteins | sample 811231 | NCBI WGS metagenome assembly MDTE01 (sample SAMN05326651, study PRJNA326480) | marine metagenome | isolation source: seawater | place: Indian Ocean: Red Sea | collected 2010 | reverse complement strand
GGAGGGCGATATCATTCGATTGGATGGAAAGACCGAGTCGCTTTTTGTTCGCGTTGGAGCCGATGAAATGGCGGAACGGAAACGTCAGTGGACGCGTCCGGAATTGCAACTCCCAAGGGGGCCGATGAGGATCGCCTCCCAAATCGTCCGCCCTCTGGAAGAAGGTGCTCTCTGGTGGCCTAGTGGTTGAAAGTTTGGGAGTTGGGTTTCTGGGAGAGCGTTATTGGTCCCGGGGTTAAGAGCAGAAGCTATCAATTCCAAGGTTCGGAGTTATGCACTATACGAGACTGGGAAATACAGGCCTGAAGGTCAGCGTTGCCGGGTTGGGCTGTGGTGGTTTCAGCCGGATCGGCCAGGCCGGGGGCAAGACCAGGAGCGAGTCGGTGGCGATCGTTAGACGAGCTCTGGATCTGGGCGTCAACTTCTTCGATACGGCGGCGGCTTACGGTACCGAATCGATTCTTGGTGAGGCGATTGCGGGTTGCGACCGGGACGAGATCGTACTTTCGACTAAGGCTACGGTGGGTTCGCCTGGCGATTTGCAATCACCACGGGATATTGTCGCGAGCCTGGATAGATCGCTGCAGGATCTGGGGACTGAGTACATCGATGTTTTTCATCTGCACGGAGTGCATCCACAAGCCTACGATTACGCCAGTTTGGAGCTGGTCCCGGCTTTGTTACGCGAGCGGGAGAAGGGCAAATTTCGCTTTCTGGGTATTACCGAGGTGCCGCCGGAAGATCCCGGCCATGAGTCGCTGCAGCGCGCGGTACGGGCAGAGCATTTTCAGGTTTGTATGATTGCCTATCATATGCTGCACCAGTCGGCACGTACGCTGATTTTTCCCCGCACTCTCGAGCGGGGTATGGGCGTGCTGATCATGTTTGCGGTACGGCTTCTTTTCAGCGAGCGAGGTCGATTGCAATCGGTGGTCGATGGTTTAGTTGATGAGGGTCAGCTGCCGGCTCAACTGAAGGGACGGGATCAGCCGCTGGGATTTATGATTCACGAAGGCGGTGCGCGTAATCTGATCGACGCGGCCTATCGCTTCTGTAGGCATTCTCGGGGTACCGATGTGGTGTTGTTCGGAACGGGAAATCCGGATCACTTGGAGTCGAATATCGCCTCGATTCTGAGTCCGCCGCTTCCGGCAGTGGATATACGGCATCTGGAATCTATTTTTGGACGGCTAGTGGGGGTGGGGCTCGATCGACCGGGGGAGCGAGCTACTGGCCTCTGTACTTCGCCATCGAGGGGGGGGAAATAGGTTGGGCCGCAGACTTGGGTCGAGTTTCTTGGGGTGGAAATCGACGCGCTCGGTACCTACCAGAACCGCTTGTGCGGAACTCAAGTGCGCAGATCGTATGTCTGAGAGATCATCGTCGATATGGAGCATGGCGGCGAATGGGTGGTCAAACTCTCCGAAGATGAGCAAATGAGTATTTATATTGGCATCGATCTCGGATCGACATCGATCACAGCGGTTGCGATTGATAGCCGTTATGGCAGCGTGATCAGCGTTTCGTCTGCGACACAGGGAGCTGAAGTGACTCCGCCCGCCGATAGGGTCCGGGGTCGTTCGGAATGGGATATCGACCGGATCGGTACGATTGCGATCGACACGGCCCGTGAACTGGTTGGCCGACTTGGTAGCGGGGACGAGGTCATGGGTATTGGAGTGACCGGACAGCAGCAGGGGCTCCAGGTCCTCGACGCTGGGAGCGTCGCGCTTGGACCGTATATATCCTGGCAGGACCAGCGGCTCAGAGAGCAGGCAGCAGGAGACGAGTCGTGGTTGGCGCTCATCGGGCGGGAGGTCGGGGCGGAGTTGCGCCCACCGGGATTGCCGAGTTTGCCGAATACCGGGTGCCCGATGGTACCCGGCTATACCGCGTTTCTACTCTATTGGTTGGCTCAGCAGTCTCTGTTGCCCAGCGGTGCCAGGGCGACCACCGTGCCAGAATGGTTTGTTGGCCAACTCACCGCGACCCAGCCGGTGACCGACCCCACCGATGCCGTAGGATGGGGCGTCTTCGATCTTGTCGAGCGCGGCTGGAACGAATCATTGATCGAAGCGCTCGGACTGAGCCGAGATCTTTTCCCCGAGCTGGTTCCCAGCTGTGTACTCGGTGGCGAGTTGAGTGTGCAGGCCGCCGCCGCGATGGGGCTGCCGCGCGGGTTGCCGGTGGCGGTTGCGGCCGGCGACCACCAGTGTTCTTTTGCTGGTTCCGTAGCCGACTTTTCTGCCAGTGCCGCGATCAATGTTGGCACGGGTGGACAATCGACGGTCTATTTACGCGATCTCGATGGCCTCGGCACTCGGTCCTTTGCGGGCCGTCATGCCGACGTGGTCGTCGAGCACGGTTCGCTCGAGCTGCGACCCTTTCTCGACGGAGGCTATTTGCTTGCTGGGGTCGGTGTGGTCGGTGGGAGGACGCTGCGCACTCTGGGCGATTTTTTCGCAGCGGTCGGCGAGTCGGTCTTCGGATTGGCTGTGGATACTGCCTCCATCTACACCAGACTGATCGAGCTCGCCGCCGTCGATTGCGAAGATCGTCCGCCCCACTTTGCTCCCTATTTTACCGGCACTCGAATCGATGCGAATGCAGCCGGTGTACTTTCGCAGCTTCGTCCTGGAAATTTTACGCCGGGGCAGGTGGCCAGGGCACTCTTCGAGGGGATGGCGGACGAATTGCACCGGGCGTATGCCGAGGCCGTTGCTCTCGGAGCCGGTCGGCGCGACCGGTTGGTGGGTTCGGGTAATGGCCTGCGGCTTAATCCGGTGCTGTGCAGTGCACTCGAATCGCGCTTCGGTATGCAGGTGCTCTTTGCTGCGCATCGCGAAGAAGCGGCTGTGGGTGCAGGACTCTGTGCATCGGTAGCGTCTGGCGAATGCGGATCGATCGCCGAGGCCAGTCGTTCATTTGTGCGTTACGAGCAATGAGCGTAGTCTCGCCTGAATATAGGATCAGACTGGCATTGTTCGACCGGTTTTCTGCCGCCCGTAATCCGCCCACTCCTTGTTCGGGGCCCCCATCATCTTGACGCCGAGTACCTCGATGGAATAATCGACGCGCTCTTCGATCGACATCGATGGATCGGCCCAGCTCGAATAGAAGCAGATGCCCTTGCTGTCGAGTGCGGCCTTGATCTTGTCGCGGGCCTGGTTCATGAGCTCTGGATAGGGCGGATCGTGGGCATCGGGTTCGTTGAACGACATTCCCATATATCCGGGTCCCCACTCGGCGAATCCTATACCCGGTACCGCAACGATATCCTCGACATTGGGCAGGCAGTGCCGGTCTTCGATCTTCAGGCCCAGCAGGAGTTCGCCTTGCGGGTTGAGTGGCCAGGGGTCGCAAATCTGCGCGTATTCGGCAGGACTGAGGCCACCCCAAATCTCGCTCGCCGGCCTCTGGCCACCCGCTCCTCTAAGCCCTTCGCCGATCTGTTCGCGAGCGAGCTCTTGGAATGGGTAGCGGGTAATCTGTACGAAGGCTTTGACCGATTCGGCTGTCCGGGTATGCGTGTGGAGAATGCCGTGTACTCCGGCGGTCAGCACATGGCGTGCCTGCCACGCGTTGTAGCGGACTTCTTCCGGGCTGATCGCATTGGACGGGAGCGTGACCAGCACGGTTGGTGTTGGATGACCGCTGGGCGTTGGGCCGCCATCTTTGAGGCCGCGCATATAATGGGTCAAACCGACGGTGTCGAACGGGTGGTGTTCGAAGTCGAGCATCAGCATATCGGCCCAGGTCTGTGCATCCTCAAGACCTGCCTCGTAGGTCAGGGCGGACGGATGTGAGGCGTAAAACGGCTGGCCCTCTTCGAGTAGTTCGATACACTTGTTTATCCGGCGTGCCATTTCCTCACCTCATTTATGTGGTTGGATGCGAATATTCAGCGGGTAAAGCAAATATTCTGGGTTCGTCTATGTCTGTGCACTACAGATACACGATTCCGCTTTTGATGGTCAAGGATAGGATCGGCAAAGAGCCAATGTCAATGGGTTCGGATTAATTCGCTGGTCTTTCTTTGCCCATCCACGCTTCATATAATATGGGTTGTTGGTTACCCGTCTTTGCATTGCTCCACTGAGCAGTGAGGCAATTATGCAAATGGCACAACAAATAGAGATCGAAGAATGAAACTTGCGCCAGAAGAATATGAAAAAGGAGAACTGAGTGAGGAGCGCCTGGCCCTGGCCGTGGAAACGCTGTGCTCTGAGGGCTACGTCGTACTCGAAAATGCCGTGCCCGAGACCTTAGTCGAAGAAATACGCGAGGCGCTCAATCCGATTCTGCAGGATCACGTTGAGGCCAATCCCCAAATGCTGAATAGCGATAAAGTCGGTCATGGGATTTTCGGTCTGCATCCCCCACGGGAGATGCCCTTCATGGATCCGCTGATCATCGCCAATCCCTTTGCCCGGTCGATTTTAGCGCAGGTACTTGGTGCAGATTTCTTTTGTGCGTTTTACAATACCAATACTTCGTGGCCTGGCTCGGGCATCCAGAACGCGCATCGCGACTCACCGCCCCTGGTCGCGGATCACCCTCATCCGTTGCCGGCCTATAGCATTGTGCTCAATATACCTCTGATCGACTTTAGCGCTGCCAACGGCGCGACGGAGATCTGGCCGAGTACTCACCTCGATAACCGATCCCACCCTCAGGGCATCAACGACTATGATGAGTGGGCCGCGCAGACGCCTGCGGCTCTCACTGAGGTAGCGGTCGGCTCGCTGGTCTTGCGCGATATGCGGATGTGGCATCGGGGTATGCCCAACCGGACCGGGACCATACGGACCATGCTGGCAGTAGTGTATAATCGCCTATTTTACGATTTCGATCGGCAACTCGAGATTTCCGGTGCGGTATGGGAAGAGATGTCCGAGGAAGCGCAGGAGATTTTTCGCTTCAATGCCATTGTGGAGGATTAGACGCGCGGCAAAATGCAGGTGGTTGGTCTCATTGCGCGTTGTGATTGGTGCTGAGACTAATCGGGGTATGCGAAGAAGTAACAGGAGATGTCGCTGAAGCGCTGTTGCGGGTCCTCTGCTCCCAGAACATAGATGCCGTACTCCTGTTGACCTGCGACCGGTAGTAGGTAGGCATCCACGAACCACATCGATTGGTCGCGTCCTCTAGCCGGAGCCGGCCAGGTTGCGGTGCGGTACATATGTGGTCGTGCGAAGTGTCCGTCTTGCTCAAGAGAGTAGATTGAAACATAGGACTGGCGGAATGTTTTGGCGTAGACCAAGAGGACGATGCCTGGCTTTGCAGTCGCGAATGTCGCGCTTGAATAGAGCTGGAAAGGAGTGCGGTTCGGGTTGAGTACCTCGATCGTCAGGCTGTTCCCGATGACGGAAGCCTCGTTAGAGATAGAGAGCTCTTGGCCGCTGTTAGTGACCTGTGCGTGCCAGCTGCTCTGCTCGTTGGTGGCAAAGATGGGCACGCCGGTACTGCGCAGTTGCCAGACCCGTATGTGATCGAGATCTCGCAATGATTCGAAATGCTCTTCGGGTAAAGCGATCGATGAGGGTGCGGCATTGGTCTTGAGCAGGTAATTGCCCAGGCCAAACCGATCATCTGCTGTACTGGTGACAAAGAGCAGACGGTGCACGCCCTGGCTTTGCAGAGCATCCAATAGCCGCTGGCCGATGGTGTCGCGGGCATGGGACCAAATACGGACGTCCATGATCGAGGGCGTTACTACGATATCACCTACCTGCGTGGAGACCTCGAGGTGGGCGGCCAGGTCGGCGAAGGGGTCCCGTTGAGGTGTGTCGCTGAGTGTGCGTGCCCCGAGCCAGCCGTATCCGGCCAGGAGTGCGGTTGTCGCTATTACCCGCCAGCGGTTGACGCTAAGGGTACGGCAGAGCCCATAGGCTGCGGCCAGTACGAAAGTCGGTAGCAGGAAAAAGTAGGTCCTTGGCTGTCCCGCCACGCCCATTGCCAGACCGGCGGCACAGGCCACGCCCCAACTCAGCACTATATAGAGTCCTGTCTGGCGGTGATTCCGGGTCATTCCCACCAGACCGGCCAATGCCGCAATCGCCGGCAGCAGGCCACTCCAACCCCCAATCCATCCTTCCACTGCTTGTTGGAAGACGCCGACTAGAGCCAGCGGATCCTGCCAGATATCTACGCCCCATCGCTGACCTGCGCTGGCCAGTTCCTGCCACACCGGCACATAGGCGAGTAAAACCAGAGTGCCCGAGAGCAATCCGGCCAGGAGCGGTGGTCGGCGCGAGGGGCCGCTGGTCAGCAGCACTGCCCAGAGGGTCAGAGCAAGGAGGTGGAATATGCCGCTGGGAATGGTCCAGGCCATCAGAAAGGAGCAGATGCCGAAGGCGGCCCAGGATCGCCGTCGTCCTTGTCTTACGCCGGACTGGGCCGCCCACAGAGAAAGCAGGGCCAATAGCATCAGCAGCGAGTAGCCGCGGCTCGTCTGCGAATAGTGCTGGTGCACGGGTATCAGCGCCAGAATCCAGGCTGCGATAAGACCTACTGCGCTGGTGCCGCAGAGCGCGCGACCCACTGCCCAGATCACCGGAATCGATATCACGCCAGCAGCAAGAGCCGGTAGCCGGGCCGTCCAGTTGTCCTTGCCCAGACTGCGAGTACTCAGTCTTACCAGCAGGGAATGGAAGATGTGGTTGTTGGGTGCGGCGTAGGAGGTGGCGATGCGCGCATAGGGCTGGGATGCGAAGGCCTCCAAGGTAAATGCCTCGTCGTGGCCGAGACTTCGATCCATGCCCGGCACGCGGATCGCAAGGCCAACGAGCACGGCTAGCACTAGAATGGCGGGAGACTTCTTGCTGAGCAGAGCTTGCCAATATTCACGGCTCGGCATTATTGCCATCGAGTTGGGATTTCCAAGGAGTTGATTCGGTCATTTTGGGTGGATTGCAAACGGCATTGTGAGTTCGGTCCTACTGCGCTGTAACCCCAAAATAATTTTCTGCCTCTCCAGGGTCAATACAGAGCGTTACCGCCAGACCATTTACGGGTATTGCACACACATTCTATGAGGGCTAATTGCCCACTAAGACGTTTCGATGCGATACTTGGTCTTTGCCAGGATCGTGGGAGGCGCTTATTATGAAATTAACAAAGAGGAGCTGTGAATCTATGCATATTAGCGATGCCCAACTTGACACCTACAAGGAACAGGGCTTCTTGATCATCGAAAATTTTCTGACCCCGGATGAACGAGAAGCCGCTCTCGAAGGATTCTTTACCCATTTTTCCCCGTCCTACGACCGCTATTGCGCCAACAACCGTCAGAACGATACCCCGCGTGAGATACTCTTTCCCTGGGATCACTCCGGCCTCAACCACGTCACCATCCATCCCGATCTGATCGATGCTGCCGAGCGGGTATTGGGCACTCGCGAAATTCGTCTTGCCGAGGGGCATCTGGGGATGAAATACGCGGGCGAAGAGTACGGAACCGGCTTTCACATCGATTATGGAAATAATACGTTGGGGCCTCTGATCGACCCCGACGACTTTATGAATCTGGCCTGTTTTTATTGTTTCGATGATGTGAAAGAAGGTATGGCTCCGATTCTGATGGTGCCCAATGGCCGTCCCGACGAGGAAGCCGTGCCGATGATCGTTCCCGGCGGTTCGGTCTGTCTCTACAGTGTGTTCACCCGCCATTCGGCCTCGGATTTCACAGCGCCCGAAGGCCATCGTCCGGTCATGTGGGTCGGTTTTACCCGCAAAGACCGGCCCTGGGATGGTGGCCGCACTTTCACCTATAAAAGTGGGGCCAGTGGTCAGGCGATGGGGCGTTTTATGGCCGAAGCTACGCCGCGTCAGCGCGAACTCCTCGGTTTTCCGCCACCGGGTGATTCTTTATGGACGGAGCACTTCACCACCGCAATGGCCGAGCGCTATTCGGGCTTCGATCCAGAGCCTTATCACCGGGCGCGGTGATAGAGATCGGTAATTGGCAGAGGAGTGTGCGCCGCTGAAATAACTTGGGAATTTGGCCGATCCAACCGTTCATTCCGATCGGCATTCAAGACATTCACGATGAGGTAAGTGCTATGACTGCGACCGAGAATCGCCTCAAACCCGAAGACACCGAGTTTTTTGCACGTGAGATCGACGCTTTTCTGCCCGACCGCGTCTTCGACGCCCATACCCACCTCTGGAAACGCGAATTTATCCCCTGGCAGGTCGAGGGTGCGCCTGCCGATATCGGCTATGTCGAGTACCAGCAATTGATGCGGGATCTACACCCCCAACGCCGCGTTGCTGCGCTCTTTATCCCCGCGGTACATCCCGATGAAGCCGGGTCTTTCACCGCTCCCAACGAGTGGGTCGCCGAAGCCACGGCACAATCTGCCGATTGCCGCCACCTCTTCTTCGTCCGTCCAGAAGACGATCCCGAATGGGTGCGCCAGGAGGTCAAGCGCGTTGGAGCGCACGGGCTCAAGTGCTATCACACTATGGCGGCGACCAAACCTACCTGGGATGCCGAGATTCCCGATTTTCTTCCGGAGCAGCACGTGCGTATCGCCCACGAGGAAAAACTCGTCATCACTTTGCATATGGTGCGTCAACGCGCTCTTGCCGATCCGAGTAATCAGCATTGGATCCGCTATTACTGCGAGCACTATCCCGATATGCGGCTGATCCTGGCCCATTCGGCGCGCGGCTTTCAGCCCGCGCACAACCTCGAGGGATTGGCTCGGTTGGCCGACCTCGACAATCTATACTACGACACCAGTGCCAACTGCGAGCCAATCGCCCATCAGGCGATCATTCGTCTTTGTGGTCACCGCAAACTGATGTACGGTACTGATCTGCCGGTCTCTCATTCGCGCGGTCGCTCACTCTCGGCCGCCGACGCCTTTCTCTGGCTCCATGCCGACACGCCGGTCTGGGAGGAAAATCACCTTACAATCCAGCCTGTGCTCCTCGGCCTGGAACACCTGCGTTCGATCAAATGGGCCTGCTGGTCGGAAAAACTGAGCGATGGCCAGGTCGAAGACCTATTCTGGAACAACGCGGCCCGACTCTTTGCTGTGTCGTAAGTCCGGGTAGTATTTAGTCGCCCAACCAGGCGATGCCATCGATCTCGACGAGAATCTTCTTGTACAGGTCGCCGGCTCCGATGAGGCGTCGCGTTGGCATCGGCGATCCAGCGAAGAACTCCATATAGGCCGCGTTGAAACCGTCGCGGTCCTCCATATTCAGTAGAAAGACATTGACCCGCACCAGCTGCGCTGTGCTGGCACCAGCGCTTTGCAGGGTGCGTTCGATGGCCCGCATGGTGAACCGCGTCTGTTCGGTGATATCGGCGCCGACGACATTGAGCTGATCGTCGACCGGTCCGAAGCCGGAGAGGTAGAGCGTATCGCCGGCGCGTCGGGTCATAGAGTAAAATGGCTCGGTGGAGATGGGTCCGTCACTCATAGGGTCTCCTTCAAGAGGTGAGTACGTGGATTGTCTTCTTCGGTTTATCGTATAGAGCTATTGGGATGCGGATTTTGTTATCGCCCACTCTGGCTCGAGCATCGCGTAGCTGTATTGGTCGTGCCAGACCTGGTCGAAGTAGGCGATTTCCCGGTAGAAGCCTTCCCGGCGCATCCCGAGACGTTCCATCATAGATCTGGATCGCGCGTTCTGCGCATCGCAGTGTGCTGTGAGTCGGTGCAGACCGAGGGTGGCGAATGCGTATTGGATCAGCGCCCGACTGGCTTCGGTAGCCAGACCTCGACCCTGGTGGTCGCGATGGAGGAACCAGCCGATTTCACCCTGACGATGTGCCTGGCTGACCACTTTGACACAGACCGTGCCGATCATTTTTGCGGTTGCTTTCAGCTCGATAGCCAGGTGGAGGTACTGACCCTCTGCTCCCTCTGGCAGGTCGCGGGCTCGGGTGATGAATTCGCGTGCCTGGTCTTCGGTGTAGGAGGCCCGGCTCAGGTAGCGCGTGTGCTCGGGATCGGACTCGTATTCGAGGAAATCGGTCAGGTCGCGATCCTGCATTCTGCGGATGATCAATCGATCGGTCTCAAGCTGCACTGGTAGTGCTCCTGGCTGATGATCTGTGCTAAGGCGACAATCGCGACGGTTTTTTTCGGTGCACTCAAGTATATCGAATTTACTATACCAGATCCAGAATGCCGCTTTGCGGTTGTGCCAGCAGCTGATAAATCTCAGTCCAGCTGAGTGATAGAATCGGGTGCAACGGGTCGAGGCAAGACGCGCGTTGCGCAGGATCTGCTCAGAGCTTATCGTACGGTGTATGTTAACCATGTACGCAATTGGATCGATGGATCTCTGTCCAACTTTTGGCTGGAGCCAGGGGGACTCATATCACCCCGCCCATCGGTTTTCCCATGGGCGTTTATGGTGCTCGCCATCAGAGTGCACAGGGCGATGGAATCGCGAATTCACAGGTAGTTACTATGCGCGTTGCGCCGGGTCATCTGCCAACCTGCTGGAGGTCTTGAGGGCATGAAATCTATATTGTTTCCACAGCAGATCTGGGAAAGCACTTCTTGCGAAGAGGCGGGTTTTGATCCGGGTCGTCTGGATCGGGTCAAAACCTGGCTGGATGAACGGGTTGAAGATCGACTGTATCGTTTTATCCTGGTCAAAAGCGGCAAGCTCGTCGTTGAATGGAATCACGGGATTGAGGGCCGGCAAAAGGTTGGCGTGGCATCGACCTGGAAGTCGATGCTTTCCAATATTCTGGGTATCGCTATCGATGAAGGTCGGTTGCCGTCTGCCGATGTGCCCGTGTACGATTACTGGCCTGATTTCATGGATGTGCCAGAGGGAACAGGTCCGAAAGACGGTCGTTACGCTTTTGCCAAGGACCGCACTCTGACCTTCCGTCAGCTCATTTCCAATACATCCGGGTACATGAAACCCGGTGAAGAGCCCGGTATGGTTTTCCACTACCAGAGTTGGGGGATGAACATTCTCTCGCACGCGCTTGCTCACCTGTATGGTGATTACGATACGGTCGATCCGGAAGGATCCTCGGGGTTCAAGCGATTGCTGCGGGAAAAACTGGCAGCGCCTTTGGGCGTGAGTTGGGAATATACCTCCGACGCCATGGATTTGCCCCTACGGGCCAGGCAGGCTGTTTTCAGTTATGGCACCCGGATTCACACCACCGCTCTCGATTTGGCACGGGCTGGCTGGCTCTGGTCGAACTATGGCCGCTGGCAAGACCGGCAACTGATTTCGGAGGCTTGGATGCGCGACTCGACCCGGGTCGCTCCCCATATCAAAGAGCACTGTGATGAGGCCGATTGGTGCTACGGCAATGGTTTCTGGAGCAACTCCGAAGGCAAATTGTGGCCTGATCTGCCGCGGGATGGTTTTCACTCATGGGGGGCTGGTGGTCATTATGCAGCTGTGTTTCCCAGTCGGGAATTGGTCATTGTGCAGAATCCGGATCCCTTTGGGATTCGTGGTGGTGCAGGGGCGAACCCAGAACTGATCGAACTAGTTTTTGCGGCTTGGGTTTAGAACGACGGCGGGTTGAAGACCTGGCTTCGAATACGATTTTTCTGAGTTGTTCGCGGTTGTTTTTCAGGATGCACTTGCCGATGGGCTAGATGGCTGTTAGACCAGCCCCTCCTTGACTGGAAAGGTGGGAGATCCTATATACATAGCGCTCCCCAGTTGGATTCTATCTCTGTTTTTTACCTCGGACGCTCTTTCTCGAGAATGGCAATATGCTCACTTATGTTCTTTTCGTCGTCGGACTCGTCTTTTTGATCAAAGGGGCGGATTTTCTCGTTAGCGGGGCCTCTGCTATCGCCAAAAGAATGAAGATCTCAGACCTGGTCATTGGTCTGACGATCGTGGCTATCGGAACTTCTGCCCCCGAACTCTTTGTCAATATAATTGCCGCCTCGAAAGGGACGACGGATATTGCGATCGGCAATATTGTCGGCAGCAATATCGCCAATATTTTCCTCATTCTCGGTGTGACTGCGGCCCTTTATCCGATCAAAGTGACCGGAGATACGATTTGGAAGCAAATCCCTTTCAGTCTTCTGGCTTCCCTGGCACTGGCGGTTCTGGTCAACGATGCATTATTCGACGGGGCAGCAGTCTCCGCTCTGACCCGGATCGACGGACTGATTCTCCTGATGTTCTTCTGCATTTTCATGTATTATCTCTTCGGTCTCGCTCAGACCGGCGAAGCGATGCAGGACGAGAGCACTGATGGGCCAGAAAAGGGCATCCTACTCTCGATAGGGCTGGTAGTTCTTGGACTGGCGGGGCTTTCTTTCGGAAGCGACTGGATCGTGGATGGCGCGGTTCAAATGGCCAGAGTTTTCGGGCTGGATGAAAAAACCATCGGTGTGACCATAATCGCTTTCGGTACTTCGCTTCCCGAGTTGGCTGCGGCCTTCGCGGCGGCAAAAAAGAAAAAAGTGGATCTTGCTGTCGGCAATGTGATTGGATCCAACCTGCTCAACGTCTTTCTTATTCTGGGAATCAGCGCGACGATTTTCCCCTTGCCGCTCGCTCCGGGGATGAATACCGATATTCTGGTTATGATCTCGGCCAATTTTTTTCTCTTTGGTTTCATGTTCACCGGAAGGCGCCGGATATTGGATCGTTGGGAAGGAGTCGTCATGCTGGCCATTTACATAGGGTACATGGGTTATCTCTTCGTCGAAGGCTGAACGATAAGAATTGCTCGTACGCTGGTGCTGATAGGCGACAGGTTTAGTTCGTATAAGGCACGATACCTTCCTTGCCCACTTCGTATCCCCATTTTTCCAGGTAATATTCTTTTTCTCTAAAAGGATCGTCTATCCGATCCAGCTCTTGCTTCAGTTGCTGTTCTAGACTGCTTTGCAGGGCTGCTGCTTCGGGCGTACCTGCCAGGTTGTTTAACTGATAGGGATCGTCCACATCGTCAAACAGATAGCGTACACCGTCGATCGTCTGGACAAAGGTATGGCGATGGGTGCGGATCGCGCGGTAGGCGGGGTCGAGGTAATTGTGGCCACTAAACGGTGAGACGCTCATATAGAGAGCGCTGTGATCGTCTCGTTCGACCCCATCTCGGACGCATGCCGAGAGATCGTTCCCCTGGACCGGTTGGGGAATCTCCAAGCCGCATAGACTCAGCAGCGTAGGCATAATATCCACAGTACCCAAAGGCGTTGTTAGCCGCCGTCCCCGCTCTTTGGCGGTACAGGGGGGGTAACGCAGGAGAAAGGGGACATGGCAAGATTCATCCCAGAAAATTTGTTTGGTATATGGTCTCCGGTGATGCGACCCCATCATTTCGCCGTGATCGGAGGCAAAAACGAGGATGGTATTTTCTGCTAAACCGTTTTCATCAAGCGCTTCAATTATATTGCCGACGCACTGATCCAATGCGGCAATATGCGCATAATACCCGGCGGCTTCGTTGCGGGTGAATGCTTCGGAATCGGAATCGTCAAAAACGACGTTGGGTGAAAATTGTATATCCTCCGGCGCAAAAAGCGCTTGGAACTCTTCTGGCGCATTGTGGTGCGGAAAATGCGGCGGGCCTAAAGACAAGGTCAGGAAGAAGGACGCTTCGACATGCTGACGGATGTACTCGCACGCATCTTCCGTTTGTGCGAAGGCATCGTATCCAGGCCATGTTTTGAGCGTCGGATCATCGCCGGCGTAATAGGCGGAGTGCTGATAATCATGAGTGCATTCCAAAACCTTCCAGTAATCGAATCCTTGTCGTCGCTCGGGGGGGATATAGCTGGCACGACCGTGGCCGTCCACATGCCATTTGCCGATATAGGCCGTCTCATAGCCGCTCGATTTGAAAACCTTGCCGATGCTTTGCTCGTCGGGCGAGAGCGGCACATCGTTCATAAACATGCCTGTGGCAGTGGGAAAGCGACCGGTCAAGAGGGCTGCTCGTGCAGGAGTACAGACTGGGGATGTGCCAATGGCGTTGGCGAAGTCGAGCGATTCCGCGGCCAGGCGGTCTATATTGGGTGTGATGGCGTTCGGGTCGCCGTTATAACCAGTTGCTTTGGCACGCCACTGGTCGGTCAAAATATAGACTAGATTGGGCTTGTCATATTCAGGCATCGCCTATCTCCGATTTTTTACTGAGTCGTGATCAATACTAAGAACCGACACTGAAGGTGCACTTGGACGAGTTGGCCGTATATAGAGAATACACCTGTCCGGCAAAATCGTAGATCTGTGTATTTGTTGCTGCAACTTGTCTAACTGGCTGCGGTTGGGTCGATTGAGATTAAAATCCCATACGTTCGAATTGACTTTGTGGCGCGTTGTGAAACTCGAGTAAGTCGCGCATTTGCTCAGCGAGTCGCTCTTCTATTTTTTGATCTCGCACTGGGTTCGATTGTTCGGGGTCGGTGACGATATTGTAGATTGGGTTGAAGTCGGGCGCATTATGGTGGTGTCGCGAGGGGACGGCGAAGCGGTAGTGTGGGATGCCATGTGTGTGTTCGAGAAAGACACCGCATTCGGCGCTGGCCAGTTGCTGTCGTCGGACAAAGGGGGCTTGTTGCGTGGCCAGGTCGACGAAGGCCGAGGGTGAGGCGGTGTGATGCTGGACGTGCGAGCCGGGTAGGGGTTGGCGGCAGTAGGTATAGCATCCATCGGTCATATTGATATCCTTGCCGAAATAGCCGTAGAGTACCGCGCTATGGTGTTTTGCGTCATCTGTAAAGAGATGGCAAAGTGAACGCCCTTGTACTGCCGCCGGATTTTCTCCGCCGTGTAATTCCATGAAAGTGGGCATCAGGTCGAGAGCGGAGGTCAGGGCTGCGACGCGACCGGCTTTCACTCCAGGGGCACAGATGAGGAGTGGGATCTGCACCAATTCTTTATAGTCGAACATGTAATTTTTGGCCCAGTAGCCGTGTTCGCCAAGCAGATGTCCGTGGTCGGTACTGAAGACCACGACCGTATCGTCCCACAAGTTCAACTGGTCCATTTTGTCGAGCAATTTGCCAAGCCAGAAATCGGCCATGGTCAGTGTGCCGGCATACGATTTGCGAATGTGTTCGATGGCGTCGTCGTCTTCGACGACAGGGGCATAATCGGGCCAGTCGAAATGGAAGTCGCCGTGCCAGTTATCCCCATATAGGTCGCGGTATTTCTGTGGACAGGCAAAGGGTTCGTGCGGGTCGAAACATTCGACGTGCAGATGCCAGTTGTCGGCGCGGTGATTGCGGTCCAAGAATTCGATGGCTTGCTGGAAGCATTGGGGTGTCGGATAGTCTTTGTCGCGCTCGGTGTCCATCAGTGCGCGGTTGGCCCAGTAGGCGCGCCGGTTTTTGCCGCGGAATTCCGGGGTTGGAGGCTCGTCGACCAGCGAACGCCATACATCTCCTTCCTGGCCGCGCTGAAACTCCCAGGAATCGAATTGGGTATGGTAGTATTCGCCCCCGGAATGGAAATAGTGGTAGTGATCGGTGATCATGTGACTGTACGTGCCCCGTTGACGACGCAATTCGGGCTGCAGGCAGTCGTCCCAGGGTTGCAGTGGGCTCCAGGGAGTTTCGAGAAAAGAAGCGTGGCCGGTGAAGAGGTCACGGCGGGCCGGCATACAGGGCATCGAAGAGCAGAAGTGGTTGTCAAAGACCAGGCCACGTGCCGCAAGGCGATCGATATTGGGAGTTTGCACCCAACTCTGAGTATAGGCATTGAGATAGTGCCGGTTGAGCGAGTCGAGCATGATGAATATGGTTTTCACGCGTTGGTTTCCTTGATTAAATCGTAGAAGTATAGAGGGGCGCTACACCAAAAAGGCTGCACCGGAAGGACAAAGCGGTCGATGGTCTTTTACGCCAACTACCTGGACTCACTTTTCCCGACTCTGCGCAGTTTGGGTGATTGTCGCAATTTTATCGGCGAAACGCACCTGACTGTTGTCCTGGGGTGCATAGCCGATCACGCGTCGGGCATTGGCTAGGGACCAGAAATTATGGGAATTGCCACTGATGCCGTAGAAAATCTGGAAGGGCACTCCGTTATCGTCGTCAATATTCTCGCTCTCGATGCTTTTGACCACCAATTGCACCTGGTCCCGTACACTGAGATAAGCTCCCAAGCCTCGGTGCATTTGTTGCAAGTTATCGCCGCAATTGTCGATGTCGGTCTCGCGGGGGCCACCGATTCGCAACTGCACGTTTTCGAGGGCTGGGCCCTCCTCGCCACAGGCAAACATGAAGCCCAGGAGTTCGTAGGTGGATTTGGCCCAGCCGTAGAAGTTATCGGAGAGCGGCAGCATATCGGGGGTGACAAAGTCCTGTTGTCCCGACCAAATCAATTTTTCGTAGTAGTCGGCGGCGTGGTTCGAACTGATCACGATTGCCCGCCGCACGCCTTGGTCCTGGCAGACTCGGTAGATATTGTGGGCCATAGCGATATTGTCGGACTCATTCCAAAAACGCTCTTCGCCCTCGCCCGTGCGTACGAAGCCGCAGTGTACTACTGCATCGGCCCCGGCGAAATAAGCCTGGTAGGTCTCGCGGTCGCGGTTGAGCAAGTTGACGATTTGTACGCCTTTTACCTCCTCGCCCTGACGATTGGTGCTCTTGATGTCCAGCAGTGTCGTTTCGTAGCGCTCTGTCAGGGCCGGCAACATCCGGCCGGCTACGTAGCCGGCGGCGCCGGTGATCACGATTTTGCGTCGACTCATTGCGTTGTTCTCCTCAGATGGATACCCCTTTGTTCCGCTCCTGACATTTGTTTACGAGATGCTTCCCGCAGTGAATGCACAGGTGGAAATTAAATCGGACTGCCGAGAACCAGACCGTTGCTAGGTTCTTGCGACGGATACTATAGAGAAATCTTTGCGCTGGCAGACAAGAGATCGAACGAGATTTCGCTGCTCTGGATTAACGACTTATGAGGGTCCGTTCGCTCTCGAATATTTCATCGACTCCGATCGACGGGGGTATGGCCCATGGTTGGGATCCCTCGACCAATTCGCTGGCCCAGATCTGTATGCGCTGGCTTTCTTCGCTGCTGATCGCGCCGAGCAGGTCGGGGTCGGTGCTGGTATAGGTCGACCAGTTGTCGACGGCATAGCCCATCGCCGCCGACGCGCCCGGGGCGAGATGGAAATAGACGAATCGGGAGATGCCATCGGGCGATTCGGCCAGGTAGATGATATTATTGCTGCGTCCACTGGGAGCCCAGCGCACGGCATCGTCTCCATTGGGACCGTTGTCGATCATCTCCTGCACGCTGGGCAGCGCATCGCCCTTCATTTCTAGGAGCAGGATGCGGTCGAGGTCGGGCTGCAGTCCGCGGATCGAGAGATTGCCGGCTAAAAGGCCGTGTATGGAACCGTCCTCGAGTTGTTCGACGGGGTAGACCAGCAGATGCCGCTGTCCCTTCTCGAGTACGATTTCGTTGCCGCGTCGCTTATAGCCGCTGTATTCGCCGTGCTCGTGCGGCGCCAGCAGGACCAGATGGTCAAAGTGGATTGCGGCGGCCGAATTAGTGTGACCGATTAAGACTGCGACCAGGATGCTCAGCATTACCAGGCTATGAATAGCTTTCATGGTCTCTCTCCCGCTATAGGTTGAGTTGCACGCCAGCGAATTTGTGCTAGAGTCAGAGCAAGTTAACCGGCTGCTTCACCGGGCTGGTACTCGATACGCCGCATAAAGCGCTCGCCCTGGTCGTAGTCGGGCTGGTCGGAAACGTATCGCCAGAGTTGTACCCGCTGCATCAACTCGTAGCGGTGCTCGTTGCCCTCCCAACCGTGATTGGTATTTAGAATCGCAGGAATTTCCGGGTCGTCGAGATCGTTCGTATCGAAATGGCGGATCTGCGGATGTATGGGGTTGAGTCGCAATTTGTACATATAGCGGTCTTGATTGGTGTGGTTGCTTCGCGATCCATGCCAGACCCGGGTATTCCATACGTATACCGTTCCCGCGGGGCACGAGGCCCAAATCTTGCCGCGCATATGCTGATAGATATGGATCTCACCGGTGCGGACATTGCGAAAATGTGTTCCCGGGATCAGGAAAGTGCCTCCCATTTCGTCGGGGGTATCCGCCGGGAAGAACGAGAGCTGGATATCGAAATAGTTTTCGCGGAAATCGATGACCGAATCCTGATGCATATCCGGACCTCGGGTATTCCCGGCCTGGACCAGGTGTGCGGCATGGTGGTCGTAGAGCGGTTCGGGACCGACCAATGAGTGAATGAGCCCCTGAACCTGGGGCAGGCGGAAGGCATCGCCCAATGCGGTGCCTTTGGGCCAGGTTTCCTCAAAGGGAGTGCCGACAGCGAGATATCCTCGATTGTCGTTCATTTCGTCCAGACAGGCCGCACAGAGGTCTTTGGGAACCATGTCCTCGAATTTCAAATAGCCCGAGGCTACGAACTGTGCCATCTCTTTCGAAGAAATCAAGTGTTCGCTCATGATGCGGCTCCTTCCTCATTCTGCACTTCATTGAATTTTGAGAGTACGGTCTGGTAGGGCAGAGGACCCAATTCATAGCCCTCTTCCGGTGAGCGGTGCTTTAACTCCGACATTTGTATAACCTGCCAGCCATCGCGCATTGCGTCCAGCGCGCTTTGGTACGGAGATTCGCTCTCGTCGACCAGATCGTCGATCGGGCCTTTCGACGCTTCGTAACGGGCCCAGGCGACAGGTGGCGCAGTGAGCGCAGGGGTGGTCTGGAAGAGTACTAGAATGTCTTGAACAGCGGGCATCGAACGAGCTCCCTTTGTATTAGTGGTGAGAGACCGGTTATAGGGGCGCAGATGGCACCGCGCCCCCAGTACAATATAGCTTCGACCAATGCGAATGTCGACGAATTAAGGTGCACCGAGCTATTGCAGTCAAGACCTGGATCATCAGATTGGCAACTCGGTTGGGCTGGCGTATATTGGGGGCGCGATACCTGCCAAGGTGGTGGCAGCTAGTGTAGGAAAGGAATAGCCGATGCGACAGGGGAAATTTAAACTGGCGATGACTCTGGGCAGGAGTCCTAACGAATATCCTGAACGAGTCAAGATCTGCAGGGAAATGGGTGTTACCGGTTGTGTGACATCGCCGCCGCTCGATGAGGTCGAACGCGACCAGTACGAGGCGGTGATGAGGCACCAGCGGGATGAATGGGCGGAGGTGGGTTTCACTATCCCGGTGTACGAGACGATGACTATAGTGAGCGGTGAACACATTCGCCGCGGTTCTCCTGGTCGAGAAGAGGAACTGAAGAATTTTATCGCGGCCGTAGAGGCGATGGGCAAGGTTGGAATTCCGGTGTTGTGCTATAATCTCGGTGCCGGCGGCTCGCGGACCGATTGGGTGCCGAGGCGCGGTGGTGCGATCTCGTCGCAATTCGATTATGCCCAGTCCAATGCAGAGGAGGAGCCCTTTGCCGAGGTCCAGACCGAAGAAGAACTCTGGGATAACTTGACCTGGCTTCTGGAACGGATTATCCCCGTCGCCGAAAAGGCCAATGTTCGGATGGGGTATCATCCCAACGATCCGCCGATTTCTCCTTATCGCGGCTCGTCCCAGATCATGGTCAGTGCCGATGCCTACCGCCGGCTGATCAATATCGCCCCGAGTCCCAGCAATGGGATCACCTTCTGCCAGGGCAACTTCAAGGCTATGGGCGAGGATATCTACTCGGTAGCGCGGGAGTTTACCGAGCAGGGTAAGGTCCACTTCATCCACTATCGCGATGTCGAGGGTACTGCGGACAATTGTTTTACCGAGACCTTCCACGATGATGGGCCGACCGATATGGCGCGAATGCTCGAGATCTATGTTCGGGCTGGATTCGAAGGTCCTATTCGTCCGGATCACGCTCCGACCATGGGCTACGAGAGTGCGGAGGAGACCCGTGGCTACGGGATGATGGGCAAGATTTTCGCCTTCGGCTATATGATTGGTATGATGCAGGCACAGAATCTGGCGTATGAGTAGAGGTTGTTGTGCATACGCTGATTTTCGCGCCGAGAACTCAGATATTAAAATTTGTTGGGATCAATCCGCTGAATGTGGATCTTGATCCACCTGGCAGTGAATTGCCATGAGTGCCATCGGTGCGGCACAGATGGTAGACGTCGAGTTGTTGCCGGTTGGTGCTGCAATGATCTTGCGTAGAGCGGTTTTTTTGACATAGAGCGGTTAAACTCTTCAACGACTATGCTGGAGCGTGAATCATGAAAATCGACGATATCGATGTATTTTGTATCGAACCCCAGGTCCGCACCGAAGTACCCGATTATCCGGCACCGCTCTCGGCATTGCACCAGCGCGTGGTCTTTAAGGTCTGCCTCGACAATGGCGTGGTCGGCTATGGGGAGTACCGCTGCTCTGCGCCGGATAAGTCGGCGCTGGCTTCGCTGATCGGGCGCAATCCCTTCGATTTCATCAACCACGATCTCAATATCGGCATCAGTCAATGGTGCCTGGGATTATCGGCAGCGCTCTATGATGCGATGGGCAAGTGCCTGGATATTCCCGCCTACAAGCTGATGGGGACCAAGGTGCGCGACCGGGTCGCGGTGGCGGCCTGGACGCGTCCGTGTCCACCCGAGGTCTTTAGCCGCGAGATTCAGCGCGCCGTGGATCAGGGCTACAACCTCTTTAAAATGCATACCTGTCATCACTACGATGTCTACGAGCAGACCGAAGCTGCCGAGCAGGTTGCGCCCGAGCGATTCCGCATCCAATATGATTTCAACCACAACCGTTCACTTGGCGTAGTATTGCCGATCCTCAAGCGGCTCGAGCGGTCGTGGGTGGTGGGCTCGGTTGAAGATCCGTTGGTGCTGAGCGATATCGATGGCTGGCGGCGATTGCGCGAAAAAACCGAGATTCCGATCTACATGCACGTGCCACCTCTGGGAGGTTTGCAGGAGATGTTGCACGGGTTGGCCGATGGCTATATCATCGGTGAATACTGTGGGGGGTTCGGTGATGCGCTGCAACGCGGTTTCACCTATTCGAAGGCCAATATCCCCTCGGTAATACAGCTCACCGGGGGGTCATTGATCACGGCTTTTGCGCTGCATATGGGTGCGGTTCTACCGCGAGTCGCCCATACTATTACGCTCGACGACAATTATACCGAAGACCTCGCGGTTGAACGGATTCCGGTCATCGCAGGTTGTTCACCAGTGCCCGAGAAACCCGGGTTGGGTGTCGAAGTGGATGAAGAAGCGCTGCAGCGCATGGCGGCGCGACCGCCTTACGAAATGCCAAGGGTTTTGGGAATTACGCGTTTTGCCGGGGGCGAGACCTTGTATTCGGTCGGCTTTCCGAATCTGGAGGCGCTGATTGGCTACCAGGAGGGCTCCGTGCGCGGACATCGCTTCGAGTTGCGAGAAGACGACGGCTCGGAGGCTTTTTTGCAGCTTTACGAGCGCGCTCAGAACGAGGGGTCTTTTTTCGAGGAGATGTGAAGAAGATCAGTTCAGCATTTCCGGTGCTGCTTTCTACTCGCTTGCAGTTGCGGCCGTTCACTGTCGACGATTGTGCAGAGGTAAATCGGCTGGTCGGCGACAAGGATGTGGCCACGCCCCTGATCGCCGTTGACTATCCCTATACTGAAGACAATGCGCGGCGCTGGATCGTCAAACACGCACCGAGTTATGACGCCGGAGGGGCTTTGAATTTTGCTGTTGATGAGCGAGACAGTGGGATGCTGGTTGGCTTTGTCGGGATTGGCGGCAGTGATGCGCAGGCAGGTATGGGCTATTGGTATGGCAAGCAGTTCTGGGGGCGGGGTTATGCAACGGAGGCCGGTTGTGCGACCATCGCCTTTGCTTTCGAGGAATTGGCGATAGAGCAGATCGCGGCGTCGCACCTGACGGGGAATCGGGCTTCGGGGAGGGTTCTGCAGAAGATGGGAATGCGTTACCAGGGGCGGCGGCCACACTATTATCCCAAGTGGGACCAGTACTGTGACAAGGACGAATACGCGATTACCGGTGCGGATTATCTGCGGGCGCGAGAGGAGAAGCCGGAGTGCTATCGGTATCGGCGAATCGTTTCAGATTGCGGGGATGGTCGCTAAAACGAGATGCTGCTAAGCCCGCGACACTTACCGGAGCGGTGTTTTGACCGCAATGACCCGAGCGATGATGCCTTCTTTTATCGCGAGCCGCGCAAGGTCGTTCATATTGACGACGGGGCCATTGCGGCGCTGAGCGACTTTCTAGCCGAGCGAGTGCCACCCGGTGGGGTCTATCTGGATCTGATGAGCAGTTGGCGGTCCCACCTGCCATCTGGTCTTCGTCCTCGCCGCGTGATCGGTTTGGGAATGAATGCCGAGGAGATGGCGGATAATCCGCAACTGGATGAGTGGGTGGTACACAATTTGAATGCCGATCCCAAGCTGCCTTTTGCGGATCAGACCTTCGATGCGGTTACCTGTACGGTTTCGGTTCAGTACATGACTCGCCCACTCGATCTTTTCGCCGAGATCAATCGGACCCTCAAGCCGGGTGCTCCGTGCATAGTCTCTTTTTCCAATCGTTGCTTCCCGCAAAAAGCAATCGCTCTCTGGCTCGCTCTGACCGATGCGCAACACGTGGAACTCGTCACTGGTTATTTTGGCGATCATTGGGGAGCAGTTCGCACCTGGGAAAATGTTCCGGATGGTGCAGACCCGCTTTTTGTCGTTTGGGCAAATCGGTCTCGGTAAATACCGAGCCGAATAAGAAGAGAGGAATCAAGAGTGAGAATCGCTATTGCATCCTATGGGCAGGAGACCAGCAGCTTCAGTCCAGTTCCGACCACTCTGGAGACCTTTGGGCTATATGGTCTTTTTGAGGATGAGGAGATCGTGCGTCGCTGCAGGACGGTCGGGGCCATTGGCGGATTCATGCATACTTTAGACGCTAGCACAGATTGGATGCCGCTACCGCTGATCCATGGATGGGCCGGAGCGAGTGGGCCCTTGAGAGCGGACGTGCTCGATTTTTTTGCGGAAAAAATTGAAGCCAAGCTGAGAGCGGCGTTGCCGATTGATGCAATGTACTTTGCCCTGCACGGTGCGGCAGTGGCCGAAGGGGTTTACGATACCGAAGCCTATCTGCTCGATGTGGTGCGCCAGGTCATCGGCGATGAGATTCCGCTGGTGATATCGCTCGATCATCATGCCAACTTGACGCAGGCGATGGTCGATCGGGTTGATGCGTTGGTGGGGCACCGAACTCAGCCGCACGATCCGTTCGAGACCGGGGTTTTGGCTGGGCAATTGATGCTGGGGATCCTGAATGGGGAGACCAAACCCGTAATGGCCTGGCGCAAAATCCCCCTGTTGACCCATCAGGAGCAGTTTTTGACCGATCGCGGTCCGATGCAGGAGTGGTTCGAGTTGGCTCGTGCGATTGAAAAACGATCGGGAGTTTTATCGGCTTCGACTTTTCCTATGCAGCCCTGGTTGGATGTGCCCGAAGGTGGTTGGGCGGTGGCGGTGGTCACCGATGGGGACCAGTCCCTGGCGGAGATGTTGGCGGAAGAGTTGGCCGAACGGGCCTGGGCATTGCGCGAGTCGTTTTGCCGTTTGGACAGCATCTCCCCGGAAGCAGCGATCCGTCACGCGGTGGCTGCCGAGCGCGGGCTGGTGGTGCTGACAGATACGGGAGACAGCGTATTTGGTGGGGCGACGGGAGACAGTACGACGCTCTTGGCAGAGATGGTCCGGCAGGAGATCTCTGTGTTGGCGCTGGTACCGCTGGTCGATCCGGAGACGGTTGCGGCGGCAATTGAGGTGGGAGTGGGCGGGAGATTGACGGCATCGGTGGGCGGTACGTTGGATCCGAATTTCGCAGAGCCGTTGAAATTGACCGCCCGGGTAGCGGGTATTGGTGGTGGTCGTTTCGATATAAGCATCTTGGGTTTCGAGTCGTTCGACTTGGGACGGTCGGTGCTGCTGGAGGTTGGATCGATCAGAGTTCTGGTTAGTGAAAAGCGGGGTATCGGTGGCAATCACCCGATAGTCTATGAGCATTTTGGCATCGATATCGCGGCAGCCAGGATGATTGTGCTCAAAACGGCGAGCAACTGGCAGTTTTACCAGCCGTGGATTGCCGAAGTCGTTCGTGTAGACACCCCCGGTGCGACGACATCGCATCTCGAAGATCTGGCGTGGAAAAATATACCGCGGCCGATCTATCCCCTAGATGCGATGACCGGGATCGAGCGTCTATAGGGATCGAATACTCTATCGCTTGTTGCTGGCGCTGGATCGACGTCGTATTTTGTCGGGTGATTTTGGCGCATCTCAAAGAAATCGCCGGGATAAGATGAGTGATCCATCACACCAGCCTTTTTCAAAAAAATGGATGATCGCCAGCACGGCGATTTTTATTGCGGTGGAGTTATTCCTGGGAGGGTTGATTGGCGAAGTGGTTGTCGGTCGGTTCATGTCGATCAGCTTGCGATTCCTATTACAGGGCTTGCTCAACCTCGTCAGTTTTTTCATCGGCGGTTTCATCATCGGCGTGATTTCTCCAGGAGTTCGCACTGTGGAGCCCGCAGCAGGAGCATTCCTTTCTGTCGCAATCGTATTAGCTCTTTCGTTCTTTACGCCGTATAGCTTTATCCACTTCAGTCTTACAAAGATGCTGATCGGTGGAGGGGTGGCCTTTTTTCTCGCTCTGGCAGGAGCTCGTTTGGGCGAGAAGGTGGTTGGAAATATCAACTGAGTTGCGGCAAGAGACCGCTCGTGCCGCTCTGCGTTGTTGCACTCATTTTTCTAGTTGAGTTGCTCGTCGTTTTTCAACGCGCGCAGCAAAGTGAATCCGACGAACAGGATTACCAGGGCAAAGGGTAGTCCGGTGGTGATGACCCCCGTTTGCAATGCCCCGAGGCCACCGCCGACTAAGAGTACGGCTGCGACGATGCCTTCTGTGAATGCCCAGAAAACGCGCTGGCTTGCCGGAGGGTCGGGATGACCTCCAGTGGTGATCATATCGATGACCAGTGACGCCGAGTCGGACGAGGTGACGAAGAATGCACTTATAACGACGATACTGATGGCCGAAGTACAAGCGGCCCAGGGAAAGGTGTCGAGGAGTACGAAGAGGGCTGTTGCAACGTTGTCGTTGACCGCATCGACGATTCCGCCCCCACCGTAGAGCTCGCCAAAGAGCGCGCTATTGCCGAAAATCGTCAACCAGACGAAGGTCATTAGCACAGGTATGAGCAGGACGGATAAGAGCAACTGGCGGATGGTCCGGCCGCGCGATATGCGGGCGATGAATATGCCGACAAAAGGTGCCCAGGCAATCCACCAGGCCCAGTAGAAAATCGTCCAGCCGTGTTGCCATTCGCTGCGCTCATAGGCTTCAGTCCACAAACTCAACTTGGGTAGATTGGACAGGTAGGCACCGAGGTTCTGCACCAGCGCATCCAGCAGGTGTAGTGAAGGTCCAGCGATAAAGACGAAGAGCAACAACCCCAGACCCGCTACTATGTTGAACTGGCTGAGACGCCGAATTCCTTTGTCCAGACCCAGCACCACCGAAATGGTGGCCATGAGTGTGATCCCTGCGATGAGCAGGATCTGCTGCATGCTGCCCTGGCCGATGGCGAAGAGGTAGTCGAGGCCGGTATTGATTTGCTGGGCACCTAGCCCTAGCGAAGTGGCTAGCCCAAAGAGCGTGGCTACCGCTGCTAGTATGTCGATCAGATTGCCGAGTGTACCGTGGATCCGTTCGCCGAGGATTGGGTAGAACACCGAACGCAAGGTGAGCGGCAGCCCATGATTGAAAGAGAAATAGGCCAGCCCCAGAGCCATCAGCGCGTAGAGTCCCCAGGCGTGCAGACCCCAGTGGAAGAAGGTGATGCCCATCGCCAGTTCGGCCGCTTCAGTGCTTCGCGCCTCGCCCCAGGGTGGTGCGGCGAAATGATAGATTGGCTCGGCGACGCTCCAAAACACCAGGCCGATGCCCATACCGGCGCTGAAGAGCATCACCAGCTAATTCGCAGTCGAAAATTCGGGCTGAGAATCGGGACCGCCCAGGCGGATTCCGCCGTATCGACTCAAGAGCAGATAAATGACGATTCCGAGATAGATATTGACCGCGGCAATGAAGAACCAGCCGGCATTTGCGGTGATCGCGTGTTGCACCGCTTCGAATCCCTGCTTCATCTGCGGCAGCTTGAAGAGACTGAAGGCCACAAAGAAGGCCGTGAGTCCGGCCGAGCTCCAGAATACGGTTGAGTGAACCTGTAGCTTAAAACTGCTCTTTTGCTCTTTCATCTCGAAGCGTTAAAAAGATCCGTCTGAAATACTGGATCGCAGTGGTTTTGGCAGCGTGCTGCCCATATTTGAGTGGTAGAGGGGTTGGTTGGTCAGGGGACTTTGCCGGCCATAAAAGTTTCGTAGCCCTGCTTTCTCAAGACGCAAGCCGGGCATGTGCTACATCCGTACCCCCAGTCGTATCGCGACTCTCGGTTGCCATTGTAGCAGGTGTGTGCGGATTCTTTGATCAGCGAGACAAAATCCTCTCCCCCCAAATCTTCAGCCATGGCCCAGGTCTGCGCTTTGTCGATCCACATCAGTGGCGTGTGCAGTACAAAACGCGCTTCCATACCCAAGTTCAGAGTCAACTGCATGGCTTTGATCGTATCATCCCGGCAATCGGGATAGCCTGAGTAATCGGTTTCGCATACCCCAGTGACGATATGCTCTATGCCGCGTCTGTAGGCAATGGCGGCTGCAAAGGTCAGAAAAATTATATTGCGTCCCGGAACATAGGTATTCGGCAACTCTTTGTCGGAAATCTCGATTTCGATTTCACGGGTTAGGGCTGTCTGGCTGACTTCGCCTAGGATGCCCAGATCCAAGACGTGATCTTCGCTCAATTTATGCTTCCACTGAGGGGTCTGCTGCATCATTGCGATCAAGGCCGGGCGGCACTCCAACTCTATACTGTGGCGCTGCCCGTAGGCAAAACCGATGGTCTCGACGCGATCGAATTTTTCAAGGGCCCACGCCAGGCATGTCGTCGAATCTTGTCCACCAGAGAACAAGACCAGCGCATTTTCATTTCTGCTCATCAATTTCCGATACTGTATTTGTTGATGCGTTACACTATTTAACCGCTTGGATCTGGCGACGTATTCTCGTCTGGATCTAAGTGTACATTGTCTTTGGGCTTATGGCCAATATACGGGCCATGGGGATTCAGAGTTGCGCGCTCAATAGGCGACGGCGATCGTCTTTAGGACCTGTTTGCCATCGACGCCAGCACCATCGGTATCGGTATCGATCCATAAGCGGGCATAATAGATTCCGGGTGGCACTGAGGTTGCTGAATTGTCCAGACCGTTCCAGTTGATGGTGTACGCACCCGTACTTAAACTCCGATGTTCCACCAATCGGCGCACCAGACGGCCTGCCAGATCGAAAATGTCCACTGCGACCGGGCTGTCGTCGCCAACCCGGATCACCTTAAAGGCGAATTGTACTTCGTCGTTGGCACCGTCGTCATTGGGTGTGAAGACGCGTGGCTGCACCGCTACCTCTGTCAGCAGCGAGGAGTTTTGCACCGTTCCCACCAGCGTTGTCGTATTGCTCGCGATTCGGCTCAGGGCGTTACCGGCATCGACTCGCTGCCAGTTGTCGTCGCCGGATTCGCTGCGTTGCAAGAGCGGCTGTACTACCGCACCCGTCGAAAATAACGCGGTTTCGAAATCGAGCCTTATCACCTCTATATCCGAGCGCGGTTCGATTGGGGCAAAGGCCAGTTGTAGGCTGTCGTCACGCGTATTTATTTCTTCGACTCCGGGTACGATCAGGCTGGTTAGGTCGGCATTGGGACCGAAGGCACCTTCGACACCGGCGTAGAGATTGACAAAGCGCAGCGCCATATCGGACGGCACGACTACGAGCAACCGGTCGAAGCCCGGGTCGTTGGTTCCGAAGTGGGGACGTATGTAGAGTGAAAATATTTGCTCCTGCCCCAGTTGGTCGACCTGAAATGGCGAGATCTCCCCGGCGATCCCTTGTGCCACCGGATTGCTGAACTTGAGCCGAATCGAGCGCAAGGTTGGACTGAGTTCCGGATCGTCCGATAACAGGGTTGCCCGCAAGGTCAGGAATTCCCGCGGGCTGGGCGAGGTCACCGGCGAACCGGTTGGATCTTCATAGGGTTGACTCCATGGTTCCCAGTCAGAACCGGCGGTCTCTTCCGCGACGATATCGCCGCGGAAAATGGAGAGTAATTTATTGTAATCGGATTCGGTTACTTCGGTACCGTCCTTTTTGAAATAATGCAGGATCTCACCCAGTTCGTTGCCGGTGCGGGTTTGGATGAGTACCTGGGTACCGGTTGGTGTATCGGCGTCCCACTCGATGGAAAGAAGATTGCGGCTACCACCCAGACGGATCAGATCTGAGGTCAAGGTGATTTCGGGTAGAAAACCCGATCCGTAGAGTTGTAGTTCTGCTGGCTGACCGGTGGCTCCGCCCTTGCCTGTTGAACTGGTACTTTCGAATTGCGTCCAGACGAAACGAAAGAAACGGGCTTTGAGTCGTGCGAAGTCGTTTCCTTCGTAAAAACCGAAACCTAACGTGGAGATCCCTCCTCCTCCTCGCTGTTCGCGTTCGACAGCGGTCTGCCACTTGATACTGCCGTTGGCGGCCAGCGTGCCGTCCGAAAAATCCAGTCGGTAATCGGAAAATCGGGAGCCGCCGTAGGCCAGCCGGAAAGCATCGATCCAGTAAAAGGCGCCAAGATCGAAGAGGACCTCGCCCTCCGGCGATTTGAGTGACCCTCGGCCATAGGTGTAGATGAACTGGACTTTACTTTCGATTTGCCCGTCGATCAGGCTATTGATCGATGCGGTCTGGGACGCCGTGCCGTAACCGCCTCGATCCAGCGCCCCGGTGAGGATCTCGTCGCCTTCTGCCCATACCTCTAACTCGGCCAGTCGCGGCCGCTCGGTCCGATAATAGCGCACCGAACCCCGCTTCCCGGCTTCGAGTCGAGTGTAGACCTCGTGATTAACCAGTGTTTCGCGCCCGTCGGCATGGCGCTTGAAATAGTCGATTTCGCCCTGATCTCCACGAGGCAGCTGGTCGTACGCTTCCGAGGTGACTTCCCGTCCCCGACCAAAGTCGCTGCCGGTAACCACTACTTGGACGAAACGGATGCCGGCTCCTTCGAAATCGCGTTCTAGATCCATATCGATTTCGAAGAGCCGCACTTCTTTATTGGGCTTGAGCGTTCGCAGCATGGTGGTATATGAGAGATCGGGACCGCGGCTGCCCGTGGGTTTGTTGCCCTGCGATACCATCACGTCGAACTGGAGAAAGGGATCTCCTAATTCTTCGTCGACGAACTTCAATACGATCTTTTTGGCGATCACCAGCCGACCGAGATCAATGGTAAACCACCACTGACCGGCCAGTTCGCCTTCGCCGGAGGGCGGGTCGGGTTGCCAGTACGTATCCAGATCGCCATCGAAGAGGTTGATTACGCCTGCCCGGTTGCCGGAGGGTCCGGCCCCGATGCCGTCGATGATGGTAATATCTTCGGGTTCTTTTTTCACGTTATCGGGGGGACGGGCTTGCAGATAGGTCGCGATATCCTGTACGGCGTTTATATTGCGGTGCAGCCGGTGAGGCGTTAGGGCGCCGTCGGGCGAAATTTCCACCACGCCCTGGGGGACGGTCCAGTTATGCCAGTGCGAAGCACTGTTGACTAATACCTGGCTGGCCGTGACCCTATGACCGGCATTTTGTCCATACCCTGCCGTGCAGAACATCGCTGACAAGAGCACTACACCAGTACACTTCAGAGCTCGCTCCATATCTCGCACTCCCCGATCAATAAACCAGTGAAATCACGCGTTGTTCGGCTTCTACTCCTCTGTCGCTATCTATTTCCAGACGCAGAATATAGAGGCCGGGTGGGAGCGTGTTGGACTGGGAGTCACGCCCGTCCCAACTCGTTGCAAAACTGCCGCTGGCCGCGGTGCCCTGGTACACCTCGCTGATGTGCCGACCGGCAAGATCATAGATACCGATCGTCACCGGCACGGTGCTGAGGTTGAGTAATTCGTACTCAATTGGTAGGTGATCGTTAGCGCCGTCTCCATTCGGGGTGAAAGCGTGCGAAGGCAAGCGCAGGACGTTGACGGTCTTTTGGCCGATGTCGATCAACTCGACGCTCAGGGTGTTGCTATCGACCAGTTGGTCGGCATCTCCTTCGCTGACCAACTGGTGGACTTCGTGTGGTTTTTCGCTGTCGAAGATCCGCGCTGAGAACACGGTGCCAAACTGAAATACCTCGGCCTGGAAATCCACTTCCAGCAATTCGTTGGTACTTTGCAGATCCATGCGAGGGATCCGCAATTCGAACCCGTTTTTCTCGAGCTGAACCTGGGTGAAATCGACCGGGATTCCATCCAGCCGAACTTGGTCGATACTGGCTATTTGCGCCGAAGTCTCGATTTCAATGCTGTCGAAACCCAGATCGGTGCTGTCTAGTCGTGGCAGCAACTTGTAGGTGAAAGCTGTCATTTCACCTGCTACTGCCTGCGCCGGGATAATCTCGGCCAGTGCCTGGGTTGCCACTGGCGGTTCGGATATCTCGAATTGCAGGTAATCGATTCGCCCGCTCGCTTCCGCGGTAGAAGAGAATTCGACACTGAACTGGACGAATTGCCGCGGTTTATTGCCGGCCAGGGCACTGTTGCCGGCGTCCAGATCGTATGGTGAACTCCAGGGTTGCCAGTTCTCGGTATCCGGCGTGATTTCAGCGCGTTCACTTTTATCTAGCTTCTCGTAGGTGGAGAGTACCAGGGCTTGGCCGTTCTTGCCGTAGCGCGTCGTCTCATTACCACGGAAGGTCTTGCGCCAGTAAGTACTGGGATCGGAATCGTCTCCGCTACGCATGGTTAGCGCGATCGATGCGCCTTCGGGTTCTGCTGCTGACCATTCGAGTCGACCCAAACTGGCCGGATGTCCAAGGTCGATCACATTGGAGAGATACGTCGCCTTGGGTGCGAAGCCGGAACCGTTATTTCCCAGGCGCCGCGGATATTGGCCGGGGCTTCGAACATGATGATTCGAATCGGCCGATTGGGCATTTCAAGATTTATATCAGATTGGGTGTTTTCACTGATGCTATGGACTAGATCGTAATCACTTTTGGCTCCTGCCGGCACGACACCAGGCCTTGCCCATCCCGCTCCGACTCGGTACTCCCTGGTTCCGTCATGGAGTGGATCGCCATCGCTGGTGCCGATTACGAACCTTTCGACAAAGCGGTCTATGAGATGCTTTTCCCGGGGATAGAAGCGAATTCGGTCGATCTTAAAGAGCCCGCCAAGGTCGAATAAGAGCACTTTATTTTCTATGGCTCCGTAATCCCCACCCCAGTCTCCATCACCGAGGAAGTGAGTGTTGGGATCGCCGTCGAACATCGGCGCGTCGCGGGCGGGAAAGTCGGCCCAACCCACGATCGACTGGAGTGTCTCGATCTTGCCGCCCCGCGCATCCAGTAGCGGTGTCAAATTGACCGTGGGATCCAGTTGCTGTGGTACCAGGGTCGCGCCGAATTC
>MDTE01078333.1_pt1 | contig 31550 bp, 43 predicted proteins | sample 811231 | NCBI WGS metagenome assembly MDTE01 (sample SAMN05326651, study PRJNA326480) | marine metagenome | isolation source: seawater | place: Indian Ocean: Red Sea | collected 2010 | reverse complement strand
GATAACTGCCGTGACACTCACAACCTTAATCAATGGGACTTAGACAGCGATGGTAGTGGTGATCTGTGTGATTCTGATATGGATGGCGATGGAGTCGCGAACACTGTAGATAACTGTCTACGAAGATGGAATGCCGATCAGTCCAATGTGGATGGTGACGAGGAAGGCGATGCCTGCGACCGTGATATCGATGGCGACGGTTTAGACAACTTAACAGACCCTTGTCCGATGAGAGTGGGTGATCCGACAGAAGATACTGAATGGTGTTCTCCTGACACAGACGGTGATGGGATTCCTGACTACGGATTCAGTTCGGACAACTGCCCTGGTGTACATAATCCGGAGCAGTGGGATACTGATTTGGATGGGGCTGGAGACGAATGTGACCCAGACCTAGACGGTGATGGTGTAGGGAACTTGCAAGACAATTGTAATGGTGTATTCAACTTCGAACAAATCGATGCTGATAGGGATGGCAGAGGTGATGAGGGTTGTGATGATCATTATTGTTTTGTCGTCTTTGGAGACGAAGAAAATTGTTTAGATCCCGAAGCAGGCTTTAGAGTGTATTCACCTGACATAGCTGCGAACACCGGTGACACAGTAAACCTCAGGCTTTTTATGAATAGGCAAGACACGACAGCAGAATACACTTGGTCTGTCCGATCTAGGCCCGGTGGATCTAGAGCATCTATAGATAATCCCGTAGGGTCTGTTTCTGAGTCGTCACTGTTTGATCACATATATGAAGTGCAGCCTACTTTCGTGCCTGACACACCGGGTGAATATGTTCTGGTAATAGAGGCAGTAGGTAAATTTACTGTAGGGCTTACTGTTGCCCATGCTACAGTTCAGCACGAAGTTAGAATTAGTGTTTCCGGTGCACCGATAGCATCAACTAGTACAGGATGTAACGCTTCCGGATCTAATAGAAGTAGTGGTGCGGAGTTAGTTTTCTTATTTTTGTTCTTAATGGTTATACAACTTCGCAAGTCTGATAGGATTGTGTCTTACGAAGTTTAAGTGATGACACTTTCAGCAAAGGAGATTGACATGAAAGAATTACTTTTTTTAATCACACTAGGACTTATCACTTCTGTAGGTCTAGTAGGATGTGGCGATGATGATGACGCGGCTGATGCACCTGTTGAGGCTGTAGAGGCAGATGCAGGTGCTGAGGCAGCTGCTGGCGAGGAAGCAGAGGCAGACGCTGAAGCAGCTGGTGAAGAGGCTGCAGCAGAGGACGCTGAAGCTGCGGACGCAGAGGAAGCAGATGCAGCCGGTGAGGAAGCTGATGCAGAACCTTCGGAAGAGGGCGACGCTGCTGGCGAGGAAGCTGATGCAGAGGCAGAGGCAGAAGGCGGCTCTGAAGCAGAGTAACCTTATGAGGTTTTCGGATCCTCTAAAAACCGATTTATGCCCCGGTAGCTCAGCTGGATAGAGCAACGGCCTTCTAAGCCGTGGGTCACAGGTTCGAATCCTGTCCGGGGTGCCATCTAGCAAGACAGAAGGAGAAATCATGTTAGAGAATATGTTGGAAAAAAATAATAATAAGGCGTTCGCATTTTTTGCGGCTTCACTAGTTTCAGTTGGAGCTAGTATTTATGTTTGGATTGCAGCAGGTGCAGATCCTGCGCATGCTGAGCGTTTTGGTATTTTTGTTGGTCTTTGGGCACCAACTTTGATGGGCATCGCAAACTATTTTCGGAAGTGAGCCATGACAGGCAACTTATATGAATTTATCGGGATGGCAGGTTTTGTGACTGCAACAACAATGTTTGTTGTCGGATTAAGATGGGCCATCCACAAACTTGACAGTAGCGAGGTACAGCGTCATCGAACTATCGGTGACAAATTTGGCAAAAACGCCAACACTTCAGAGATTTAAGGATCAGAACATGTCTCAAAACCTAATAGAATTCTTGAAAGTATTAACGATCGTTGTATCGTTTTCTGGCCTGTTGATAGCCGGCAGGCACTACATGCTATCGCTTGATGAAGAAGAGGTTGAAGAGGTTGATGAAGTGTTAGGTTATCAGGAGAAAGAGTTTTGAGAAATACGGTCGCGTGGTTTGTGACGGCCTTACTTTTTGTAGGGTGTAGCTTTTCTTACGCACAAGAAAAAATTAACAACATTGTTGCTGAGAAGCGGGTTAACCCTAGGTTGGTGAAAGAGTGGACAAAGTCTGTCAACAAGATAAACACGGTCCATTCATCAACTACTTACATTGTCAAAAAGTCAGGTGGAAAAGACTACCGACACATCTCAAAGCATCGAGATGCAATTGTCTGGATACCAGGGACTACTGATCTTTCGAAAGGCCTGATCGTAGTCTACTGGTTTCACGGACATTGGGGTTATGTACCTCAAAGAACGTTTGAAAATAGAACACTAAAACAATTTGTACCACTAATCGGCAAACACAACTTAGTTGTTGTAATTCCTGAGATGCCATGGTCGGTACATACAAATACACCTACAAAAAGAAACAGTCTGCTTTGGCAACAACCAGGCAGTTTTCTTAAGTTTGATAAGCAAGTCCGAACGATTCTAGTCGAGCACAATCTGGGTAATCAATTAGGTGAAATAGATTATAAGATCGTTGGGCATTCAGCTGGTGGAAGCACTATAAAACGACTAGGGTTGACAGGTGACTTATGTGAGCTTAGCCCTTCTGACGTTGTGTGGTCTGATTCCTCTTACGGAAGGTGGTTGGATGCTGCATGGTTTGGGTGTTTAGGATTACATCCCAACATTCAAGTAACTGTTCTAGTAGTAAAGTGGGACAGGCCATGGAAATCTGCCACGCGGTTTCTTTCAGGTTTAAAGTCAAAGCCTAAAAACCTGGTTTTGAAAACTTTAAAGAGACCTAAGTGGAATCACAAGCTTATCGGAGACAACTCTGTTAAGCTCTCAAATCTGTTAGGAGAATCTAATGCAGTTGACTAAAAACTTTTCTTTGTGGGAATTCAGATGTAAAGATGGCACGGATGTGCCTGATGAGTATCTAGAAAATGTGAAGGAGCTGGCTGAAAATTTACAAGTCTTGCGTGACTATATTGATAAGCCAATTCACGTAATTAGCGGGTATAGATCACCGAAGTATAATAGAAAAATTGGTGGTGCTAGAAGAAGCCAGCACATGACTGCCAAGGCCGGTGACTTGATCGTAAAAGGCATGACACCTGATGAAGTCAAAGACGCAATCTTACATCTTATCAAGGAAGGCAAGATGAAGAAGGGTGGGATTGGTTTGTATACACACTTTACACATTACGATGTTCGAGGATTTAATCGGAGATGGTACGGTAAAGGCATTAAGGATTATCAAAAAGAATAACAATGTCTGAGATTAAGCACATAATAATTTCAGGTGGCAAGCTTGTGCGTGACAGAATTCCTGAGCTCATTAGAGAAGATGGTAAAGAAGTCGTTTGCAGAGTCGTGCGTGATGAAGAGTACGAGGCCTACCTGATCGACAAGATGACAGAAGAAGTCGAAGAGTTTAGAAAAACGCCTACACTTGAGGAAGCAGCTGACATATACGAAGTGTTTCTTACGTTTCTTAAGAACTGGGGTATTGAACTCTCTGATGTAAGAAAATTTGCGCAATACAAATCTAGGCAGCGCGGTAAGTTTGATGGTGGCATCGTCTTACAGGAAATAATTGACAAAAATAAATTTTAGGGGGTTTTCTTGTTGCGGGCGGTGTTTATATTAACCCGCAGGAGGTAAAAAAATATGGGTAAAGTAATCGGTATTGATTTAGGAACAAGCAACTCCTGTGTTGCTTTGGTTGAAGGCGGAAGCCCGACAGTTTTGACAAACGAAGAGGGATTTAGAACTACCCCTTCTGTTGTCGCCTATGGAGGAGATGAGCGATTGGTAGGGCATCCTGCAAAACGTCAAGCAATCATGAAGCCTGACAGCACGGTCTATTCTGCGAAGCGATTTATCGGCATGAAGTTTGATGAAGTAAGTGAAGAAGCAGAGCGAATGCCTTTCAAGGTTCAAAAGAGCAAGGGCGGCATGTGTGAGATAGTCATTGACGGTAAGCCTCTAGCACCACAAGCAGTCAGCGCACAGGTCTTGATAAAGATGAAGTCTGCTGCTGAGGCTTATCTAAACGAAGAAGTAACAGAAGCTGTTATCACAGTTCCTGCTTACTTTAACGATGCACAGCGGCAAGCTACAAGAGACGCCGGTAAGATTGCAGGTCTAGAAGTCAAGAGGATTATTAATGAGCCGACAGCAGCTGCTTTGGCTTACGGACTCGACAAGGGTGAGGACAAGAAGATTCTTGTTTATGACTTAGGTGGAGGTACGTTTGATGTATCTGTTCTCGAGATTGGAGACGGCGTCGTTGAGGTCATGAGCACCAATGGTGATACACACCTAGGTGGAGACGATGTCGACGGCGTAATCATTGACTGGCTCGTGAAGGACTTTAAGCAAACCTCAGGAGTTGATGTCAGTGGTGACTCTATGGTCATGCAGCGTTTGAGAGAAGCTGCAGAGAAAGCTAAGATTGAACTTTCAAGCACTCCTCAGACTGACATTAACTTGCCTTTCTTGACAGCTGATGCAACAGGCCCCAAACACCTGCAGGTATCGCTTACACGTGCTAAGTTTGAATCCATGATAGATGATATCGTTCAGAAGACAATGCTACCAGTCAATGCAGCACTGAAGGATGCAGGGCTGGGTAAGCAAGACATTGATGAGATTCTTCTGGTTGGTGGTTCAACTCGTATTCCGGTTGTAAAGTCAACCGTTGAATCCTTCTTCGGAAAGCCGTCAAACGCTAGCGTAAATCCTGACGAAGTGGTCGCACTTGGGGCAGCTGTTCAAGGTGGTGTTTTCTCTGGCGAAGTAAACGACATTCTCTTGCTTGATGTTACGCCATTATCATTAGGCATTGAGACACAAGGCGGTATCATGACACGCCTTATTGACAGAAACACCACGATTCCTTGCTCAAGATCTGAGGTTTTCTCGACAGCAGCAGACAATCAGTCCGTTGTAGAGATCAAGGTTCTTCAGGGAGAGCGTGAGTTTGCTGCTGACAACAAGCTTCTAGGTAACTTTAACTTAGACGGCATTCCTCCTGCGCCGAGAGGTATACCTCAAATTGAGGTAACATTCGACCTAGATGCGAACGGAATTGTAAGTGTAAAAGCTACCGACAAAGCTACAGGCAAAGAACAGAACATCACTATCACAGAGGCTGGTACCTTGACACCTGACGAGATCGATGCCATGGTCCAAGAAGCAGAGGCTAATAAAGCGGCAGATCAAGAGCGGCGTGATGAAGTTGAATCACGAAATGCGCTAGAAAGCACAGTCTTTCAGGCACAAAAGATGATTAAAGAACACGGTGAGAGCCTAAGTGAAGAAATTACTGCTGAGTTAAATTCTGCGATAGAGCAGGCTCAGTCAGTTTCAACTTATGACGATGTCAAGGCAGCTTCTGTCAGACTTTCAGACGCTGTGTCCGCAGCAGGTACAGCACTTTACGAAAACGCTTCAGCACAAACTGAGGAGGCAACAGCTCCCGATGATGTGATTGACGCCGAATTTGAGGAAAATACAGATGGATAACAAATACATTTCAGGTGACTTTATTGCCGACTACGCACGCCTTATGGGTGACTTAAAGAAAGCACAGGCAGAACTGGATGACAGCTATGCTCGGTCTGTCAATAAGTTAGTTGCGATGGAGACAAGCAGGCTAGAAGAAGTACTGCCCATCCCTTTTGAGCCTGGGACAATTGTCAAGACTTTTGATGGTCGTATTGGAAAAGTTCTAGCATGCCCTGTTGACTTTTCTGTCACAACTGATGAGTCTTACCACGGTGAAAGTCACGGTCCTGGCAAGTATTTTCAGTTGGATGAAACGAACCACTGGGAAGACATCGTGACATGCGAAGGTATGCTTCGAAGAGTGACAGTTGAATTCGAGGCGTCCGAGCTTGAAAAAGACTGGGGTACGGAAAGAGTCACTCAGTGTCTTTATCCTGACGAAATCATAGGGATAGTCTAATGGAATTCCTAGGTAGCGTCATCACAATAGCAGTCGGCCTTTGGGTCGGGCAGATGTTGATTGATTGGTGGAAGAGCAAGTGAAAATAGCAGTACGGCTTGTTTTCTTAGCTTTCATTTCTGCTGTTTGCATGTACATGTCATACGATATGGGGTATGTGAGAGGTCACTTGGAAAAAGAAGCAGACCTAAAAGAGTGCGCTGAAGAAGTCTCTAAAGGATGTCCTAACGTCACAACTTATGCAGTCATGCTGGAGAAAGAGAACGCCAGGCTCAACAAGCTGTGCAGGACAAACACGCAGAAGGCTGCAGAATAACTTCTGTGCTACTTTCTTAGACTGCCCATATATTTAATCATATGCCATGGAAAGTACGTAAGAGAAGCTGTAAGCAGAAATCTACTGGAAAAAGTGGATCACACGTAGTTGTCAAAAAAGAAGACGGCAAAGAAGAGCAAGAATCCTGTCATACCAGCGAAGAGAAAGCTGATGCAGCCGCAAGGGCCCGATATGCAAGCTACAATGAAAGTTTGTTAAGGGAATATGTGAGACTGCATCTCTTGATCGAGAACGTGGATTAGTATACACGCATAAGCTTATACTTATATTCATAACATGCACTGAGATACGTGCCCCCGCTGGGAAAACGAAAGGATGAAAGTACACGACAAGCTGCCTCTAATAATTTCAACTATCATAATGTTAATCTTAATACTAATTGCGATTAGTGGATGTAACAACAAGACCTCTGATGACCCACCACACTCCGAAACTTTTACAGTTATATACGAAGACGTTCAGCCCGAAGATCAAACATCTGAAATTGAAGACACAGAGTCGTGCGAAGACGTAGAAAAGTCAGGCTTAAATTGGTGCACTTGCAATCCGCAGTGCTGTAAGTCTGAGCTATGGTTCTGTCAACCTGTCTTCGGTGACCCAGCTTACTTTAAGAAAGAGGTTGTAGTTAACACTTGTGATGATAACTTACAATCGTGTCAATATGGTCATGATCCAGGATGCCCTCCTCCGGAGCTTTTATATGAAGGTGAGTGTGTTGAGGCGTATGAATGCCCACCTGGTGCACAAACCTTAGACTACGGCTGGCAGTGGTGCACTATGCCTGACGGCACTACAGGCAAGCAGAATGTTACATGTGACAAAGGACAGCTTTACACATCACCGTGCCAGCCCTGCGAAGAAGAAGTTTGTGACGGCGTCGACAACGACTGTGACGGCTTAGTTGATGAAGATATCAAGGCTTCAGAATGTACGAATGAATGTGGCACAGGCAGCCTAGTCTGCGTAGAAGGGCAAGAGGTTTGTTACGGACCGCAGCCTCAAGAGGAGATTTGCGACTACTTGGACAATGACTGCGATGGGCAGATAGATGAAAATCAGACAAATGCATGCGGAATGTGCGGTCAAATTCCCGCAGAGACGTGTAACAATTATGATGACGACTGTGATGGTGACATTGATGAAGACCTAGTGCAAGTCTGTTCGACTCAGTGTGGTTCTGGTGCAGAAGTCTGTGTCGCCGGAAGCTGGATAGGGTGTAATGCCAAGCAGCCTGACGTTGAGATTTGTGATGGATTGGACAACGACTGCGACGGTATGGTAGATGAAGATCTCCAGTGCTTGTGTACGATTCAGGATGTAGGTAAACTAATTCCGTGTGCCGAAAGTCCGCTGATATGTGGCCAAGGTTACAAAACATGTGTGTGTGAAGACGCGACGTGTACTTCAATTGTCACAACTGAATGTTTTGCCGGGTGCTATTGGATGACAGACCCACCGGGTGTTGATCCTCTGTGTGATGAACTGGTTGGAATGGCGTTATCAAACGAAGAATGCAATGCATTCGACGATAACTGCAACTCACTGGTAGATGAGGATCTCTACTCCGAATGCTACACAGGACCTGAAGGCACATTGGGCGTAGGTATATGCAACGCAGGTGAGCTTGTATGTGATACAGGTGCATGGGGCAATTATGACAGCGGTGTGTTTATCACAGGCTTGTGCTTAGATGAGACCTTGCCGAAAGAAGAAGAGTGTAACGGTGTCGATGACGACTGCGACGGTGAAGTTGACTGGGGTGAAGAAGTTCCGGAGACTGATGTTCTTTTCATCGTAGACTGGTCAGGTTCGATGAAGGCTGAGATCAGCGCAGTTCTAATTGCGTTAAATCAATTTGCTAGCAGTTACAACCTTGAAGACAAAGTCCACTGGGGTCTAATTGTAGGGCCGAAACGTGACAACATACTAAGCGATGACACGCTGCACTTAGTGGCTGACATATCTCCACTACAAGACTTTCTTGCCAACTTCTCAGGCCTAGACAGTCAGACAATGTTAGGAGCTAACGAAATGTTACTAGATGCACTTTACTTTGCATACAGCAACATATCAGCTGCAGCGAACATTGATGTTAGCATGCTCACGTGGGATGATTCTATTTCGATACCACCAAAAGATCAGTTTAAGGTCAGCTGGAGACCCGGTGCTGATCGTATTGTTATTGTTTTTACTGATGAAGTTGAACAAAGCTTCCTGTACCCAGAAATATTATCAGACGATGTGGTTGCTGCATGTAAAGCTACCCCTTCATCCAAGCTCTACGCATTCTCTACTAATGAAAATTGGGAGTGGGATGAAATGGCAAGCGCATGCGGTGGGAAGTATTTTGACTTGACAGATAATTCTACTGAAATGTACAGTGCTATGATAGAAATTCTAGACGAAATATGTGCGAATAATGGTACATAAATTGGTGCTTATAAGTTCACTAGAAAGACGCAGCACCGTATAATACTTAATCATAGACAAAGTTGCACCGGACGTGTGCCTGGAGTTTACAACATGGATCTTCAAATTGCAAGCAAGACAACTAGCTTGGATTTAGACTACCACAATTATCCGCCGCATATATTCGAGCACAGCTATGTCACCGGTGTTCTTGGCATCAAGCTTCCTCTAAATGAGGCAGCACCTTATTCTAGACACTACAGGCGTCTTATCATCGAAGAGCATCTTCTCTTTGAAGGCTTTTTTGACGCATTTAAAGAGTTGGCAGGAACTGCAAAAACAATCGGACTAACACTTCGCTATATCATGGAAGACCCGAAGCGAATTGTAGACTTTGTCAAAAGTGTTCTGGACGTAGTAAAAGAAGAATTCCAGAAATTCATGGATTGGTGTGAAACTGTCCTAGAGTTTGCCAAGGCGACAGTTAAAGAATGGAAAATGGCTGAGAAAGTCACCAAGATGGTTGAAGCCGTTCAGAAAGCGATCAAGGCTTTGTGGGAAAAAGCTTCGTCATCAGAGGGTTGGAAAACAGTTCTGGTTGGCATGTCTGCTGCCGTCGCAGTAAAATATATCTGGGACGAACTTTCTGACTTGGGCGGTGACGCGATTGCCAACGCAAAAGATTCAAAGTTTGCGCAAATCTTAAACAAGAAAGAAGAATCATTTCTGTATACAGCACCTACACTCGCTAGCGTCCTGTACAGCGACGATAACAGATTAGATGAATTCTTAGGCATGGGCAAGAAGAAAGATAAAAAAGACGACGACTCTGGTGACGACGACAAATCTTCTGGCAGCAAGATGGAGTGGCTTAAAAAGCTACCTAAAGAGATGCAAAAGATAGGCAAACAAATCGTCATAACAGTTGTTGAGTTTTTGCAGCAAAAAGGAAAAGACTTTGTTTCAGGCATTGCAATTGACGCTGTGTTAGGTGCAGTTTCAGGAGGGGTTTCTTCTTTCATCAGCTGGGCCGGTAAAATTTTCGGAGGCATGGAATTTGTTATGGGTGTCATCGGAGAGCCAATGAAAAGATTTGTTTCAAAAGTAAAAGGCGACAAAGAAGCAGAGAAGGAAGCTGAGAAAGGTATCGACGACCCCACAGAAGGTGACTCTGACAAGAAAAAAGACGATGACAAAAAGAACGAAGCTTATGTACGTGAACTAGTCAGACATATCATATCAGAACAAGCAGAGGCTTTACCTGAAGAACAGGTATTGCCGCAAGGTGAATGGGTATTACTACAACCTGGCGATCCACGAAGAGAGCTAGTTAAAGACGATCTATACGACATGGTTCAGACGACGTATGCAGATATAGGTGGTCACTTTAAGATCCAAAGTGCTGGTGATTTAGAAAGATACAATTACTGGGTTGTTAAGGACATCGACGATGAGCCGGACGCTGACGTTGCAATAATGGGTAAGCCTGACATCGGCGGTGTAAAGATGGGTGCCGCTGCAAATGACGGTACTGCCGCAGCAGCAGCTGAATATAAAAACAAATCAACAGAGCTTCGACGAGGTGGATCAGTTGATGGAGTCGGAAACTGGTGGGGCGAAGTTAGCGGTAAACCCGCATATGCTATGATTAAAAGAGGAGCACCAGCTGTTGAAGACGAAGCCACTGCAAGGAGGCTCATGGCTGGCGATGATTTTGAATGGCACGGAGAATACCCGGATCCAGAAGGTAACGCAATGTTTAAGTCAGTCAAAGGTTGGTATACCAAGAAATTTGGCAACCACAAATCAACAAAGATTATTTTGGGGTCGCCCTCATGATTACTGAAGTTCTACAATATCATATTGAAAGACAGATCCCTATTAATGAAAATGTATTTCGTCCAGGAAGTGTGGAATACTTTAAGCTTTTTGAAGAAGCACGAATTCTTACTTTGTTAGGTCACTATAGTCCAACTATCGAAGAAGCTTATTATCTAAACGACACAGATATCGGTCAGTGGGGAATTTACGAAGGAATCGCGGTGCCGCTCGATTGGCCAATGACTGAAATGGATCATCTGATGGTTGAGGCTGAGTACAACGGTAAAGAAGTTGAGCTCAACAAACCTAAGAGGGGCGGCAACAAGAAGTACTATGTGTACGTTAAGAATCCTGACTCAGGCAACGTTAACAAGGTTGAATGGGGCGCGAAAGGCATGTCAGTAGGCATTAATGATCCAGAGCGTCGCAAGAGCTTTAAGGCGCGTCATAAGTGTGAACAGACAAAAGACAAGACAACTGCTAGCTACTGGGCATGTAGGACAGGACGGTATCCTCACTTGACCGGTGCTAAAAAGTCATACACATGGTGGTAAAATGAGCAGCAAACCCTATACAGAAATATTGTTAGAAAACGGAAACAAGTTTAGAGTGTTTTCTGAATCTGTCGACACGTCAGATCTAGTATGGCACCAGGATCAGCATGACAGAAAAATCTACGTGCACGAGTCGAATCTGTGGAGTCTGCAGTTTGACAATTGCCTGCCAACTTTATTGGAGGCAGGAAACGTATATACAGTACCACGAGATACCTGGCACAGAGTCATCAAAGGCGAAGGCAACCTGGTAATTCAAATAAGTGAAAACGTGATCACAGAAGCCAAAAAGAAGTCCAATCACGAACCACAATACAGTGCACCTGAAGGTAGCAAGCGTGACAAACAATTAGACGCCACAAAAGCTGACTTAGCCAGCGGTGACCCAGAACGAGTTCAACGAGCATATCGCAGGAGAGAGAGAATGGAACGTCAAGAAAGAGAAAAGAAGGGCTACAAGAACAAGCCAAGGTCAGACTCAAAAAAAGAGTCGTTTGAGATGTCTGAAACTGATCTTCGAGATCTAATTCGCGAAGTGCTTATTACTGAAGCGATTATGAACGAAGAGCTAAGCAAGAAGACCAAGGCTACACTTAAAAAGAAAGCAGAAGAGCGAGGTCTTACTGCTGGGTCCGTTGAGCAAGAGTATAAAAAAGGCTTAGCAGCTTGGGCATCTTCAGGTTCTAGAAAAGGTATGACACAGCATCAGTGGGCTATGGCAAGAGTTAACTCTGCACAGCCTTCAAAGTCTTGGGCTGTTGTTAAGAAGTCTAAGGCCAAAAAGAAGAAGTAGTAGCGCGGAGCGTGGTAAGATGAAAATTCTTAGCATCGATATCGACTACGCTTATTCGCCTTCTATCGCTCAGTACGATGACTTTGTGGAAGGGAGTAGAATATCTTATCAGGATCAGCAAAAGATATTCGAGCTAAATAACCTTCCCGGACCTGAGGCCAATTTAGACAAGATAGCCCTCCTTAAAGAAGTTGTTAGACAAAAAACTAAGTCGACAACTCCAACTGTGATCTGTGATCGTCATGATCACATACTAGATTTCTTGCCTGACGACAGGCTTTTTGAGATCTACAACTTTGATCACCATCATGACATTTATTACCCTGGTTGGCACGATCTTTATAAACTCGATGAAGGAAACTGGGTTTATCACTGCAGCCAAAAGCCTATAATTAAATACGTCTGGATACGTAACAAAGACTCAGAAGATCTAGAGGATCCGCCTGCTCTTTCTTTTGAATATGTTGAGATACTTGATCCAGTAATTGATGACATGCCGCAGTTTGATTTATTATTTGGCTGCTCTTCCATGCACTGGACAGGTAAGACAGGAAGAAGACACCTTTTTGAAGTTTTAGGAGCTAATTCATGAGCTTTGTTTACAACGGACTCCACTTAATGGTTGACGCTCTAGTCAAAGACGGCGACACATTAACAAAGCCTGTAACAGGCGTGAAGATGATTGAAGACATCATCGAAAAAATTGATATGACCATGATATTGCCTCCAGTTACAGTTAACTTTCCTCATGCCATCTGTGAGATGACTAGAGTGGTGCAGAATCTAGAGGCTGAAGGTTTAGGTAATTCAAAGGCAGCCACAGAACTCAGAAAACATCTTGCTGAGAGAAAAAACGAGTCGTACGGCTACTCCACTTTTGCAATGATAGCAGAGTCACACCTCAGCATTCATACATTTCCTGAACTGAATTACTTTTCATTTGATTGTTATTCTTGCAAGTCATTTGATGTTGACGCTGTGATTGACTGCATGAAGGCACATTTTGAATTTGATAAATTAGACATCCAGTCAGTTGACAGGAAGGTACCTGATGTTAATAAAGTACAACCTTGATGACAAGGGAACAGGTCATGTGTTCGAACGAAAAGAACTACATGTCATGGAAAACTCAAAATACCAAAGAATTGAAATATCTGACGTAGACATTCTAGGGCGTGTGCTTGTCCTTGACAATATAATACAGCTTTCAGAACTAGACTGCGACAGATATCATGAGTCATTTGCACACATTCCGATGGCTTGTGTGGCAGAACCCAGACGAGCTCTAATTCTGGGTGGAGGAGACGGGATACTAGCCAAAGAGCTGCTTAAGTATCCAGGTCTAGTGATTGATATGGTAGACATTGATGAGAGAGTATGTGAGCTTTCGAAAGAGCACTTATCATCTTTACACCAGAACTCTTTCGAAAGTGAACGCCTAAACCTGTACTACCAGGACGCGCTCTCTTTCTGTGAGCAATGTGAAGAGCTTTATGATGTGATCTATGCAGACATTACAGACCCGCACCCCAATTCACCATCAGCATCTTTGCTGAGTGACTCTGCCATCGAAACATACAAAAGCCTGATGAACCCTGATGGCATATTTGTTTCGCAAACAGACAACATACAAATCGCACCTGAGCACAGTGCGGGTGTTCAGAAGAAGCTGTCTGAGCACTTTGACATGACAGGTGATTATTCCATTGTAGCATTAACACTTTCTTCCATCTTCTCTTTTGTGTGGGCTTCTGATATCGTCAGTGTAGAGCCTTCCAAGAAGTATGTAGAATGCAATTGGCTCAACAAGAAGAGGGCCAAGTTTTGCTTCGACTTAATTGACAACGCATTAGGACAAAATAAGTGATATACCAAAGTTTACCTTACATCAATGTTTGGGTCAAGAAGAGCTTTCTGACTGGCCCTGAAAACTTTAAGTTTGACCAGGATGAGACGATTCCTGGAATCTTGGTGGGAATTAAAACAGTATTCAGATCCCCTCCTTTATTTGAAGTGTATTTACCCGAGTACGGCGCGTGCTACGACAAGACTTTGCAATGTGCCATCTTCAACAAAGAGGAAACCCCAAAAGAGAAAATCGAGCTACCAGACGTCGCGTGGTGGGACTGCATCAGTGAAGACATTCAGGTCTATGAAAAAACTCTGTTTAGAAATGGTTTTGTGAGAATGCAGAACAAGAGAAAGCGCTGGTTTGAAGGCACTTATCTTTTCACTGTAGACTTCTTGCCTACACATTCTACAAGAGGCGTGGATCTAAGTGAAGCGATCGTCTGGTCGGAGCACAAGCAAAAGAACTTCTTCTTTGACGACGAAACAGGTGCACTGGTTTGTGGGCCCAACAATAAGATGCGCTACATATGTGAAAGTCTCTGTCCAGCAGAGTTTAAGCGTCCTTTCTTCAAGGTCTTTGAGGGTCGAGACTGGTCACACGAAGTAGAAGAAATATTCTTTGGTGGTTCTGGAAAGGACTATGACTACGAGGGTGTAGAAAAAAAGAAAGACTGATGCAAATCTTCTTCGATCACATTGCCGGAAACATAACAAACAGAGAGTTGGTTTACAGTCCGGCAACAGCGATATTCGAAGAGCAAGAATTTGACTTTGCTTTTGAAAACGGCTGGCACATTGCAGAAAGCTGGGGTGTTGATGACTTTGATTGGTACAACAAACAACGAAATGAAGGAAAAGTTGTGTGGTATCAAGCAAGGTCTACAAGGCTCGACGTCAGCGCATACGAAGAAAGAAAACGACACCGCAAGAAAATCAGAAGAGCAGGTGTCGAATGTGAAGTACGTACCGATGTAAGTGAGATTTCAGACTCTCTATACACCGTGTACAAAAAGTACATAACTGCCAAGAAATTTACAGACTTCTACGAAAGTGCTGAGGATTTGTTTGACGGCAAGCTAGGTGAAAGAGTTTTCCTTGTATTCACACATGACGGCACAATAATAGGCTTCAGCATATTAGACTTAGTAAGCGAAAAGACCGCTATGGCACCTCAGTTTGCGTGGGACTATGAAAACCCACAGATAGGGCTAGGGTATGTGAGCAAGCTGTATCAGTTGCGATACTTGCAAGAGAGATCAATTGAATATTTGTACTTAGGAAATTCTTACGAAATGCCGTCGTTAGGCAAGTCAGATCTTCCTGGTTTTGAGTGGTGGGATGGTAGAAAATGGTCCTCTGACATTGACCTGTACAAGCACTTGATTGTACAAGAAAGCAGAATACAAACTCTAGATGAGCTGTACAATTTGCAGCAGAAATACTATTCACGTCACGTGTGAACATTGGCAGCAGAACAAGATATTTAGAACTATGTTAAAAGAGTGTGTAGCAGCTTTCGGTAGCAACAGTGGTAAGAGACTGTTAGTTAAAAATCGCGACAAGGCTTATAAGCCTACACTAGACTTTTATCACGAGCTAAGAGACGGCACTGAAGTTCTATACTACATCGACGAAGCAGTAAAGCACTTAGAGGGCATGAACGAGCACGGCTTAGGTGTGCTTTATACGACTTCTAATTTCCAAGCAGATCATGCTGATATCATGACAGATAATGTCTCTTCTGTACTGAACGCGCTTACGAAAAAGACTGCCGAAGAAGCATTACAACCACTCACCCAAATGAACGGCGGAGTGCACGGATTAATATTTGTCAGCGGCCCGGATGGCACACATCTGATTGAACACAACGTAAATACTGGCGGTACAGAGATAAAGAAGATCGATGAACCAGATGGCTGGAACGTGATTACCAACTCTCCTTCCATGTTAGCAGGCGGGATTGATCCTGCTGCAGGAGAAGATTACATATCGTGTCAGATACGCAAGGCTGTTGCAGAGGCAGCACTCTACGGAATAGACGATTTGGAAGCAGCACTTGATGCGCTCTCTTACAAATACTTTGCTGACGACAGCCATCACAATCCTATGAGGAGCTCTGACTTCGAAACAACTTGTGCACAGTTAGGTTTCGATCTAGACGGCAAGAAGTGCTTCTTTACTCCGGTGCCTAATGCACTAGAAGGCAAGACGTTTAAGAAGCAGCTGCCACCAGGATATGAACCAAAGATTGAGTTTGTAGAAAGATCCCTATCAGAGCCTGTCTTGGCGCCTTTCAAGCTTTTTACAACTAACATAGATGAAAGCATTACAAAGTTCAACTTGGTAAATTACTTGTTGGATGACGGTCCTGAGAGAGAACTACAAATCCTGGACAACAACCTTCAACAATCCATAGAGAAAGCATCTCGTCTGGAGCTGGCGCAAAAGGCAGCTGATCAGCTTTGGGAAAAAGAAAGACTGCTTGTGAGCTTAATCAGAAAGCTGGAGAAAGACCCAGTCTTTTTTACTGCAGGTCACACTTCAACTCAGGTGCAAAACGAACTCGACATGCTCCACAAGATGGTCAACAAGATTGGTAAAGACTATGAGCAGCTTCTTAATGTGATTCACATAGAACGATATGGCAGCCCCATGCCGATGTTGATGGACGAAGCAGACAAGAGAAAGCCCAAAAAGAAAGGCCAGCACACAGGAAGCTCCAGCCACTCTGACCTCTACACAGACGAGAACCCAAAAGGCACAATTAAGGGGCTCAAGTTTGCGACAGTAAAAGACGCAGAAACTAGTGTTAACAAGATCAAGAAATCAGGCAAGAGCCACGCGCATAAGATTCAAGCAGCGGTCGCAATGGAGCAAAGAGCTAAAGCAGCTGACAAACCATCAGCGGCCGGAGTTTATAGAAGCTACATAAACTCACAGAAGAAAGACGAGGCGTTAGTAAGAGACTATATCAGCGCTCTTTTAGAATTCAGCATCAAAGCTAATAGAAAGAACGTTCATCAAGACGGCACCTCGAAGTCTCGCGGTTACATGAGCGGCATTGACAAGACCTGGACAGGCGAAGATACAAACGATCATCTTCACAGCTGGTACAAGAAGATGGGGTTAATGACTGAATCTCTGCTCACTGAGTCTATCGATCCAAAGATCATGCGAATGATCGACAAGGCAGAGACCTACGGCTTCCAAGTTGAAATAAGATCAAACAGCGTAATCATATACGGACCGGCCGGCGAGTATGACGATCTCCGTGCCAAAGTTAACTTTGAAAGAGATACGACGTTCGGCCCTTGCATGGGCGGAGCTTATGTTACCCTCGCAAAAGCAGAGGGAGGTTTCGGTCCGCTAGCTTATGATGTTGCCATTGAGGCTACTGGCGGTTTGATGTCAGATCGAACTGAAGTTTCCCCTGATGCTGCCGCTGTCTGGGATTACTACATGAACAGTCGCCCTGATGTCAAAGTGGATCAGCTGGACATATTAGAAGACTACGAAGAAGAACAACTAACTCCTGATGATAAGTCCGACGACTGCGAGCAAGTACCAGCACATTTCAGGCATAAGTCAGAATGGCACAAGTCAAGCCTGTCGAAGAAAATAAGTAAGAGAGGTACTCCAGTCATAGATGAATTGGAAGCCAGAAATATGATTTATGACGGTAGGAACGATGACTAGATTGCTCCGCGAATACATAAGAGAATTGCTATCTGAGAATAAGCTGTCCAGTGCTGAGATACAACACCTGCAGGCCATCAAACACGGTTCAAGACATGAACGACGACGACCCCAGGCAATCGTCATAGGCAGGCTAATAGATAAGGGTTTTGTAACCGGCGATATGAAAGGTAATCAATTTCTCCCAGGTTACGGCGCTTCATCTAGCGCTAGCAACCTTGCCATTACTCCAGAAGGTGAAGCAGCATTGAGCGCAGCTTTAGACCAAGCGGACTCAGAAATGGTCAAGTACCAGAAGATAATAATGCAATCGGTCATCGATGCTGCAGGCAGTCCAGTCCCAGAACATGAGTTGCCAGGTTATAACCCAAAGACGTTCAAGTTAAGAGGGAAGTACCGCAAAGCGTTCGACGAGTTGCGTGGATTCGGGAGTGACATCGACGCCTTAACTATGCAGAGAGATTCACAAGGTAATAGAATGGTTAGTCCAGGTCCTGATTTTGAGCGTATCAAAAGTGAGTTGGGCTTATGAAACTACTGCGCGAGTACATAAGAGAGTTGCTGAATGAGTCTGCCAAAGGACCTGATGATCTTCCTGGTCGGATCGTCGTTCTAGTGGAAGAACAAGACGATTATGCGATAATCTCGTACGCTAAGCCTATTAAAAAAACCGGTTCAGCATTTCAATACGGAGCTTCTAAAAGACCTGAAGGCATGATATATATCTATAAGACATCTGATGACGAAGACCTAGGCCCATGCGGAGGTGCATACACAATTTCAATTGCTAGGGCTACATCAGGTTGGGGCCCGATGCTTTATGACGTTGCGATGGAATACGCAACAGAAAATGGCGGGGGCTTAACGCCTGATAGAAGCTCAGTTTCAGGTGACGCTCAAAATGTTTGGAACTATTACTTCAATAGCAGAGGTGATGTTCAGTCACACCAGCTAGATTTGACAGATAGAGAAGTCCAGTACTACACTGACCTAAATATTCAAAAACTCACACCAGATATTGAAGAAGATGACTGCTTACAAAAAAAAGCGCTTAGCACACATGAAGACAAATGGGATCAGTCACCTCTCAGTAAAAGATACACTAAGGCGTCAACGACTATGAACGCCTTGCGCGCAGCAGGAAGGTTGATAGAAAAATGAACCTGTTACGCGAGTACATAAGAGAATTGGTAGAGTCCGAATATCGTCGCATTCAAGACGAATCGGATCAGTGTACAAATGCAACTGTGCTCGCTATAGCCCACCACTTCGGAGATGAGGTTCCGCCAGATGCTTGCATCGGACACATTACCGGTAACGACATGTACATGTACCTGAAGCGTGACATGGGTTATAAAGTGGAAAACGAGTACGGCTGGTTTCAGAGATCCACGATAGAAGGCTACAAGACGACCCTGAAGAAGTTTATTGAAGATCACCCGAAGGGTGTCTACTATCTTTCTTCAAACCGACATGCTATGGCCCTGATAGATGGTGAGTTGGTTGATACTGCTGAATTCAGTCGATTAGGTAGAGTCAAGCTGGTTAACGCTGTGCGGGTTGAGAAATAAATCTGATGAGCGCCTGTTGAAAAAGATAACAAAAGCAGCAGAAGAAGCTCACAAAAAAGCTCTAATAGAGCGCCGATGTTGTTATATAGATCCTGACACCGGGCAGACTGTCATGACTGAACAATACTTGTGGGAGCGCGGCTGGTGCTGCAATTCAGGTTGTCGTCATTGCCCTTATAAGTGAAAGTACAATATTAGCTCTGCGCGTATACTTAATGTAGTGCAAAGGAGTGTAGCATGAAAGTTACTAAAATTCAGCTAAGAAGAATTATTCGTGAAGCTTTGTTAAGAGAGGCTGATGACATGTCAGTATATGATGACATCACTAAAGCTCCTCTGCATATGCCACCTCGGCCTGACAAGCGTACCGAATTCAGGTCTCAAGCCGACCGAGAAGGCGAATATAACTTGGGTAGAGAAGATTCACTTGCCGGCATGAAACCACAATCTAGCGGTAAAGACTATATGCGCGGGTATAACGAAGCCCAACTCGACTCCGGTCTTCCCAAAGCTAAAACACCAAGTGAACCATCTACAGCAGAGAAGCTTGACCCTAATAAACTAAAGGGCGCTTTTGTTTCTTCTAAGAAAGATCGGTCCGAGATGGCTGAGTACATTCGAAAGCGAAACGAGAAAATGGCAAAGCTTAAGGGCATGAAATGAAAATTACCAAGCGACAGTTGAGAAAAATTATTAAGGAGCAGCTCCAAGAGCAAGCACCTCCAGTGAGCGGCGCTCGACAAGCTGAAGCTGTAGAACAGATTGAAGCAATCTTAAATGAATTGTTTGATGATGGTGTGTCTAATGCCGGACTGATCACATTGCTTGAAGGTATAATCAGAGACATAGGCCGTGGGTATGTTGGGGCACCATCATGAAAATTACCAAAAGGCAGCTAAGAAATATTGTACGTGAAAGCATCATCAAAGAAATGAAGCCATTCAGAATGCCTGATAGTTACTATGATCCACCTGACGGCGAAGAGATTCCTGAAGCTGTGGAGGCTGCGCTTGAAGACATTTACGATAAGGCTGCCGGTAGCCCAAATAAAGAGCACACATTCTCAGGCCCAGATGGTGATTATACATTAATAGACGAAACAGAGGCTGGTGGTGATGTCCTACCTGCCTATATTCTCCGTGACCCCAAAGGCGGTGAAGAGCAATTCGACATTGAAATCCAATCAGAGATGGACAAGTTAGAAGATCTTTTGACTGATATTCTATTTCAAAACTATAAGCAAGAGCAAGCAGACTTTGATGCCGAGTACGCTTCGGAGAGGTACTAAAATGGAAGTCACAAAAAGTCAGTTAAAAAAGATTGTCAGAGAAGCCATTATAGCAGAAGCTCCAACCCTGACTAACACAGGTATGTCTTCTTCAGGCCGCGGCGCTATGCCAGATGTGCCTAAGAAAGATCGAGACACCATGGTGAAAGAAATTGAGCCTCAACTCAATGCTGCGATAGAGTCAGGCAACACAAAAGGAATTCCACAAGGATGGATAGACAACCATGAGTCCAAGCTGTCCAGCAACCAAGACAAAGATCCGAAATTCAGTCTTCGCAGGTCTGAAGCAAACGGTGGACCCACTGATGAAGAGCTCATGGCACTGTCAAAAGCGCTTAACCCATCCATGTTTACCAAGTTTAAGAGAATGATAGGAATGAAAGAAGGAAAGCTGCGACTTACAGAGAATCAGCTTCGCCGCGTTATTCGCAAATCGCTTTTACGAGAATCTGCAGAGCTAGACAAACTATACGTCGCAGCTGCAAGAGAGGCAGATAGTCCCGCTGTAGACCCAGCAGGCATACCAACGCACAAAGGCGGTGGGTCGTGGAGTGCTGATGAGTGGATGGAATATCTTTATGAAGCAGAAGCAACAGATTTCAAACCTGATGCAGTAATTAAGTATGTGAAGGCAGCTTTTCCGGAGGTTGCCGCAACTGTAGATGAAATGTTTAGTGAAACCGGCCCTCGCACTTTAGATCCTGTATATGAAGCTTTTGCAGACTTGATAGATACAGAAGATTACACTGGTGATCCTCTTCTACAATCCGATACAGCACCTGGTGCGATTAAGGTTTCCCCTATCTATGTGGAAAAAGGCGCAGGTTTTATGTACCACGATTTAGAATATCGTTGGTGGTTATGGGGTAATAATATTGAGCCTCTTGCTATCGACATAAAACAAAAAGCAAGTGACAAAGACGGGAATGTATACTCAGCTGAAGAACTATTTCAGCAAATAACTGGTGGAAAAGAATCTAGATTTGAGGTACCAAAGAGTTTACGCTAATGAGAATCACAAAAAGACAACTAAGAAGAATCATTCGAGAATCGATCTTGTCTGAGCAAAAGATGTTAGATATTATTACCAGCCCATATGAAGACGTGGAAGTCTTTAATATCCTTGCAAATTATGCACTGAACGATGACATGCAAGGTGCTCTTAAAGACCCAACGCTTAAACCCATCATCGATGCCAACGACATGGACCTTATCATTGACCAGTCTAAAAACTACATACCACATGTAGGAAAACCAAAAAGCGGATATGATGCTCCTCCCGGCTGGAATATTGATGATGTTTACGACTTTTTAGAAGAGCTAGAAGAAAAGTCTTATGAGGCATTTAGCAAGAAAGAATCAGGTGATCATTCAAGACTGCCCGCTGCGAAGGAAAGAGAGCTCATAGGACAGTCACTCAATCAGAGTTATGTGATGCCTGATGAAATCAAAGGTCTAGAATTTCAAGTGCGAAGAAAAGGCGGAAAGGCCAGCAACATCAATATTGAAGATGAGCGAACAACTTCAAACATCAGCGCAGACTCTGCGTCCCAAGCCGGATTTACACTAGATGATATTATAAAAGTGCTGATCGACGGTGGGGCTAAAGAGAGAAAGAAGCGTGCACCTATTAAATCGACTCCCCCTGTCTACGACTGAGTCAACATCAATGCTCATGACATAATCGGAGTCTCTGTTATTCCTACTAGTGCACACGGAAATGTGGACATGACAGTCATTATTGAGATGGACTTCTAAAAAAGTTCATTTTTACTACAAAACGTGTGCAAGTTTCTCCTTTCTATGGTATATTAGTTATGTCGATGGGGATGGTCCCCGCGACAGACATAATCCTCGCCAAGGAGATAAGACATGAAGCTTAACGTTAAAAATGATGAAGTGGTTTTCGGAACAAACATTCTGAAGGTTCGCGTTCCTAAAGCCCTTCGCAACAAGTTCAAGAGTGGTCTCGATTTCGTTGACTGTGCACTAGGCGGTGAAGGCTTCACCCCGTCACAGGTTCTTCTCTTCACCGGTACACCAGGTGCCGGTAAGACGACTATGATGCTCACTCTGGCAGACCAGATCACAAAGAGTGGCGGTTTGGTGGTGTTCAACACTGCTGAAGAATCGCTCTTCCAAGTCAAGCTCATTGCTGAGCGGCTCGGCCTCAAGTCTGGTTTCGCTGTTGGTCAAGAGACTCACGTTCCGACTCTGCTTGAGTCGTGTGACAAGCTTCGTGCCAAGCGAGGTAACAAGAACAAACCATTCTTCCTGATTGTCGACTCTCTCCAATGTATGGACGACGGCAAGTACAAAGATGGTTCTGTTAACAGCCAGTCGGCTACTCGTGCTCTAGCACTCATCACTGACTACTGCAAAGAGCAGTTCACCAACGCAATCGTCATCGGTCAGGTGAACAAAGAGGGTAAGATGGCAGGCTCCAACAAGCTCAAGCACATGGTTGATGCCATGATGACGCTTTCTGTCGAGGAGAAGGATCCGGATCTCCGCGGATGCCGAGTTCTTCAAACTGTGAAGAACCGGTTCGGTGGTTGTGGACACACCTTCTTCCTGGCACTAAACGGTAGAGGATTTACAGAGGTTGCGCGCGTAAGCGCTGCTTAAGAAGGCACCTGATTGGTGGGTCGGATAGGTGCCTTCGCTATTCCTTGGCGGGCCGGCCCACCCTTTTGGCTGAATGGTGGAATTGGTATACACAACAGACTTAAAATCTGTCGCCCTTAGGGCTTGCGGGTTCGAATCCCGCTTCAGCTACCACATATAGAGAGGTTTCGATGAAAGTATTGTTTTTACATGGTCTGGAGTCAGTTCCAGGTGGCACTAAACCCAAGCATTTAGAAAGTTTAGGACATCAGGTATTAAATCCTGCGCTGCTTAAAGATAACTTTGAAGAATCGGTTCAAATAGCACAGAAAGTCTTTGATAAAGAGAAGCCTGATGTTGTTGTCGGTTCTAGTCGTGGAGGTGCAGTTGCCATGGCACTGGACAACCCAAACGTCAAGACGGTTCTGATCGCACCTGCGTACAAGAAGTATAATGTCAGTCCTACCCACGTCACGCGCAGAGGTGAGACTGTAGTTCTACACAGTATTTGTGACGAAGTCATATCAGTTAAGGACTCAGCAGACCTAGTTACAGAACATGGTTATCGCCTTCATGTTTGTGGTGCTAACCATAGGATGTCCGACAAGGATGCACTGACAATGTTAGCAAAGGTTTTGTATGACTGACGTACGTAAGCGAAAAGTAGCCTCTCTGATCTTAGAACTCACCACAGCTGTGATCCTGCTGGGTCTTGCCGCAGGGATAGCAGCAGTTGCATATCCTTTTTAAATTATTTTCTTAAAGCGTGTGCAAGTATCCCCTGGGCGTGGTATTATATCTATGTAGTTAAGGAGGTATCAAATGGCAGACAAAGGAACAACTAACGACCTCGCCCCAGTGGCACAGGTCTCTGACACAGAGGCAGCAGCCTTCAAGCTTGACACTCACTTGGTCAAGCTCATGTGGGACGAGCCTTTCTTCTCTCACGTTCTGCGTTCTGTTTCTAAGATTCGTACTGAGTCTATCCCAACCGCTGGTGTCCTTGCAAAGGACGGCGACGTCAAGATGTGGTGGAATCCTAAGTTCCTCGCAGGTCTTACTCCCAAGCAGGTCAAGGGTCTTCTCAAGCACGAATGCTACCACTTGATCTTCGAGCACACCACTACTCGTCGTCATGACCCACACCGTGTGTGGAACTACGCGACTGACTTGGCTATTAATAGCCTCATTCCTGAGGAAGAGCTTCCTGAGGGTGGTCTCATCCCCGGCGTCGCTTTCAAAGAGCTCTCTGCAGAAGACAAGCAGAAGATGGGCGAAGAACGTGTGCGTCGCTACGAGACGCTTTCTGATCTCATCGCTTCTTTCCCTAAGGAAGAGGCCTCTGAGTGGTACTTCGCCCGTCTCATGGAAAGCGAAGACGCAAAGGATGCCATCGAAAACAAGCCCGTTGAAGGTGAAGAAGGCGAAGGCCAAGGTCCTGGCGTCCCTGGTACAATGGACGATCACGAAGGCTGGGACGACCTCACTGAAGCAGAGCGTGAGCTAGTCAAGGGTAAGGTTCGTCAAGCAGTCGAAGAAGCTGTCAAAGAATGTGACAAGAAAGGCAACTGGGGTTCCGTTGGTGCTGACACTCGTGGCAAGATCCGCGAAATGATCAGCAAAGAGATTCCATGGCAGTCAATCTTGCGCAACTTCGTTGGCATGTCACGTCGTGCTAATCGTCACAGCAACGTTCGGCGTCTCAACCGCAAGTACACAGGTATCCACCCAGGCGTTCAGCGTGGTTACACTTCATCGATCGCTGTATACATCGACCAAAGTGGTTCGGTCAGCGATGCAGAGCTCGAGCTTCTCTTCGGTGAGCTTCGAAGCCTTGCTAAGCACACTGAGTTCGTTTGCTTTCACTTCGACACAGAGGTTGACGAGGCTAGCGAGATGACTTGGCGCAGTGGCAAGACTCCTGCTGCACACCGTACGCGATGTGGTGGTACAGACTTCAGTGCTCCTACAGTTCACGCAAACAAGAACAAGCATCGGTTTGATGGTTACCTCATTCTTACCGACGGCTTCGCACCAGATCCTGGCCCTTCGCGTCTTCGACGTGGCTGGGTAATCACAACTGATGGCACTGTTCCTAGTTTCGTCAGTCGAGAAGTGGCCTTCAAAATGAAGGCCACACAAAACAAAATGCAGGCTGCTTAAAGCCAGAAAGGAGGAATCATGTTTAGTAAAGCTTACACAGCAATCATTCAAAAGGGGAGTAACACGAAAGCAGTTGATCTGTTTTCCGATCATGGCGGGAACACAGCACGCCAAAAAATTTCAGAAGAACACCCAGGTTACGAGCTAATTGCTCTTGTCCCTGGAAAACACGCAAAATGGTGCCACATTTACGATTTGAGTGAAAAAGAAATTGCGCCGCGCAACGAATCAAGCGGTGTGCAAAGCATTGACGTGTGGAATACTCAAGAGCTACTTCAAAACTAGTAAGTACAGATGTAGAATCCACACCTCCCCTGACATAGTTATATTCAGCGGAGGTTTTAAGATGGCCACAACTGTAAAGAAAACAAAGTTCACTAGCAAAATCATTGAGTCTATCACAATCAATGAGCAGCCCCAGCAAGTAATCACAACGCTCGATATCATCAACGTCACAGACTATAGCCACAGGATTATGTCAGTATCAACAGGCACATCGAGTATCGTCACGTTCGGTGCTTCAGACGCAGCTGGTCGTATTGACAGCTCAAGATTCAAGTATCTGAGAGTAACGAACTTGGACGATACAAACAATGTCAGGTTGACAGTTCAACTCACCACTGCACAAGACACATACGAAGTCGTTCTTAGCCCTAAAACATCTCACATCCTCACGAGTAAGTCAGGTGATATTACGACTGGCGGCGCAGAAGTTTCACTAGAAGACATCACTACGATTAAGGGAACAGCAACTTCAGCAGCTTGCGATGTAGAAATATTTACAGTTTCTTCTTAAACGTGTGTAAAATGCGTCTACATGTTGTATAATTGATTCAACGCTAAAAACGCGGGAGTCAGTTATTGAAGAATCTAATTGTGGCACTAGTAGCATTCAGCATGCTGTACAGTGGTGACACGCATGCATATCAGTGTGCATCTAATCCTGTCTCTTTTGCAAATCAGCTGCTTGAATCTGCTCAAAAAGAATCAAATAGTCCGGGTGACGTGAGGTCTTTCTTAGACAAGTCAGTTGATATTGAGCACATGTCAAAGTCGAGTCTAGGAACTAACTGGAATGCGCTCAGTGACAACCAGAAAAGCAAGTTTATGAAGATGCTTAAGCAGCTCATGTTTACTAGCTATTTCAGCTCCAACCACAAGCCAGGTACAGCAAATATTCTATCGCACGAGCTAGTGCCTGACCGCAGCAAGACAGCTCGTCTAACAGGCGTAGTTGCTACAAAAAACATGGAATCCGAAGTTTCATTTATTCTGGGCAAACACACATCAAATTGCTGGATGATACAAGACGTCATTATCGATGAAGTCAGCATGACTGACAACTACAGAGAACAATTCACATTGATTATCAAGAAGAGCGGTATCGAGGGACTTTTAAATAAAATGCAAAAGAAAATCGATCACCAATCCAAAAGCAAAGCGACGCAGTAAAATTCTGCAGGAGGTTCTATGACTACTCGTTTCGGATATGCATGTCTCAACATGACCTTGTGTGCTCAAAAGCCAAAAATCTTTTGTAGTCGCAGCATGATCAAGCGTACGTTTCAAGCAAAAGGTATCGAATACGCTTCAGAGCTAGCACTTGCCAACTCTCTCGATTTGATCAAATACGTCGCGTGGAATAACGCACACGGCGTCAAGGTGTTTCGAGTCACATCCTGCATGTTTCCCTGGGCTAGCGAATACAGGCTCGAAGACTTGCCTCACTTCGAAAGCATCAAATCAAATCTCGAGGTAGCTGGAAAGCTGGCTATGGACAACGGTCAACGGCTTTCAATGCACCCAGGCCAGTTCAATGTCCTGACGTCTGAAAAGCCTCACGTGGTAGAAAACTGCATCACTGACCTTCGTATCCATGGCGAGATATTCGACATCATGGGCATGCCGCGTACGCCCGGCGCAAAGATCAATATTCACATTGGTGGTGCATACGGTGATCGCGTCTCTGCCACAGATCGCTGGTGTAAAAACTTCGAAAGGCTGCCTGATTCTGTCAAGACGCGCCTTACAGTCGAGAACGACGACAAGCCAAACATGTACTCCACTAAGATGCTTTACGATATGGTTCACAAGCGCACAGGCGTTCCTATCGTTTTTGACAGCCATCACTTCGAGTGTGGCCCACAAGACAGCTCTTACGAGGAAGCATTCGAGATGGCGGTTTCCAGCTGGCCAAAGGGTATCCGCCCGCAGTGTCATCATTCAAACAGCCGCAAGCGATATGAAGATCCGACTGCGAAGGTGGTCGAGCACAGTGACTGGTACTACGAGCCCTTCCGCGATCTTGGGCACAGTGTTGATGTTGTGCTAGAATGCAAAGCAAAAGAACGTGCACTGTTCAAGTACTTGCGTGACTTTGTCAACACAGAAGATAACTCAAAAGTAAAGGTAGCATAGATGGAAAGTAAAGTCATACCCTATAAGGATAGAGAGAACTCTTACGTTGTGGTCAAGAAGATCGTTGAACCATACGGTCCAGGATCAGAGCCTGTCATATCGATCGGAAGCACACTGAAGGGTGATATAGAAAACCCAACGTGGAAAGTTCATATTCCTGTCAACATTGTCAGTGCAGTAGTACAAGGGATTTCTGATTCTATCTTGGAAGGTATCGATTTTGTAAGCTTAAATGATGACGGGTGTTTATGAGTGACAAAGACAAAGTGTACTACGACGAGAGCTGTTACGTTTGCTCTCTAGAAATCAACACAATTAGAAAGAAAGGAGAGGCTTGTGGCATTGAGTTCATTGATATTAGTAGTCCCGACTTCGCTTTTGCTGATCGCGACTATGAAACTGAAATGTGTGGAGAGTTCGACGGCAAAGAAACAGTCGGAATAGAGACATTCAGGTTGATGTACGAAAAGATGGGCTACAAGCGTGCAGTATGCTTTTCGAGACTTCCTGTGCTTAAACAGTTGTTCGACGCAGGTTATTATTTGTTTGCACACTGGATAAGGCCAAATTTGCCGAAGAAAGGTTAACTTCATTGGAACCAATCATCGTCATTGTCAGCTTCTACGGCGTGTGTTATATTTTGGGCCACATCATGTACGGAGGTTAGACAGTGGAAGCCGGTAATCTTGTTACGTACAACTGGCCCAAACTCCTTGGAAAGCTTGAATCTGACAAGGGCGTTGGCTTGATTGTAAAAGTTGAGAGTTGGGTAGATAAAGGTGCGCCTGATCGTAATTGCGGAATTCACGTGTGGGTCCAGTGGCCAAGCGGTGAGTATGTTGCGCACGAGCCTGACGAACTTGAATTAGTGATGCATGATAATCCGGAAGACTGATGAACATATTTGTATTGGACAAAAACCCTGTATTAGCTGCTAAGTACCATTGTGACAAACACTGCGTGAAGATGATTTTGGAAGCCGGCCAGATGCTCTGTGTGGCACACTGGATCGGTGCTCTAAAGTCTGTCAACAAAGAACTCGGCGATTTTAAGAGAGTGCGAGAAGCCAAGTGGTATGCAGAAGAAAATGCTGATCCGTCTCTTATTCCGCCATGGACTCTTACACACACGCGACATCCATGCACGATCTGGACTAGCGAAAACACAGGTAACTACATGTGGCACGTTCAGCTTATGAGATCACTGTTGGACGAATACACACTAAGATACAAGAAGACACATAAGTCAGAAGTGGTATATGACTGGTTGTCTGCAAAAACACCACACATGATGCCTAAGTCTCTTATTACTGAGCATCCTCAGTGTATGCCAGATGATTGTAAAGTGCCAAATGACCCGGTGGCAGCTTACAGAAACTATTATCACAAATACAAGGCCTATATGGCTAAGTGGAACAAGGGTGAAACACCAAGTTGGTGGAAGCCTACAACTGAAGAGGAGTAAGAAATGAAGAGGAAGCTTATAACATCATACTTTGGTTTTGTGGCATTGACTTGCGTCGCATTCGCGTCAGGAGTCTCATATGCAAATTCAGCCAAAGAAGACAAGAAGGCTGCGGTTGCTGTGACTCAAGAAAAGAGTGTAGTCAACATCGCTATCACACCTGACCCTACCTACAAGTGGAATGACAAGTATCCTGCAACACTCAAGTTCAGCGTGTGCAGTGATATCGAGTGTGTCATGTACACTGAGAATATTGTCATCACAAAGTGAAATAAATTACAAAACAACTTGTAAAACATGTGCGCACGGCGTACTATTAATTCACGTTCAAAGGAACGGTATCTAAAACAACAAAGGAGATAAAGATACATGAGTAACGGAAACTATTTCAACGAGAAGAGCACGAGCCGATTCGACTTCGGTGTATACCGCAATGCAACCTCCAAGAAGGCTGGAAGCAACATGCTGACTATCAGCACCCGTGCAGTAGAGGACCAACAGTACTCAGTTGGCACCACCACCATTAGCATGTCGATTCGAGAGGCGCAAGCTCTTCAGAGTTTCCTCAACGAGTCGTTGGCAGTAAGCAGCGACTCCTAAGTTGAACGTAGTGTGATGAAAGCTGGGGTGTGGTCCCAATGGGCAGGACGTCCGGTTGTTACCCGGAAGATTGTTGGTTCGAATCCAACCGCCCCAGCCATCACATTTCTGACCATAGTGAGTAATATATGTTTGAATTCATAAAGTCACTATTCAAGTCTGATCCCACCAAAAAGCTAATCAAAGCGCGCGACAAAAAGTATCTAGAGGCAGTAGGTTACCAGCGCAACGGTAACCTGCGAGAGTATGCGCGCTTGATGCAAGAAATCAATGACATCGAGAAAGAGATCGCAGGAGAGCCTGAAAAGACGACGACTGCACAGATCAAAGAGGACAGGAACAACATCACCTCAACCGACTTCATCGACTATGACGGCATGGGAAACCAAGGGCGGTTTCCATCAAGACTTAAAAAGTAGGAGAGATCATGATTGAGCACAGCGAAGCAAACTGGCCAATGTGTCTAGAGTGCGGAGAAGAGTATCACCCGAAGCGCAAACAGCTTGGATACACCACATGCCTCAAGTGCGGAGACAAGGAAGCACAGAGGTCAATCGATCACAAACGCAAATGCTCAGCACCTCTCTATAACAAAGGCGCATATCAGTATGTCGGTTCGCGCACTGACGCAAAATGGATCGGCCGATAATGGAATACTTCTTCGTCAAGCTGTTTCTCGTCCTGGCGTTCTTCACGACTCTGATTAGCCTAGCATTCTGGGCGAACGACAAGTTGAACGACTACTTCGGAGACGAGGACGACCGATATTGACATGAGCCTGTTTGACATCCAGAACACATACCCAGGAGTAAAGGGGCGCAAGGCAAAGAAAAAGCTCAAGTATGAGATGACTTACGACCGACTCAATCTGGTACCCCTCTCTGTTAACAGGCGACGCAACTCTCACAGAACATCACCAAAGAGAGGGGAATGGGTGTTATCTCATGGAAGGCTCGGGAGATTCGTTGGCTACTCTCCCCAAAAGGTGGCCTGGGTCGCTATGGAAGAGTTCAAGGTCCAGTTCCCGTATGAGACACAATGCAGAGTCTTCGACACTTCATGGCGACAACCACTACCTCAACTCGCATGCAATTAAAAACAAAAGCAACACTTCATCCGATACTTATACCTCTAACACGAAAACAAAGAGAGGACACCATGGAAGGTATCGGAAGCGTAGGAAGCGCAGGAGCATCACCCGCTCAGGGAACAGCATGCTCAACAGGCACACCCAGTACGGGATCAGCTGAAGCCCAAACTCCAGTTCAAAACGACACGCAATCACCAAATAATATTAGTGAGCAAGGGGAAAGGGGAGGACTAACTATCAATATAGAACAGGCACAAAACACAAACATGTTCTCTAATATGTCTACTATGGACGCGATAGGACTACACAACAGCTCACCCCTATGCGAGTCTCAGTCCTCTAGTGAGATAGATCTACAGAAACTGATCGAACTAATGATCCTCATGAAGCTCCTGCAGAGCATGGACGAGAGCGGCGGAGGCGGCTTCTCTGCCCTAGGCTGAACCCTGTCACTACGCATGTACTTGGTCAAGTGCATTATCTACATCCTCACCGGTAGACAGTGGTCACACGGCCACAGCTAGCAAGCGCACAGAGCCGTACCTCTGATCGACGACTGTGCTGCTATCTTCGACTGGGTAACAAACGAGCTCCAAACAAGTTCGTCTGACTTATACCAGGCTCTTACACCGATTTACACTTTTTTACACATTTTGACCCACGTTTTACACTCGTTTTACCCGGTCCACGAAGGAGTGCACGTTCGAGGGCAAATGTACAATAAAAAAAAAGATCAACGATTTCAAGGGGTTAGAGGACAGATGCACGTTTCATGGCAAATGTACAGGATTTTTTTAGAGAGCATGCAAAAAAGATGGCGTACAGGAAAAAGTGACGACGAGGG
>MDTE01029387.1_pt1 | contig 31552 bp, 36 predicted proteins | sample 811231 | NCBI WGS metagenome assembly MDTE01 (sample SAMN05326651, study PRJNA326480) | marine metagenome | isolation source: seawater | place: Indian Ocean: Red Sea | collected 2010 | reverse complement strand
TAATGACGCCAATCCAATAAATATTACTTTATATATAGCATTATTTAATTCAAAAAAATTATTAAGACTATAAATAGATATTATATATATCCCAGCAGTTACAAGGGTGAGTGGTAAAGCTTTTTTTATAAATTTTTTAAGTCCCAATTTAAAACTTTTATCTAACTCAAAAATTAGTGTCAAACTATGTCTTACCGAGTGTAAAAAACAGAAATAAATTGTAAATGCCAATATTGGATTCAAAAAGTAATTTATTAAAATTATAGATGAGAAATCCATAATAGATATTGTACTATCATCAATATTTTTGAATTTTGATAACATCAATCCTGCCATAAAACTTATTAAGAGAAATATTAATAAGATCTCCTTAGAAATCGGAAATTCTGTAAATAGATTAAATTTTAGCATTAGAAAAATCTCAGTAGTTTTATCATAATTAAATAACAATGGAGCTACGATGATCGATGAACCTTTTAAAAGAAATAAAACATCTTTTTCAATACCCTCAATGTTTAATTTAAAAACTGTATCCTCTTTGCCAAAATGGTAACTTGCAATTAAAAGAAAAATCATAAGTAAAAAATTTGGCAATAAAATCCACAATAAAATAATAAAAATTGCTAAGCATACATAAGCAATATAAAATTTTTCTATCTCCTTAATTTTGAAAATTTTTAACAATTTTTTTCCTTTTAAATTATCTAAAGAACCATGCGATATTCCTATTGACATAATTAATAACAAACAAAGTATTAAAAAATTTTGATCTTTTATAAAACTAACCGATGACAAAAAAATGCAAATATTAAAAAAAACTAAGGAGTGTATAAAATCTATTTTTTTTTGCATTTTAAAGTATTTCTTTAATAAAAATAGTTTTTGGCATTTTTAATATTACGCTTATATCGTCTATAATATTACTTTTATTAGACAAAAATTTTACTACTTTTTCATTATTCACTGTGAACATATTATAAAAAATCTCGGGCATACGTCTAGGATGTTTAGTAAGGACTTTCAGAAAAATTTTATCTAGATATTTGTATTTTTTTTGAATTTCAAAATTTTTTACTTTATTTATTTTTTCAAAATTCTTACAAATATATTTGCTATGTTCTTGTATGTTTAAGAATGTATAACCTGTGCTTAGCCTAGTCATCCCTCCTGCTGTTCCAATAAATATTTCATTTTTTTTTTTAACCATTTGTGGATAAAAAAGTGGTATTTTACCTTGTTCTTTATACATAATTTTGTAATTTTTTATTTTTAATTTTTTCTCTATATAGTTTGTTAGTTGATCTTGATAGTTTCTTTCTGTTTCATCTTTCATATTAGATAACCATGTTGACTCAACTAACGCTCTATTTTCAGAGTAGGGCAGAGTATAAAAAAAATGAACACTATTTTTTTGATCACAATTAAAATCCATCAGATTCATTATTTCTTTATCAAAAAATTTCTTTTCAGTTTCAATTTCGACACCACCAAAGTGTTGCCAAAGATTATTTTTATTGGATTTAATATTCGCTAAACTGTTAAATATTAGTGCGTCACTTACATTTAAATCTTCTAGCGTTTTTAAAAAATATATATTTTTATTATTTTTTAGTTTTGAGATTATTTTCTTGTAAAAAAGGCCACTATCAATTGATTGATATGGAGTTTTAGCACAATTAATATAATTAGTTTTATCTACAATATTAACGGAAAAATTATCCCAACTTTTAATAACACAATCCTCAAAATTATGAGGACTTATTTTCCAAAAGGACCATGTTTTATCTCTATCATAGTTTGTGCGAGGCTCAATAATAGCTAAAGTTTTATTTTCAAGTTTATTATTAATTTCCAATTCATAGGCTAAGGACAAACCCGCACAGCCTCCTCCAATTATAATATAATTAAAATCTTTCATTTAAATTTATTTCTTTCTTTATATCTTCATGACGTAAATCATTTGAATTATTTACGGGTTTTAAAAATATTAATAAAATAAAATCAAATAAACTTAAAAATGTTTGTTTAATTTTCCCAATATTTGTGACAAATATTTTTCCTGCTCTTTTATAATCTTCTAGATCTTTTTTTTTTAATATTTCATTACCAATTTGTCTATAAACTCTACGAGCAACTAAGATTGCAAATCTGCAGGAAAAGGGAATTTCTTTTATTGATTTAAATGAACTATTATAAAATAAATCAGCTAATTTTATCGTTTCTTTAATTGTTATAAAATCATCATGAATATAACTTCTATTACGCTTTTTATCCTCAATAACATCTCTAGCAATATTTGTAAGTTGCATCGCTATTCCCAAGTCAATCGCTGAATTTAAACCTCTTTCAGAATTAACTCTTAATATTTTTGCCATCATTAACCCTACAGTTCCGGCAACTCTGTATGAATATATCAACAGATCTTTTCTACTATTTAATATTACGTTTTCCTCTAAATCTGTCCCAACACCATCAAATAAATCTTCTATTATTTTAGTTGAAATAGAAAATTCATCGACTAATTTCCACATTTTCTCAATTTTACTTGAACTAAAATCTTTTTCAAAAAACTTCTTTTTAAATTCAATTAAATTTTTTCTTTTTAAATTTAAATTTCCTTCACCATCTACGATATTATCTACTGTCCTACAAAAATCATATAGATCTGAACAATTTTTGTATTTTATTTTTGGTAAAAAAAATCCAGCCCAGTTAAATGACTTTGCGTAAATTGATAGGTAATTTTTTGCCATTAAATGATTTTATCTAATACTTTTGCAGAGGAAAGAACACCAGGCACTCCTGCACCTGGGTGAGTACCAGCCCCAACAAAATATAGTCCTTTACATATCTCAGATCTATTATGAAATCTAAAATAAGCGGACTGACTAAATTTTGGCTGAATTGAGAAACCAGATCCATACTTCGTATTTAATTCATTTTCAAAATAATCAGGTGTTAGATAAAAATCCTCTACAATATTCTCTTTTAAATCTGGAAGTAAATGATTCTGCATTTTCTCTATAACCAGGTTTTTCATTTTCTCACCTTCATCTTTCCAATTAATTTTAGATTGATTATTAGGCACTGGAACTAATACATAAAAACAGTCATGTCCTTCTGGAGCCATAGATTTGTCTGTGGCTGAGGGTCTATGAAGATAATAACTGATATCATTATTCAATTTTTTATTTTCAAAAATATCTTTTAAATGTTCTTCGTATCTATTACCAAATTTAATTGTATGATGTGCTACGTTTTCATATACTTTTTTTGTACCAAAATAATATACAAATAGCCCCATAGAGTAATCCATTCTTTTCCTTTTCCAATCAAATAAAGAATTTTTTTTATTATTAACTAACTGGTCGTATACACTAGGAGGATCTGCATTACATATTATATTGTCGGCATGTATTTTATCTGAGTTATTTATTTCTAAAGATTTGATAACTCCATTTTCTGTAAAAAATTTTGTTGCTTCAGACTTTTTTAAAATTTTTATATTTTCTTCTAACATTAATTTTTCAAATCCTTTTATTATTTCTCCTGTTCCACCCATAGAGTAATGAATACCCCATTTCTTTTCCAAGTATAAAATAAGCCCATATATTGATGTTGTTGTAAATGGATTTCCTCCCACTAACAAAGGATGCATACTTAGCATTCGTCTTAACTTCTCATTTTCAATATAGGATGAAACCAAAGAATATACAGATTTATAACTTTTTAAGTTTAATAGCGCAGGCAATTGTTTAATCATAAATAATGGTTTATCAAAAGGGACGTCAGATAATTCAGTAAAACCTTTATCAAATATTTTTTTTGTAAATTCGACAAGTTTCTTATAACCAATTACATCCTTTTTATTTATATTTTCTATCTGTTTTTCCATTGAATTTTCATTACCGGAGTAATCAAAATTAAACCCATCTTCAAACACAAATCTGTACCAAATATCTAAAGGTTTAATATTTATATAATCTGAAGGTTTTTTGTTAAAAAGTTCAAATAGTTCATAAATAAGATGTGGAGCGGTAATTACTGTTGGACCTCCATCAAATTTAAATCCATTTTTTTCAAATACTCTAGCCCTACCACCAAGATCTTTATGTTTTTCCAACAATATTACGTTATGGCCTTTGGCCTTCATTCTAAGAGCAGCTGCGATACCACCAAATCCCGAACCTATTACTACAGTTTTCATTTTAATAATTTATATTATTTTTTTTCAAAAAGTAACGAAATTACTTTCTAAGAATTGATTTTTTTTAATTCTTCTTTTGTTTCGTTGAGATTTTTTTCAAAAAGGCTTTCAAGTTTTGATTTATCAACAGATGTTGATATAGCTTGCTTAACAGAGTCAATAGCAATTTTGACTGAAGCTTTTTTAATTTCAAATATTGCATTCTCTCGCATTTGATTAATTTTACTTTGAGCCAAATTCTTTTTTATTTCTGAAGATTTGTGAAATTTTTCGTTTATTTCTATTATTAACCTATCTGCCTCTTCCTGAGCGTCTTTAATTATTTTTGATTTTTCAGCCTCAGCTGTATCAAGTTTTTTTTGTGCCTTATCTAACAAATTTTTTGACTCTTCTCTTAATTTTTCACTTTCGCTGATTTCTTTTTTTATGTCTAAAATCATTTTTGACAACAGATCGTTTATTTTGTTTGGTATTTTAAAATAGATAAGTAAAACGAAAAAAATTATAAACGATATACCTACCCAGAAAGTTGCATCAAATTCCATAGTTTTTTCCTTTTTCTGCTTTTGAAATGTCCTCAATTATTGCGCTTATTTTACTTTTATTTGCATCAGCTCCTACCAACTGTTTTATTAAAGTCGTTGAAGTTTCAATTGCAATTTGATTTATTTTTTCTGGAGATTTATTTTTTAAATCATTTATCTCATGCTCTACTTCTTTAATTTCTTTATTAATTTCAGCATCAAGAATATCTTTTTTTTTATTCACATCGTCGATTATTTTCTTTTTTGCTTCATTTATAATATTTTTTGCATTGTTTTTTCCGTCTAAAATAATACTTTCATACTCTCTAATTTTTTTCTCACTATCAATCTTTTGTTTATCTGCTGTCTCTATATTTTCTAAGATTTTTGATTTCCTATCTTCGAGGTTTTTACTGATATTCGGTAATATAAATTTAGTCAAAACTAAAAATAAACTACCAAAGGTTAGAGATAACCAAAAAATTTGAGATATCCAATAAGTAGGATCAAGTTGTGGCATACCACCACCTTCAGCACCTACACTAAAGGCGGTTAATACAAAGTAACTTAATATTATTTTAAACGTCGTTTTTAACATTAATTAAAATGCAAATAAAATAATTAATGCAACAACTAGCCCAAATAAACCAGTGGCTTCAGCTAAAGCGAAACCTAAAAGCAAATTTGGAAATTGTTTTTGTGCAGCAGATGGATTTCTCATTGCTCCCGACAAGTAATTACCAAATATAATTCCGATACCTACTCCTGCACCTGCTAATGCGATCGCTGCTAAGCCTGCTCCGATCATTTTTGCTGCTTCTAACTCCATTATGTCCTCCTTTTATTAATGGTGTAAATTTAATGCATCATTTAAATAAATGCACGTTAATATAGCAAAAACATATGCTTGAAGAAATGCAACTAAAATCTCCAAACCTGTTAATGCTATTGAAAAACCTAGAGGTAGCCACCCTCCTAAAATCCCAAGGCTAACTACAAATCCACCAAATACCTTCATCATTGTATGACCTGCCATCATATTGGCGAAAAGTCTAACCGATAAACTTACTGGTCTACTTAGATAAGAAATTATCTCAATCACAACTATCAAAGGCAACAAAACCATGGGTACTCCACTAGGGACAAATAACTTCAAATATCCAAATCCATGTTTTATAAAACCAATTACAGTAACTCCTATAAATATAAATGCTGCAAGCACAAATGTAACTATTATATGACTTGTAACTGTAAATGAGTAGGGAATCATTCCTAGCATGTTGCAAAACAAAACAAACATAAACAAAGAAAAAATAAATGAAAAATATGGTTTAGCTTTTGTGCCCGCTGTATCAGATATCATTTTTGCAATAAATGAATAACTTAATTCTGCTAATAATTGAATTTTACTCGGTATAACTGAATTTCTTTTTGAACCAATACTAAATATCAAAAGTACAGTAAGTGAACTCAAAACCATAAACAAACTTGCATTTGTAAACGATATATCTATATCAGCAATTTTGATTTCTGGTCCAATTCTATAAACGTTGAATTGATACATAGGATTTGATGCCATAAATAAATGTCTATTTTTGTATTTTTTTTGCAGTTCTAATCACATTCATAATTCCAGCAATTACTCCTACAAAAAAAAATGTTAAAATTAACCATGGTTTAGTACCAAACCATTTATCTAAAATAAACCCAATAATTGTCCCAACTGCTACAGCAGACACAAGTTCTGTGCTCATTTTGAAGGCTTCCCCTATATTTGAACGTGGTTCTTGTTTGTTTTGATCGGTTTTTTTTTTTATTTTATTTTTTGCAATTTTTAGGCGAGTTTTAAACTTTTCTTCGGGCATTTTTATGCCACCATACTTTCAGCCTTTTGTAAGTCAACGGCTACTAGCTGGCTTATGCCTTTTTCAGGCATCGTTACACCGTATAGTCTGTCCATTTTAGACATTGTTAGAGCATGATGAGTTACTATAATGAACCTAGTGGAAGTTATTTTGGTAAGTTCGTCTAACAAATTACAAAATCTAGTAACGTTTGCATCATCTAGCGGGGCATCTACCTCGTCTAATACACATATAGGAGATGGGTTTGTTAAAAAAACTGCAAAAATTAATGATAGTGCTGTTAAAGCTTGCTCTCCTCCAGATAATAAAGTTATAGATTGTAATCTCTTTCCAGGAGGGCTAACCAACATTTCAAGACCAGCATCTAATGGATCATCAGAGTCAACAAGTTCAAGTTTAGCATTTCCTCCATTGAATAGTTTTGTATAGACATCATTAAATTTTCTATTTACTTTTTCAAAAGCTTCCAAAAGTCTTTCCCTGCCTTTTTGATTAAGCTCATTGATACTTTCTTTCAATTTAATAATAGCGGTGACAAGATCTTGTCTATCATCTTCCATCTTTTTAATTTCATCTTGATATTTACTCGTTTCTTCATCAGCCCTTAAATTAACTGAACCAAGTTTATCTCTCTGCCTTTTTTTTTCATCTAGCAATTCCTCTTGTGTTAATGCATCAGGTAAATTTTCTAGTTTTTCTAAATTTGAAAATTCTAAAAGATCAACCTCTTTCAATTTCAAATCATCCTCAATTCTATCAAGTAAATCAATTCTTCTTTTATTTAAACCATCAATTGTAGCCCCCGAACTTGCTTTCCTCTCTCTTATCTCTATCGAGCTTTCTTTTTTTGCGCTAAGTTGCCTTCTTAAATCAATAATTTCGTTTTCTAATTGATTTATATAGATCTCACTTTCATTCCTATCATTTTCAGACAATCTAAGATTTTCGGATATCTTTCCTTTTTTTTCAGCTTGTGACTGAGGTCGATTTTCAAATTCTTCTAGTTTATTACTAAACTTTGTTTGTCTCTCACTAAGCTCATTCAGCATCTTTTGTGAATTAGATAGTAAGTTCTTCCAACTATCTATTTCTATTTCGATAGTTTTAATTCTTTGACTTCTTTTAATTGAGTCTTTCTTAATGTTTTCATTTTTACTGTAATAATTAGCATAAGTATCAATTAAAGCTTTACAGTCGTCTAAAGATATTATCGCTTCTTGGTTTTGTTTTTTTAGTATTAGGTCTTTTATTTTATCAATTTGATTATCTAGTTTGCTTTTTGAAACTTCTAAATCTTTATTTGACTGTTTTTCTGTTTCATAGTACTTCGAGTCTAAATCTATTAAATCACCTTTTTCCTCCTTCAATCTCTTTTCATTCGAATTAGCATCGATAACAATACTTTTTTCTCGATCCTCATCCTCTTGCAATGTCTTGAGAGAGTTTTTAATATTTTCAATCTCATTTTTAATTCTGTTACTTTCATCGTCAATTCCTTGTAGTTCCAAGTTTAACCTTTGTATCTTAGATAAATTTTCAATATTTTTTTCACGCACTGGATTTAATTTTTGAATATTGTTATTAATTTTATCCTCTATTTCTTTTAATTGAGCATTAAAAATACTTACCTCTTTTTCCGCTTCATTATTAATTTCATTTTCAATTTTTATTTCATCATCAATTTCTTTTAACTTTAAAAAATAAAGTCCTGCTTCAATTCTTTTGATTTCATCAGAAATCATTTTATATTTTTGTGCTTCCTCAGCCTGTTTTTGCAAATTTAATAATTGCTTTTCTTGTTGTCTTCTTAACTCGTCTGCTCTTTTTAAATTATTTTCAGCACCATTAAGTCTCAACTCTGCTTCATGTCGTCTAACATGAAGGCCAGATATTCCCGCTGCTTCTTCTAAAATAGTCCTTCTATCTGTTGGTTTAGCTGTTACAAGAGCTCCAATCCTTCCTTGACTTATCAATGATGGTGAATGTGCACCAGTTGATAAATCTGCAAAAAACATTTGTGCATCTTTAGCCCTAACTTCTTTATTATTAATATAAAATTTTGAACCTTTATCTTTTTCAATTTTTCTCCTGATTTCAATCTCATCAAAATCCTTGTATTGGATAGGACCACTTTTATTATTATTTGATAAGCTAACAGATACTTCTGCAATATTTTTTGATGGTTTATTTGATGTTCCTGAAAAAATTACATCTTCCATTCCAGTACCTCTCATACTTTTTGCTGATGTTTCCCCCATACACCATCTTAAAGACTCTACTATATTTGATTTACCGCAACCGTTAGGACCAACAATTCCAGTTAGGCCTTGTTCTATAATAAAATTTGTTTTTTCTGCGAACGACTTGAAGCCATTTAAATAAATTTTTTTAAACTCCATAAATGCTTTATAACATTTTTTTTAGAGTTTTTTTTAAATTTTTGTAGTTAAGCTGTTTATCGAACTTTTTTTCATTGATTATCAAAGTTGGAGTTGCCTCAATCTCATATTTTTTTGAACCATCGATTCGTTCCTCAAGAATAAAGTTTTCTATTGTTTTGTCATTAACACATTTTTCAAAATTTATATTGATTTCCTCGATTTCTAATAATTTCATTAGATTATTATTAACTTCTAAAATATTATTACCTTTAACCCACCTCTCCTGATTTTGATATAAGAAGTGAAGAGTATTTGATAATCCATCGTTTTTACAGTGTGCAATTTTTGAAGCGTTTAAAGCAGCAAGATCTAAAGGAAAATTTCTAAATTCAATATTAACTAATCCTTTGTCTATAAATTCCTCTTTTAATTTTGGGTATACATTTCTATGAAATTCACCACAGTGGCTGCAAGTAAGCGACTCATATATCACCAGATTTATTTTAGAGTTTTTATCACCTTCAATTATTGGTAAAATATCTTTCGCATTCAAAGGATTTAAAGAGATAAATAATAAATAGATTAAAATATAGAATATTTTTCTCATTTTTTTTTAATTAGAATGCTTAATTCTTTTAAAGATTTTTTTAATTCTTTATTTGTAATACTTGAAATCTTATTATGATAAGTATTTTTTGACGCATAATTATGTTTCTGTTCATTTAATTCCGAGGAGTTTTCATCAAAAGTTTTTAGTATTATGTTATCAACTACGTTTTGCCCAAAGAAATAATTTACCTTATCTTTGATTATCTGCTTTGAGTACTCAAGATCAATTTCTTGACCATGTTTTACCATAATTGTTAAACACTTTCCTCTTGTCAAATTATTTTTAAAAGATTTTGGATAGCAAACTTTAAATAAATCTGCTCCAACCAAATATTTCCAATTATCCAAAGTACGAGAATAAATATCCCCTTTTTTTAATATGATTTTTTTAACTTTTGTGGGTAAAGTGTCTTTAAACAATCTTAATCCTTGAACAGAATTATATCTCTGCTTAGTATTATGTTTAATCTTCATATGAATACATCGAGCATATCAGATAACATTTTAGATTGGTATGATAATAATAAAAGGGATTTGCCCTGGCGCAAACCAAGGTCAAAAGAACAATCTCATTATTTTACATTAGTAAGTGAGGTAATGTTACAACAAACACAAGTTAAAACAGTAATTCCTTATTTTAAAAGATTTATTAATGAAATACCTAACATGAGTATTTTAGCAAATATAAATGAGAAAAAACTTTTAAAACTTTGGGAAGGTCTTGGTTATTACTCTAGAGCTAGAAACTTAAAAAAGATAGCAAAATTAATTTCAAAAAATAAAAATAATCTATTGCCTAATTCTATTATTGAGCTGAAAAAGCTCCCGGGAATTGGGGAATATACTTCTAGAGCAATATTAGCATTAGAATTTAATGAAAAGGTAATTCCTCTTGACGGAAATATAGAAAGATTAATTAAAAGGGTATTATTAATAAAAAATAAAAAAGATTTAGAAAAAAAAAATTTAATGTCAAAAGTAAATTACTTTGGATTTGCAATTAGGCAAAGAGATTATGTACAAGCTTTAATGGAATTAGGAGCTTTGGTTTGTAAACCAATTGAACCTTTGTGTCATCAATGCCCTATTACACATAATTGCAACTCATTCAGAAAATCAGATTTTACAATTAAAAAAAAATTAAAAACAAATAAGATAAAATATTTTAAAGCTGATATTTATTTTAATAATAACAAAATGCTCCTAATTAAAAATCAAAAATTTAAATTTTTAAAAAACTTACTTATTTTTCCAATGAATGAAATAAAAGAGTATGATTTTAAAACCTCTATAAAAAAAAAGACTAAAATAAAAATGTCTAATATGGACATGAAAATTATAATAAATAAAAACAACAAAATGCCAAATAAAGAGGGGCGATTAATAAATCTTAAAAATGCAAACAATAAAGTAATACCTTCTTTTACAAAAAAATTATTAAGATTGGCCTTAAGTGAAAAATGAAAAAAGTTATTATCATTGGAGCTGGTATTTCTGGTCTTTTTCTAGCTAACCTTCTGGAAAAGAGTGGAAATTATGATTACAAAATTCTAGAAAAAAAAAATAATTTAAATTTATACGATGGTTATGGAGTACAAATCTCAGTTAATGGTATTAAATTATTAAATAAGATAGGTTTTAAAGAAATATCTATGCATGATATTAATAATCCAAATTACATAAATTTCTACGATGCTAAAAATTGTAATAAAATATCTCATTTAAATATTTCAAAATTTAATGATAAAGAAAATTATTACACAACGCTTAAACGATCACAGTTGATAGATTTTCTAATTAAAAGCATACCTAAGAAAAAAATCTTATTTAATACGAGTATTAAAGGCATTGAGGGCAACGATACATTTAAAATTAACTTAGACAATTCTAATTTTCTACATGCAGATTATTTGGCTGTATGTGATGGGGTGTTTTCTAAAAGTAAAAGTTTTATTTTAAATGATGATGTGAAAGCAAAATATTACAATTCTGTAGCTCTTAGAGGTACAATTAAAAATTATAAAAATAGAGATATATCAGTATATTTAGGTCCTAATTTTCATTTTGTTATTTATCCAATTAATCAAAATTACGAAGCTAATTTTATTTCCATTATTAGAGAAAAAAATTTTCTGAAATTAGCTGAGGATAGTAAAGAGGAATTAACAAGAATATTTATTAATAGAATATCAAAAAATACATCATATGATTTAAAAAGTAATCTATTGAATGTTTCATTATACCCGGTGTATGTTAGTCAAAAATTAAGCAAACCAAGTAATAAAAATATTTTCCTAGCAGGTGATGCATTATTCGCATTCCCTCCCTCATTTGCTCAAGGTACCTCACAATCAATTCAAGCATCTAACGAAGTTTTCAAAAATATAGATGAGGGTTTTAACGATTATTACAAAAAAAGAGCCTTAATCACAAAGTCAGTGAAATATAGATGTCAAATAAATCACTTTGCCTTTCATCTTTCGAGTCCAATCACAGTTTTTGTAAGAAATATCGCATTAAAATTTTTAACTAAAAACGATAATTTTCTAAAAAATTATTTAGGTAGGATTTATCGATAAGTTTTTATTAATAAATTTTTGCCTAAGATTATCAATTAAAATTGATGATTTGCCGTCATAATAATGCCAATAAGTCCATCCGTTATAACTTTCAGTTCCCATTATTCGAGCTGCAACTTTGTGAATAGAGCCTTCAGTTTCTTTATATTTTATACTGCCATCAACCATAATTTTTGCATTTATTTTCTTTTTTGGATCAAATAATATTGATCCTGGTTTTAAAAGACCCATTTCTACAAGCGATCCAAAAGGAACTCTAGGTTTAGATTTTGTGCTTTCAATTGTATCTAAACTATCATCATCTATTTTTTTCGATTTATTAATTCTATCTTTTGCTGAACAAAAATAATGTTTATCTTTTTCAATTCCTAAAAATTCTCGACCAAGCTTCTTTGCAACAACACCAGTTGTTCCAGTGCCTAGAAATGGATCCAGAATTGAATCACCTTTATTAGTTGTAGCCAGCATAATCCTATGCATTAATGACTCTGGTTTTTGTGTTGAATGAATTTTTTTTCCATTTTTCTTTAATCTTTCCTTGCCATTACAAATAGGTATAAGCCAATCAGATCTCATTTGTAAATCGTCGTTAAAACATTTTAAAGACTGGTAATTGAACGTATATTTCGAATTTTTATTTTTAGATGCCCAAATCAATGTTTCATGTGCATTTGTAAATCTTGTTCCTCTAAAGTTTGGCATAGGATTATTTTTTCTCCAAATAATATCATTTAGAATCCAGTAGTTTAGATTCTGAAGATGGTAACCTAATCTAAATATGTTATGATAAGATCCGATAATCCAGATTGTCCCGTTATCTTTTAAGATTCTTTTACATTCACTCATCCATAAAATAGAAAATTCATCGTAACTTTTAAAACTTTCGAATTTGTCCCATTTATCATTAACTCCGTTTACGTGTGTATGATCAGGTCTCTTAAGATTTTGTCCTAACTGCATATTGTAAGGCGGATCAGCAAATACCAAATCAAAAGTCTTGTCAGGAATTTTTTTTAATTCTTTTAAGCAATCACCATTTATAATTTTACTTTTTAAAATAGATTTAATCATTTTTTTAAAACTAAATTAGACTCTAGCTTAGAGTCCCAGTCAACTGCAGATTGAATTATTTATATTCTAATTGTGCTTAAGATTATTTTTGTCTCAAGATGTTGTATATTGGGCTAAATGTTTTTCGATGGTGTATTGTAACACCATACTTTTTTATCATTCTTAAATGAAATTTTGTTCCATAACCAGCATTATCACCCCAGTTATACTTTTGAAACTGCTTCGAAATTCTTTTTATCATTTTGTCTCTAGTAACTTTTGCGATAATTGAGGCGGCTGAAATTTCTGGGACTTTTTCGTCACCTTTAATTACATACTTTAAATTATAATTTCTGAGGACTGGAGTCTTATTCCCATCAACTAAAACTAAATTTGGCTTTACTTTTAGTTTTTTTACAGCACGTTTCATTGCTAAAAGACTTGCATTCAATATATTCAATTCTTCAATCTCTTTTTTAGATGCAGAGCCAATTGCCCAGTAAGAATTTTTTTTTATATACTTTTCTAACTTTTCTCGTTTTTTTTTTGAAAGTTTTTTTGAATCTTTTATTATTTTTTTATTTATTTTTTTTCTTAGTATAACCGCAGATGCATAAACTGGTCCTATTAAACTACCTCTTCCGGACTCATCAATTCCTGCTATAATATTTTTCATTAGATTTTAATATCAGATGCATCTATTTTTTTTTTTATACTTTTTAAATCCTCCCAAGAAAACTTTTTTTGCTCCGGTTGTCTTAACAAATAGGCAGGATGAAATGTTACTATCGATTTAACAGTCTTATTTTTAATTATTATTTCTCTCCAAATTCCTCTTTCTTTTGTTATTTTTAGATTTGTTCCAAGCAAAGCCTCCATTGCTGTGCTTCCTAACAAAATTAATATTTTTGGGTTTATAATTGAAATATGTTCGTTTAAATAAGTTGAATATGTTTTTATTTCTTTTGGGTCAGGCTTTCTATTTTTTGGAGGCCTATAATTTACAACGTTTGTAATGTAAACGTTTTCTCTATTTATTTTAATAGCTTTTAGCATTTTGTTCAGCAGCAAACCAGCTTCACCTACAAATGGTTTGCCTAGTTCGTCTTCCTTTTGCCCTGGTCCTTCACCAATTATCATAACTGGACTATCAACATCACCGTCACTGAATACTATTCTATTAGCATTTTTTTTTAATTCACAATTTTCAATACTTTCAATTTTCTTTTTTAATCTGTCTAATTCTAAAAATTTATTTTTAGCTGTAGTTTTGCTAATTATTCTATTAATTGGAGAATTACTGTAAATATATTCTTGTTCAAGATCCATTATGTCATTTTGATTTTTAATAATAATAGTCATAATATGATTTATGTTAAAAATCTTTTTTTTTTCAATAGTAATTATTTTATATCAATCTGCTTCATATTCAAAAAAGAGCGACACAAATTTATTCAACCAGAAGTATTTATCTAATTATTTTTCAGCACTGATTTCCTTTAATAATCAAAATAATGATAAGTCTATAAAATATTTTAATTTATCAAAAACCCTAAAAAAAAATCATGACAAATTTTTAAAGAAATACGTATTTTCTTTAGTAGAGAACGATGAAATTGAAAAAGCTATAAAAGAAATTAAATTATCGAGAAACGAAAATGCTAAAAATTTTTATCATGCAAAAATTCTTTTAATAATAAATGAAATCAAAAATGATAATTTGCTAAATGCAAAAATTATCCTAAATGAATTAAAAAATTTAAGTGCTGAAAATACATTTGAGTTAATAATATCTGAAATAATTGAGAGTTATATTGATCTATTTTTAACTAATAACATTAATAAAAGTTTAAAAGATTTTGGAAAACTAGGATTAATCACCAAAGCATTTCAAGCATGTTACATAAACTCGGATAATTCTCTTAAATATTTTGATGAAATAATAAATACTGATGATGGTGATTATTCAAGGTATTTATATTTTTATTTTTATAATCTTGTTGAAAAAAACAGATTTGATGAAGTGACAACTACATCTAGATCAATAAACTCTTTAAATAGTAATTTACTTACATCACAATCAAAAAAATGGATAAACATAGGTGAATTTGAAAAATTTTCAGAATACTTTTCTTGTTCTAGTAAAGAAGACTTAATTTCTGAGTTTTTTTTTTTAATTTCTAACTTATATAGTTCTCAAAATAATTTTATTTTTTCAAATTTTTATTTAAAATTGTCTCTTTATTTAAATACAAAATTTTACTTTAATTATTCACTACTGGCTGAAAATTATTACTTACAAGAAAATTACGAATTATCAAAAAAAATATTAAATAAGTTTAATAAAAATAATGAAATATATGAATGGTATAAAGTAAAAAGAACAGCTCAAATTATTGACCTCACAGAAGGTAAGAATAATTCTTTAAAATACGTTGAAAATAATTTTAAAAAAATTAATGATCCAAGTGCCAAAATACTTTTTGACTTAGCAAATATTTATAAAAATTTTAAAAATTACGAAAAGTCTATTAAATACTATAATTTGGTATTGAGTAAATTAGATCCTAAATCGATATCTTATGCTGATACAATATATAGAAGAGGTAGCAGTTATGAAAGAATGGGCAATTATAACAAATCAGATTCTGATTTAACTTTATCATTAAAATTAAATCCTGATGATCCTTATGTTTTAAATTACCTTGCCTACAGTTGGCTGGAAAGAAATTATAATTTAAATATTGCAGTTGAGATGCTTTTAAAAGCACATAATCAAAAAAAAAATGATCCATATATTACAGATTCTTTGGGATGGGCATACTTTTTAATAGGAGATTACGAAAAAGCTGAAGAATATCTTCAAGCAGCAATTGAGATTAGCCCTGATGATCCAGTTATAATGGATCATTACGGTGATACTTTGTGGTATTTAGGTAGGAAATTACAGGCAAATTATTTTTGGAAAAATAGTCTTAGTGTAGACAAGGATAACGATCTTGATAGAAATAAAATAAAAAGTAAATTAATTAACGGACTATAAATAATATTGTGTCATTTAAGATTTTAAAATCTCATGCAAAAATAAATCTACACCTTGGGATATTAAAAAGATTAAAAAATAATCTTCATAAAATAGAGAGTGTAGTTTATTTTATTGATTTACATGATAAAATATATGTAAAACGAATTTACAATAAAGAACATCAAATCAAATTCTATGGAAAGTTTTCTCAAAACATAAAAAAAACAAATACAATTACAAAACTTTTGAAGATTTTAGATAAAAAAAAATTTCTCAATAATAGAAAATATTTAATTAAAATAAATAAACGAATACCCCAAAAATCTGGAATGGGGGGCGGTTCAATTAATGCTGCTGTGCTGCTGAAATATTTTTTAAAATTTAGAAAGGTTAATGATAAAAGAGAAATTCAAAAAATATGTTCAGAAATTGGCTCAGATGTGGCTCTTGGTATGACAAAAAATCCATTGATTTTAAAAAGTGACGGATCTATTACAAGACTAAGAAAAAGAAAAAAATTTTACTTAACATTAATTAAACCCAATTTTGGTTGTAGTACCTCATTTATCTATCGTAATGTAAAAAAATACTCTAAGCCTTTCGGCAAATTTAATAAAATGTCTAAAAAATTTATATTTAAAAAATTTAAAAATGATCTCGAGGAGGTTGCGTTTAAAAAATATCCAAAACTTAATCAAATTAAAGAGGACTTATTAAATCTGCCAAATATCAAATTTGCTCGTATGACAGGATCGGGATCATCGATCATAGGTTATTTTTCTAATGAAATTGATGCATATCGTGGGACAAAAATATTAAAAAAAAAATATAAAATTTATTGGTGTATCTCATCAAAAACTATATAAAGTTTTTCTTTTATGGTATAGGAAACATAACATTGGGGCGTAGCCAAGTGGTAAGGCAGCGGTTTTTGGTACCGCCATTCCTAGGTTCGAATCCTAGCGCCCCAGCCAAATATGAAAGATTTATTAAAAAAATTTTTAAAAATCAGCACTAAATCAAAATATGAAAAAGAGTTTTTTAAACTTTCTAAACAAAGTGAAATAAGAAAATTATTTAATTTGTTTATATCATATGAAAGTACAGAACTAAGATTTGTTGGAGGATGTGTAAGAAAAATATTAAATAACGAAATAGTTGATGACTTAGACCTAGCTATCAATTTGGAACCATCAGATGTGAAAAACATATTAAAAAAAAATAATATAAATTTTTTTGAAACAGGTATAGATCATGGAACAATAACAGCTGTTATTAATAATTTTAAATTTGAAATAACATCACTTCGAAAAGATGTTGATACAGATGGTAGGCATGCGATAGTTGAGTTTACAAAAGACTGGTCAGAGGATGCGTCAAGAAGAGACTTCACAATTAATGCTATATACTCAGATTTAGACGGGAATTTATTTGATCCATTTAATGGTAAATCTGATTTAAAATCTGGTCACGTTAAGTTTATTGGAAACGCAGAAAATAGAATTAGAGAGGACTATTTAAGAATTCTTCGATATCTTCGTTTTTTTACTAACTACAGTGAACATGACCACGATGAAAAAATTAAAAAAATAGTAAAACAAAATATCTCAGGAGTTAAAAATTTATCTAATGATCGTTTATTAGATGAATTAAAAAAACTATTTTATTCACCTAAATTTTTCAATATTTTGGATGATCAATTTTCACTTGAAATTTTGGATTTAGTTTTTCCAGAATTAAAAAATTTCAAATTGATTTCAAAATTAAAGAATCTTAAATTTTCAGAAAAAATCAGTTTTATTTCATTTATTTGTATTTGTGTAGTTGATGAAACAGATAATTCGGAATATTTTCTTTATAAATATAACATATCAAATGAAAATAAAAAAAGAGTGATATTCTTAAAAAAATATTTTAATAATTTAAATGATAAAAATTTTTTTACTAAGAATAATTTGTCTAAATTACACTACAAATATGGACCTTCTTTATTAAATGATCTAATTTTTTTAAAAATATTGAGATCAAAAAAAACATCAAAAGAATTAAATAAACTGAGAGAATTCTTTTTAAAAAAAGAAAAACCCCAATTTCCAATAAAGGCTAAGTTATTAATAGAAAAATATAAGATGAAAGAAGGCAGAGAATTAGGGAAAAAACTAGAGACTTTAGAACAAATTTGGTTGAATAATAATTTTAAAATTAGCGATGATGATATTCGTGAACAAATAATAAATTAAATATATTTTACATCAATTATCTCAAAATTTTTCGCTCCGGATGGTGTTTTAATTTCAATTAAATCACCCTTATTTTTACCTATTAATCCTTTTCCAATAGGTGATTTAAAATAGATCAACTTTTTAGATAGATCAGCCTCATCCTTTCCAACTATTTTAAAATTTGTTTTTTCATTTGTGTCCAGATTTTCAAGAAAAACTGTTGAGCCAAATATTACTTTACCATCATTGTTTATTTTTGAAATATCAATTACATTTGCTCTAGCAATTGTATCCTCTATTTCTTGAATTCTTCCCTCGTTGTGTGATTGTTGCTCTTTAGCTGCGTGATACTCAGCATTTTCTTTCAAATCGCCATGAGATCTTGCCTCAGAAATTGCCTCTACTATTTCTGGTCTTTTTTTTTCTTTTAAAAAAGTCAATTCATCTTTTAGTTTAATAAGACCTTCAGTCGTTAATGGTTCTTTATCAGCCATGTTACCACTTTGCAATTGGAGGCAAGGACATAAGTATACCTTCTACATTGCCACCTGTTTGCAATCCAAATTTTGTTCCTCTATCGTACAACAAATTAAACTCAACGTACCTTCCTCTTTTTTTATACTGCATATTTTTTTGATCATTGCTCCATTTCAATTTATTTTTTTTTTTAATTATATCTTTAAAGATTTGATTAAAACATAAACCAACATCTCTTACAAATTTAAAATCCTTTTCATAATTTTTTTTTTTATAGTCAAAAAAAATACCACCAATTCCTCGAGGTTCTTTTCTATGAGGTAAGTAAAAATATTTATCGCACCACTTTTTATATTTTAAGTAATAATTTTTACTGTGAGTATCACAAGAATTTTTTAATTGTCTATGAAACCATTTTTCTAATTTTATATCTTTAAGACATGGTGTTACATCTATTCCTCCACCAAACCATCCATGGTCAGTTACTATGTATCGAGTATTAAAATGCATTGCTGGAACATGTGGATTTTTCATATGCATAACAACAGATATACCTGATGCCCAAAATTTTGATTTTTTTTGAGTACCTGGTATTTTATTTTTAAATTGTTTTGAAAATTTTCCATATACCTCAGAGAAATTAACTCCAACTTTTTCAAAAACTTTACCGTTTTCAAATATTCTAAATTCTCCACCACCTTCATCTTGTTTATGTCCTCTTTTCCAATTGGTTATTTTAAAAATATTTTTTTTATCTTCAATTTCTTCTATATCTTTACAAATAATCTCTTGCAAAAGCTTAAACCAACTACTTGATAATTTTTTTTTCTCAACGTTATTCATTTAAATATTTTCTTGCCTTATAATTTCACCTAACACAATTGAGACAGAGGTGGATAAATTCAATGATCTCTTGTTTTCAATCATAGGAATTTTTAATCTATGTTTGATTTTTCTATGTATTTTTTCTGGCACACCTTTGCTTTCTCTTCCAAAAATTATAGTATCAAAATCTTTAAACCTAAATCTAGTATATATTTTTTTTGCTTTAGTAGTCATTAATATTAATCTATTATTTTTTTTTGTTTCAAAAAAATGTGTTTCATCTTGATAAAAAGTAATTTTATCAAGCTCAATATAGTCCATAACAACTCTTTTGAATCTTTTGTCTGAAAACAAAAAACCACAGGGTTCAATTATTTCCAATTCTGCCCCTAAACAAGAGCAAGTTCGTATTATTGAGGCAGTATTTTGTGCTATATCTGGCTGATAAAGCGCGATTTTTGGCCTGTTATTAATGTTTTTATGTGTCATTGTTACCATAGAAAAAAATATCTTTTCTCATATAAAAATATATAAAAAAATAAAAAAAATGTCAGATTCTGATAAAAAAAAACCTAATAGAAGAGACTTCATATTAACTGCCACAACTGCTGCAGGAGCGGTAGGAGTAGGAGCTGCGATTTGGCCATTGGTAGATCAAATGAATCCAGATGCATCGGTAAAAGCACTGGCGAGTACTGAGGTAGATATTAGTTCTGTTCAGCCAGGCCAAGCAATTACAGTACTTTGGAGAGGAAAACCAGTTTTTATTAAAAGAAGAACGCAACAAGAAATAGACGAAGCAAGGCAAGTAGATTTAAAAGATTTGAAACATCCTGAAAAAGATGAGGATAGAGCAAAGAATCCTGAGTGGCTAGTCACTCTGGGTATTTGTACACATTTAGGATGTGTTCCATTAACAAACAAAGGTAACTTTGAGGGAGGATGGTTTTGTCCATGCCATGGATCACATTATGATACATCAGGCAGAATAAGAAGTGGACCGGCTCCAACAAATCTTGAAGTGCCCGAATATACTTTTGTTGATAACAATACTATTAAGATAGGATAAATTAATTTATGAGTAATCACGAATACACACCTAGTTCAAAATTTGGTAAATGGTTTAATGACAGATTGCCTTTACTAACTCTTGCAAATCATTTAACAGATTATCCCACGCCAAAAAACTTAAATTATTGGTGGACCTTTGGCGGTATTTTGACTTTTTGTCTTATTACACAAATAATAACAGGCTTAGTACTTGCCATGCATTATATTGCTCATGCAGATCTAGCATTTGCAAGTGTTGAACATATTATGAGAGATGTAAACTATGGTTGGCTAATTAGATATGTTCATGCAAATGGTGCTTCGATGTTTTTTCTAGCTGTATACATACACATTTTTAGAGCCTTATATTACGGATCATATAAATCTCCAAGAGAGATGATTTGGATCATTGGAATGTTGATTTATTTCTTAATGATGGCAACTGCTTTCTTAGGTTATGTCTTACCATGGGGGCAGATGAGTTTTTGGGGAGCAACAGTAATAACAAATTTATTTAGTGCAATTCCTCTAATCGGAGAAAGTGTAACTCATTGGTTATGGGGCGGTTACTCTGTAGATAATCCTACTTTAACAAGATTTTTTAGTTTACATTATCTTTTTCCATTTTTAATTCTTGGTTTGGTTATACTTCACATATGGGCACTGCATGTGCCTGGAAATAATAATCCAATTGGAATTGACATAAAAAAACCGTCAAGTGATACAGTTCCATTTCATCCGTATATAGTTATTAAAGATTTATTTGCTCTATTAATATTCTTGATAGTGTTTGCATTTTTTGTTTTTTATTCACCAAATATACTCGGACATTCTGATAATTATATAGAGGCAAATCCACTTGTAACACCAGCACATATTGTTCCTGAGTGGTACCTTCTTCCATTCTACGCTATTTTAAGATCTGTCCCAGATAAGTTATTAGGTGTCATTGCAATGTTCGCTGCAATATTTGTTTTAGTAATTCTTCCGTGGCTGGACACATCTAAAGTAAGATCAGCTTTGTTTAGACCTATCTATAAGCAATTTTATTGGTTCTTAGTAGCTGATGTTTTAATTCTGGGTTATATGGGTGCTATGCCAGCTGAGGGAATTTACTTGTTAGTTGCCAGAGTGGCCACAGCATATTATTTTATTCACTTTTTAATTATATTACCTCTTTTAGGTAAAAAAGAGAGAACTTTAGAGATCCCTATGAGTATTACAGAACCAGTTTTAGGCGGTATACCAAATCCTCAGATGGCCAAAAAATCAATAAGATTGAAAAGCCTGGGTTAATCTGTGAGAAAAATTTTAAATAAATTTATTTTTTTCTTAACAATAATTTTTTTATTTTGTAACAACGTTTATGCAGCTGGTAAAAATGCCGATCTACTAAAACAAGATTGGACTTTTCAAAAGTTTTTTGGAAAATTCGATAGAGCATCTCTCCAGAGAGGTTATCAAGTTTACACAGAAGTTTGTGCATCTTGCCACTCAATGCAATATTTATCATACAGAAATTTAGCAGAGAAGGGTGGACCAGAATTTTCTGTAGAACAAGCAAAAGCCATTGCATCAAACTTTGAGGTAGTAGATGGCCCGAACAGTGATGGTGAAATGTTTACAAGGCCAGCAAAACTCTCGGATAAATTTGTTATGCCGTATGCAAATATTGAAGAGGCAAAAATATCTAACGGTGGGGCTTATCCTCCTGATATGTCTGTATTAGTTAAGGCTAGAGCGGGTGGAGCCGATTATATCTATTCTGTAATTTTAGGTTATGAAGATCCTCCAGAGGGTTTAGAATTAGATGACGGAGTTTATTATAATAAATATATGTATGGCAATAAAATTAAAATGCCTCCACAACTTTATGAAGATCTTGTAACTTACTCTGATGGGACACCAGCTACACCGGAGCAAATGGCAAAAGATGTGACAACTTTTTTAGCTTGGTCTGCGGAACCAAAGCTTGAAGAGAGACATAAATTTGGTTTTAGAGTTTTGAGTTATCTTATAATACTTACTATACTCGTTTACTTTAGTATGAAAAAAATATGGTCACGTATTGAAACGAAAGTTTAAAATATCACCATCTCTAACGGTATAATCTTTTCCCTCTAATCTCATTTTTCCATTATTTTTCGAGTCATTCCACCCATTGTATTTTATGAAATCTAAATATGATACCGTTTCGACTTTAATAAATCCTTTCTCAAAGTCCGAATGGATCTCACCTGCTGCTTGTGGGGCTAAACAGTTTTTTTTTATAGTCCACGCTCTACTTTCTTCGGGTCCTGATGTAAAAAATGTTTCTAAATCTAATAATTTATAACCTTTTTTTATTAAATTATTTAAACCTGTATCATTTAAATTAATTAAGTTCATATAATCTGATTTTTCCTCTAAACTTAATTGATTTATCTGATTTTCAATTTCTGCTGATATTATAATTGTATTTATATCTCCAAACTTTTTTTCAAATATTTCAGTATATGCATTTCCTTTAGTTACACTTTTTTCATCTACGTTACATACATATAGCTTTGGTTTTAATGACAATAGACCACTCATTTTTAGCTCTTTTGAACTAAATTTTTCATATAATATGTCAAAACTTTTATTTTCATTAATTATTTTATATGCATTTTTTAAAATATCATAATCTATCTCGTCATTAACTTTTTTATTCTTTTTAGTTAGCCTTTTTTCAATAGACTCTAAATCTGCTAACTTCATTTCAGTTTCAATAATTTCTATATCTCTGATTGGATCAACTGATTTATTAACATTTTGAATTTGGTTAGAGTCGAAACATCTCAACATATGTATTATTGCATCAACTTCTCTTATATGTGACAAAAACTTATTGCCCAATCCCTCACCTTTTGAAGCACCTGGAACTAAACCAGCTATATCTATAAAAGAAATAGAAGTATAAATTTTTTTTTTTGATTTTGATATTTCAACTAGTTTATCAAGTCTTTTATCAACTACTGGAACTATTCCTATATTTGGTTCAATAGTACAAAATGGAAAATTTGCTGCCTGAGCTTTACTTGAATTTGTTAGAGCATTGAAAAGAGTTGATTTACCCACATTTGGGAGACCAACAATACCACATTTAAAACCCATTATTTGTTATTTACTGTGCTTGAAAACAAATCTAATTTTTTGTCTAGTAGTATAGATAAAGATTCCAATATGTTGTTAGTTATGTTATCTAATTTTTCTTTCTCTTCATCATTAAAATCATTTAACACATATTCAGAAACTGAAATTTTATTATCTGGCTTTCCAATTCCTATTCGAACACGTGAGTAATCTTTACCAATAAACTTATCTATTGATGCTATACCGTTATGCCCAGCGCTCGAACCACCAAACTTTGCTTTGATCTTCCCAAAATCTAAATCGAGGTCATCATGAAATACTATTACATCTTCAGCATTCATTTTAAAATATTCAATTAATTCCCTTATGCAAATACCAGAATTATTCATGAAAGTTAGAGGTTTTATTGCATAAACTTTCTTTGTTCCTATATTTCCAGTTGTTAACAACCCTTTAAATTTTGGTTTTTGTTTGGATAATCCAAATTTGGTGTTGATAGCATCAATTATTTTAAAACCTATATTATGACGATTATTCTGACTATCTTGTGTTGGATTTCCTAGGCCTACGAACAATAACATAAATTATTTAATACAATATGATGTGTTATTTCTTGTCCGATGCTGATTTCTGATCTTCTTTTTTATCTTTATCACCATCTTTATTTTTGTCACTTTCAGTAGAGGATTTATCATCAGATCCATCTGTACTAGCATCGCTACTTGCCTCCGATGTTTCCGCACCTTCTTCTGTTGTCTCTACAGGTTTTTCCGGTTCCTTAACAACTGTTGGAGCCGCAACTGTAGCAATGACGAAGTCTCTATCAGTTATTGTTGGAGCTACATTATCTGGGAGTTTAATTGAAGATATTTTTATACTCGCACCAATGTCTAAATTATCTAGATCTACTATTAGTTCTTCAGGTATTTTTTCTGCAGGGCATTTTAATTCTACTTTTCTTCTAACTATATTTAATACTCCTCCTCTTTTTAAACCAGGCGATTTATCATTATTAATAAATTTAACGGGAATTTCTAAATTTATTTTTGAACCGCTGACTATTCTCAAGAAATCGACATGTATAGGTTCATCACTAATTGTATCAAAGCTAACCTCTCTAGGTAAAACATTTATTTCTTTTCCTTCAATTATTATTTTAATAACCGCTGAAGCAAAATTTTCTTGATTAATTAAATTTGTTAAGTGTTTTTTTGAAAGACTTATTATTTGATTATCCTCTTTACCGCCATAAATAATAGCAGGGACAAAACCTTTTTTTCTTAACTCGGAAAGTTGACCCTTAGTTTTGGTACTTCTAATAGTTGCATCTAAAGAATTCATAAAAAGTGGATTTTTATCTCATGAATTAAAAATTTACAAGGATTAATTGAACAAATCAGAAACAGAAGTAGAATTAGATATTCTTTTAATTGCTTCGCCAACTAGATTTGAGATTGTCAAAATCTCAATATTCTTGGCTTTTTTAACTTTTTCTGAATTATCTATAGTATCAGTAATAACTAAATTTTTTATTTTAGAATTTTTTATTTTATCTACAGCTGATCCACTTAATACTCCGTGGGAAACATATACATGAACGTCCTTTGCTCCTTTCTTCTTTAAAATTTTTGCAGCATTTACAATTGTTCCCCCTGAGTCAATAATATCATCAACAATAATACAAGTTTTATTATTAACATTACCAATTACATTCATTACTTCTGATTTTCCTGGCGAAGGTCTTCTCTTGTCAACAATTGCCAAACCAACATTAAGCATTTTGCCAAGAGCTCGTGCTCTTGCGGTACCACCAACATCAGGAGCTACACAGATTAAATTGTTTGTTTTTATCCTTTTCTTGATATGTCTCGCAAAAATAGGTGTAGCAAATAAATTATCTACTGGTATATCAAAAAACCCTTGAATTTGTCCTGAATGCAAATCTAGTGTTACTACCCTATCAGCACCTGCCTTTGTAATTAAATTAGATACCATTTTTGCTGAAATAGAAGTTCTTGGCACAACCTTACGATCCTGTCTTGCATAGCCAAAATATGGAATTACTGCAGTAATATTTTTTGCAGATGATCTTTTAAGTGCATCTATACAAAGTAATAACTCCATCAAATTATCATTAGCAGGAGAAGATATTGATTGAATGATAAAAATACTGTTACCCCTTATATTTTCATGAATTTCTATATATATCTCACCATCACTAAATTTTTTTATACTTGAGTTTACCAATTTGTTTTTTAAAAATTTAGATATTTTTAGACTGAGGTTTTTGTTACTATTCCCAGTTAGTAATTTCATTTTGAAAAAAGTCTATTTAATCATAATTACAGAAATATTTCTACCATAATCATTAATTTTATTTTTCCTTGTAAGTCTAGAGCTAAAAAAATTGTTCTTTTTTATATATGTATCAATTTTAATTAATTCAACATTTTTAACACCTGCGCTATAAAGCTGGTATTTTAGGTATTTTGGTAGATTAAAATAAATTTTTTTGTCAATAAACCTAAAAAATTTTTTATTAATTATGTTTTTAGTAACAAATTTTTTAAAAAAATCGTTTTTTACCTCATAGTTATCAATCTGAATACAAGGACCTATTATTGCAACTAAGTCCTTATTTTCTGAACCATATTTTTTAAATTGGAATACTAAATTTAATATAATTCCTTTAAAAGCACCTTTCCATCCAGCATGAGCTGCACCAATGACATTTAGCTTCTTGTCATACATTAAAACCGGTGCACAATCTGCAGTTAAAATTCCTAATGCAAGTCCACTTTTATCTGTAATAGCTCCATCACCAAATAATTTTTTTTTAGATCTTTTGCTTAATCTGAAAATTTTATTACTATGAATCTGATTTAATAGAACCAAGTTGTGTTCTTTGCATCCAATATTGTTTTTAACAATCGACAAATTTTTTCTAATATATCTTGTTTGATCTTTTGACCCTGGACCACAATTCAAACTTTTGTAGATTCCTTTTGAAACTCCACCTTTTTTGTTAAAAAAAGCATGATTGACACTTCGAAATCTTGACAATTTCTTAGATCTTATCATCAATCGAATCCATAATTAAAATTTATTTTATTACTTGAAGCAAAAATAACTTTAAATTGATTTCCCATACCCTTTTCATCAGTTAGTCTCTTAATTCTATAATATAAATCTGCTTTTTTTAAAAACTTCATATTTTTTGATAAAATCTCTGCCCTGGCAAAAATCCCTAATTTTTCAAGAAATTTCTTTTGAGATGTAAATCCATTTATTTTCAAATTATTTAATATTAAAATTTTCTTTAATAAACTAAAATTCACTAAGTGTGTGATATCTATATTTCCTTTATTTTCTAAAAAATTCACTTTTTTGTGCTTCTTTACACTTTGAAGGGTATTATACATTTGTTGTTCACTGTAACCATAATCAAAAAATAGTAATCCACCTTTTACTTTATTAATATGACTTGATATCTTTTTCAGTAATTTAATCTGATCTAACGAAATTTCTATAAATGTTTGATTTTCATAAAATTTAAATCCAACTTTTTTTTCATATTTTTTTAAATTAACTTTAATATTTTTAACTTTATTTGCTATTGTATTTTCTTGAACATACTTTTCGAACCAAGTGCTATTTTTTTTTTCGAACTGTTTTATTGGAAATGCGTCTAAAAATTCATTACCTAAAAACAAACAATTGTTATTTTTTAATTCCTTAAAACTTTTGACCCATTTTACATTTAAACCTTTTAACTTTTTTCTTTGTATTTTTATTAAATTTTCACTTTTTTCGATTATAAAAAAATTCGTTGATCTATTGAAAGTTTTAAATTTTTTACACGAATTAATTATTTGATACATCATCTTACCGTCGCCTGCACCAAGTTCAATTATATTAAATTTCTTAGGACAATTTAAAAACTTCCAAAATAAAATACACCAAATACAAATCATTTCTGAAAATAAAATAGATATATAAGGGCTTGTGATGAAATCCCCTTTCTTTCCGAATGGAACATTGTTTGTGTAATAACCAATCTTTTTATCGTAAAGAGCTTCATAAATATATCGATCTAAAGTTTTAAGATTATCTTGCATTAATATTTCTCCTAAAATAAAGCAATAACAAGGCTATAATTGCTGCAATGACACTTATTATTTGTCCTGTGGTTAGATTTAATAAAATAAATCCTATATGAGCATCTGGCTCTCTAGTAAATTCTATAAAAAATCTGAATATTGAGTAATATATTAAAAATATTGCAGATATTACTCCTGATCTGTTAAAGTTTATTTTTGTAAAATAATTTAATATTATAAATAACAAAACCCCCTCTAATAAACATTCATAAATTTGTGATGGGTGTCTAGGAAAATTGTCTATTTTAAGAAATATTACAGACCAAGGAAGGTCAGTTGTTCTTCCGTAAAGTTCAGAATTAATAAAGTTGGATAATCTTCCAAGAAAAATTCCAATTGGCGCAACTAAACTGACTAGATCTAAAAAAATAAAAATATTTTGATTGTGTTTTTTTGCAAATATGTATGAGCTTATTATTACTCCTATCAATCCACCATGAAAAGACATTCCTCCTTCCCAAATAAAAAAAATTTTAATTGGGTTATTTAAAAAATATTCAATATTATAAAATAATGCATAACCAAATCTTCCACCAACTATAATTCCGAATATTATGTACGATATATAATCATCAAAAAGATTATTTAAGTCTTTTTTATATCTTAAATATCTTTTTTTTAAGTAAAGCCATCCAAAAAAAATACCAAAAATATAAGAAAGCGAGTACCATCTAACATCAAGTCCAAAAAGACTAATAGCTACTGGGTCAAAATTATTGATAAACATTTTATAAAAATATTATAAACTATATGTATATATAAAAATAATAATATGGCTAAATCAAGAGAAGTATTTGAGAAACTAGGTAAAATTTTAGAGCAAAGTATCCTTAACTATAAAGATTTAAGTAATGAAATTATGAGTATATTTAAATCAAAAAGAGATGATTTTATTTTTAAAATGAAAATTACTGGTAAGGAGGAGACAGATATAATCAAAAAAAGATTAGAAGTTCTCGAAAAGAAAATTAATAATCTCGAAAAAAAAAAAAAACTAAAGCGGTAAAAAAATATTAACTTTAAGCCCTCCGAGATTTGATTTTTCTAGCTGTAATTTACCTCCATGCGACCTCGCTATATCCGAAGATATTGATAGACCAAGACCAACACTATTCTTACTTTCAGACCTACTTTTGTCAATTTTATAAAAAGGTTTTAAAACATTCTCAATTTCACTTTCAGGTATTCCTGGTCCATCATCTTCTATTTTTAAGACCAATTCTTTTCTGAGTCTCTTTAAATTGATGTCAATACGTTTTCCATATTTTAATGAATTATCTATAATGTTATTTATACAACGTTTTAAAAGATCTTTTCTTCCTTCAAAAATTATTTCATCAGTTTCTAAAAATTTTATTTTTGGGTTATTATATTTACCTATAATTTCTGAAACTAAATTTACTATATCGAATTTTATTGTTCTTTCTTTTGCACCTGTTTTAGTAAATTGCAGATACTCATTAAGCATTTTTTCCATTTCATCCACATCCTCTGACAGCTCAGATGCAATTTTTTTGTCCTTTATTAAAGCTAATTGAAGTTTTATCCTTGTTAGAGGTGTCCTTAGATCATGACTTATGCCAGATAGCATCTCAGATCTTTGATTTAAGTGTCTTTTAATTCTTTTTCTCATTTTTTCAAATTCGTAACCAGCTTTCCTTATTTCTAGTGCACCAGATGGCCTAAATTCTTCTATTTCCTCCCCTCTACCAAACTTCTCTGATGCTTCTGCCAATTTTATAATTGGTCTAGTCTGATTTTTTAAAAATATCATTGCTATGGAAATTACTAACAAAGCAGGCAAGGTAATCCAGAATGCAAATATTCTTGCAGATGAACTTGTTAGTCTTTCTTTTGGCACAAAAAATTGGAAGTAACCATTCTTAAATCCTATTTTTAGATCTACCAATGTTTTATATGAAGTAGTATCAAACCAATATTTCAAGTTTCTAGATTTTAGTTCTCTCCTTAAAGATCTATCTATCGGACTAAACCATCTATTATCAATATGTTCAGGTATTATTACATCTTCCTCATATTTTATATTGATATCAAAGTTATCTTTAAATAAACCAATTATATAATCTTTATTTGTATCTTCGTTCTCGTATGCATCTACAAATGTTTTAATTTCAGAGACTAATGCTCTGGTCATACCTTTATTTGTTTTGATCCATAAACTATCAAAAAAAACTACGGAAATTGTAACTTGTAAAATAATTATTGGCGTAGCAACAATTAATAGTCCTCTATAAAATAATTGCTTAGGTAAAATTCCTTTTATAGTTTTATTCAATCCATAAAACATAACCTTCTCCTCTAATTGTTTGTAAATATTTTGGATTTTTTGGATCTATCTCAATTTTTTTTCTTAATCTCGTTATAATTACATCAATAGATCTTTCCTTATCCACTTTAATTAACTTTCCAATATCTTGTCTTGTAAAAGTTTTGCCAGGATAATTTATCATCTTCTCAAGAATTATTTTCTCAGTACTATTTATTTTGTACTGTTTACTATTTTTGCTAATAAATTGTTTGTTGAGATCAATTTTAACTCTCTCAAATTCAACAATGTGTTTATTTTCTTTTATTTGGACTCTACTTAATATGCTATTTATTCTAAGAGAAAGCTCCTGAGGCTCAAAAGGTTTAGGCAAGTAATCATCAGCACCTGTCTCCAATCCTTTAATTCTGTCATTTGCTTCTCCTCTAGCTGTAAGTAGTATAATTGGTGTGTCAATGAATTTTTTATTTTCTTCAACAAATTCCAAGCCACTTTTACCTGGCATCATTACATCTAAAACAATTAAATCAAATTTTATTTCACGAACTTTTTCTAAAGCATCCTCTGCGTTTATTGCAGTAGTAACCAGATAGCTTTCTATTGATAAAAATTCCTTAACTAGTTTTCTAATTTTGTCATCATCATCAACAACTAAAATATGTGCTTTAAAATTTTTCATTTATAATTCTCTGTAAGACTTTATTAAAATTTATTACTTCAGATGAGGATGAATTTAGTAGTGCTTTATAAATTCTTTTTTTTTGTGCTGAAAAAATTTCATTAAATATTTTTTCTCCTTTATCATTTAAGTAGACATGTTTAACCCTGGTATCTTGGCTATCCTTTTTAAATTCAATTGATTTAAGTTTTATAAGATCATTTAAAACTCTATTTAAACTTTGTTTAGTCACCTTTAATTTTTTTAATAATTCAGATATTGTGATACCCTTGTATTGAGATATTAAATGTAAAACTTTCTGGTGGGCTATGCCTATTTCATAGCTATCTAGTATATTTTTACTATCTGAGAAAGTTTCACGATATCCTATGAATATTTTTTCAATAAAATCTTTTAATTGATCATCTTTTAGATATAGTAACTGTTTCATTTTGGTAAGTTATATTGACATATTATACATACAAAGATATTTTTTGTTAATAAAATCTAATGATACCC
>MDTE01165917.1_pt1 | contig 31553 bp, 20 predicted proteins | sample 811231 | NCBI WGS metagenome assembly MDTE01 (sample SAMN05326651, study PRJNA326480) | marine metagenome | isolation source: seawater | place: Indian Ocean: Red Sea | collected 2010 | reverse complement strand
TTTTCAACAAAAATCATATTTCTGTTTCCGACACCAGTAATAGATATCTGAGCTCCTGATCCAGTAGCACCAGTAACTGTGCTTGTTACGATACCAACCACATCACCGATTTGATATCCAACACCACCATTATTTGCTACTACAGAAGCACTAGTAACAGCACCATTAGTTTGAGTAATATTTAATTTCAATCCACTTCCCTTTCCACTAATATTGAAAGTTTCAACTTCAGTATCATTAACATAATCAGAACCTCCTAATCCTTCAACAGGAGAAACTGATGAGGCAACAGATCCTGTTCCAGTAATGATCGCCGTTCCTGTTTTATTGGTATCTGGAGATGCGATTTTTCTTCCAGCAACGAGTTCTGAAGTTAATGTACTGGATGTTTCAATACCAATTTTTCCTGTTTTTGGTAGTGTTCTGACAGGATTATTATTGAGTTTTTTAACATAATCATTGCTTTCATCTAAAACTGGATTATTGAACAATACACTTCCTGTTTGAGAAGTGAATTTTGCCTTATACAATCTAAAAGTAAGATCCTGTCTTTGATTTTCTGTCCATAAACCACCATTTTGTGATCTAAAGAATGCACCCAAAGCATATTGAGTTGTATATTGTGCCTGTTCAACAGCTTCATTGCCAGATACACTAAAGTTTTCAGTAAGTGCTGCACTAGAAGCTTCTGGATTTACAATTTTATCACCTTGATTTGCCAACCAAACAGTATAATCTACTGATTTTTCTGCAACCAATACAATCGCATATGCAGTTCCAGGTGCAAGATATACTGGTTCATCAAAGGTGAATTTTGTTGCGACAGAAGCATCATTGGAAGTTAATATATTATCAATAATTGCACCATCTTTTGAAATTTTTGGCATCAATTCTTTTTCTGCCAATACCAACCTTGAAGGTCTGTCGTCACCGGTTACAGTTCTGATTTGACATCTTACTGGATGTTCTTCATCCACAGTTGCAAAAAATACATCAACTGCAGTTAAAAATGCTCCATCTTTGTCATCATTTTGATTAACAGCAGAAGGTGTTTCAACGGTTCCTCCAACAACAAATGTTTGTGCCACAGGATCATAATACTCTGTCTCTTCGGTATGTGTATGTTGATTTTGTGTAGTTAATGTTGCACTAACTTTACCAGTTACTTTAACTTTAGAAACAACTGTTGTGGTATTTTCTTGTACAAATTTTTGCTCTTCCCATTGATCAAGTGTTCCACCTGTTTCGTATGTTGATTTTGCTCTGACTAATGGTTTTTGATTTCCATTTTCATCTTCAAAGAATTTTTGTCCAGGTAAGGCTTGAGCATTGGTTTCACTAGTAGTAATAACAAATTCTGTAGATCCAGTGCTAAATTTAACATCTGGAGCAGGAGTACTATTTGGATCTTCAATAAAGAAGGTTCCAGTAATACCTCCAAACACATCTGTAATTAATCTTATATCTCCCTTTACAAAAGCTGTTGCCTTACTATTAGAACCTTTGATTAAGGAATTTTTCTTTGCATATCCATAAAAATCACCTTGGGCTCTTTCGGAAAGTGATCTTGTGTCAATGTTTAATACTGGAGTTGAAGATGTGTAATTACTTCCCAGTTCAATATCACCATGACTAGATGGATTCGATAAATATGTTTCTGTTGGATTATTAATAGGACCTTCTTTATGATCTGGTGTACAAAGTCTAAATGATCCTATAACTTTACTAGTATCTACAGGATCATACACAAGAACTGTTTCTCCCTGCTCAAAAGATCCTACAGAACCGCTAGTTTCTCCATCTTTCTCTGTTGCAATTTCAAGTAATTTGGGAACGATAATTGGTTTTTGAGAATCTAAGAATGCATAAACTTGTGTAAATGCACCAAAACCGTAACCTTTGAATTGAGTATTTCTAGATCTCATGAAATCTTCGTCACCGGATTTAGTTAACTCGTTTCTAAACCAGGTGTCTGTATTACTAAAAGTTACTTTATCTTTTGATTTTCCTTTTAGTTTAATACTATCAGTGTAAGTGTTAAGATCTGTTATGGTTGTTTCTGAAGTTGAGGTATTCTTACCTCTACCGCGTTTTCTATTAGTTGATGTAGATGATGTTTCAGAAACTACAATTCCACCCAAATCGATTAGTTGCTCACCAAGATCTATTTTATTTTTTAGTTTTACTTTCTGATCAGTTCCAGTAACGGTTTGAACTCCACCATCTGTCTGTATTGTTCTACTCCAATAATCAGTTTGTGGAGTTAATTCAACACTACCAGACAATGCTGGTTGTTCAAATGGATTGACATTTTCAGTTTCAGTGGCCTTTGGTTGTTCAATCCAAGAAACCTCTTCATAGTTTAATGTAACAGCATTTCCAGTCTTCTTAACATTAGAATCAAGTAATTCAAAATCTGTTCCAAAATCTAATTCTTCGGGTGTTACACTATTCGCAGGAGTGACTTGTGATTCTAGTGAATTTCTTATTATAAATGGATTGATTTCACCAACATCAGGATTTACTTCAATTGATGATTCTGGACTTATAAAATTATAATCATCAAAAGGATCAGCAAAAATTCCAGTTTTAAATCTATCTAAATTATTACTATCACGAATTTGCATACTCTTAGCATCAAGTTCTAACAAAGAAAGAGATGTGAGTTCTTCTAAATTAGCAATTCTATTCTCAAGAGCACCAATATCTTTCATTGTATATCTTCTGTTATCTTTTTCAACAACAATTGCACTCTGTGGTGCATAAAGATATGGAGGAAGATTAATAGTTGCAATCTCCATTGATGTACCATCATCATTTGTAGGTGATTTTGGAGATTCTGACGAAACACCTTTTTTATATACAAATTTTCCGTACTTATTAAGTAATAGTTTATCAATTCTGGCTAAGTAGAATTCATATCCAATTCTTAAAGTTTCTTCAGGAACTAAGTATTTTGTAATAGAAGAATCAAATGATCTAGAAGAAAAGTGGAATGGGGAAACAGTTGCTGTAGATGGATCATATACTGCAACTCTAGGTCTAAAATCAACTGTATCAGATGCTCTGATCGGATCTGATCCTATAGAAGGTACATCAGTTCTAAATCTTTCTTCATCGTAACTTTGAGCAGTAAAAGCATCTCCAGTGTCTCCTGAAGGGACTGTATAATGGTCAAAGACTATTGTTAACTGTCTCGATGGTGAAGATGTTCCTGCATCTCTAACAATTCTAGAATAATCATAATATTGATTCCTTTGTCCTTTATCCAAGGTGTATAAAGTCGTTAAATCTTTATATTTTCCTTCAGTTTGAGATTTGATTTCACCTGTTATGTTAGATTCTTCAAATTTTACTTCAGTAAATATATCAAATCTATTAGTTGTTAAATAGACTATTTCAACAGTATCAGTAGATTTTCCAACAATTCTAGATACAATCTTTCCATCTAATGATTTTATATTTTCACCTACTATGGCGTTAGAATTAACATCTAACGTGCTATCAAATGTCAGTGTGTCAAAAGTTGGAGCAGATGTATCTGTAGATTCATAAATCGATATAATTTTAGCAACGTCTGGATAATTTAAACATATTTCTTCATCTTCAACTCTTGTTCCATACATGTGCTTACTACTGTATGTTAATCCATTTTCAAGTGAACTATTTCCATCATCATTATCACCGGACGCTTGATTTTTTGAGAAAGTTACAGTAACTTTTCTACTGCGATCATATGCCTTTTCTTTACTAGTAAGACCTATTTTATTCAAAGAAACACTTATTGTACTTGCAGTATCTTGAAGACCACCTAAAGTTATTGAAGATCCGTCTGCAGCTCTATCACTGGAGGTAATTGGAACAATCGCATCAGTATCGTCTCTAGAAACAGTATATTTTTCTGCATCAAAAGGTTCAAAACTAAAATTAGAGATATCAGTAATATCGCTAGATGAAATGGTAACAGAACCACTAGAAGGAGTCTTAGTAACAGTTCTAGTCATTTTGAATTCTGAAGAACTCAAATCAACTTTGGATACATTTCTATTCGCAAGAGGTACAAATAGTTGCCCAGAACCCCTTACAATAGGAGCACCAGCATACATCGTTACTGATATGGTCGTGCCAACCCCTGGTAGATTACCGTCATAAACACCTGCAACATCAGTAGCAATTGCTTCCAGAGTCATTTCTAACCCATTAGAAGAAATATCAGCAACCTTATTATATGTTTCTGTATTAATTCCTGCTCTTTGATATCGAACAATAGAACCAACTCTCAGTCCTGTAAATGCATCTCCACCTGCACGAACAGTATTATTATTAATAGTTACTTCCTTGATACCATTTGGAATATTAAATCTTTCTAAAACACTATTAGCACTAAAATCAGTTCCGGATACAGACTTAATATTTTGGGTATTGTACGCTGTTGCAACACCAATAGTTCTTGAAACATCAGTAGATCCATCAATTTCAATTTGCTCACCTTTTTGGAAAGTTCCTGATGTTTGTATTAAATTAACAATGGTGGAACCTCCACCTGCACCTACAGCAAATCCACTTGCCCCACTGCTATTACCTTTAATAAAAGAACCTTCTCGTACTTCAGTATTACTAACAGATGAATTTAAAACGATAGATGTATAAGTTTGTAGGTCAAATAACCTTAAATCCCATACGGTAGCGTCATCTTCATAATTTGCATCCTCAAGATTAAAACTATAAACTCTTGCACTTCCAATGATATCACCAGTTCCATTAAAATTATTTCTTATTTGTATAACAGATCCTTGATCAGGTATACCGGTAACAGTGTTTACTTTGAGTAAATTGCCTAATTCATATCCAAGTGAAACATCTGTACGAATACCAACTTCTCTTGGTTTTTCAACATCTAGAACAGTTGTTCCAGTTTTATCTACATCATATCCAGCGACATATGCTCTACCATTTGATATTTTGACACACATCAAATCATCATTAGGAGTATTTTGTTCTTCTGTAAGTTCTTGTGGATAATATAATCCATTATTTCCTAATCCATTATTTAATGAATTATGCACAGAAACTGTAAATGGATTAACGGTATAATTTCCGGATTCGTCAAATGTTCTATCTGCAATATAGTCTTTAATTAAATTATAATCACTCTTTGCTTCAATTTTTTTAATTTGACCTTTATCGATACGCATCAATTCGATAAAGTCTGTATCATCACCGTCACTAAGATCTTTCTTTATTAAAGAAAGTTTTATTTGAAATCTATCAGCACCTGGTGCTGCAAAATTACTAAATCCTTTTGCATTATCAAATAAAGTTTCATCATCTTTTGCTGTGATAATATTCTCACTAACCTGCAATCCAACTCTATAAGATGAGTTATTGGTATAAGGATCTAATATTAATTTTTGTTCATCAACATTGACAAAATAACCCCTCACAAAATATACGCCTTTTGTAATAAAAGCTGCACTACCAACAGAGGTAGACTCTGATGTGGTTAAGGATGCAAAAACTTCTCCCGCATTAATTGTAGTAAGACCGTAAGTAACATTTTCACTACAAATTAATTCTTCTCCATCAGAAAAGAAGTTTTGACTAAAATCATTTCCACTGGTTGTATAACTTACATATAATGTAACTTCATCTACTCTACTATCTTCTTCTGGAAGCAGAACAAACTTAACTTTTGCTTCTACACCAGAAGTTTGTCCAGTTATATTTTTTCCTATAAAATTTTTAATATAAAGAGAAATATCAATACCAAAGTTAGAAGACTTTAACTTGACTGAGGTATAATTATTTTCATATGCTATAGATCCTGGAACAACAACTGATCCATCTTTGAATATGTTAGTTCCAAACTGTTCTAACTGATTTTGTAAAATGGATTGAGAAGTGGTTAATTCTCTTGCCTGTACAGGATATCCTGGTTTAAATAAAACTTTTTGAAAATTCTTTTCAGAATCAAAATCATCATAGTATGGATTTATATTTAAATTAGTTTTTTGTGCCATCTTTTTTTATTAGAATTCCAGGACAATTTTGATGTCTTCTTTTTGTCTCAAATCTCTCTGAACAGTAGATCGATTTGTGATGTAAATAATGTCTCCCGTCTTTTTATTTATCTCAGGTCCAGCAACACCACTTGAGTATTCAACTCCAAGATTTATAATTTTATTATTGACACTAGTTGTAACTCCTGTTAATGAAGTGTCAATATTTCTTGTATGAATATCACCAGTAGCACTGACTGTTATATCACCAGTTCCTCCAAATTTAAGAACTTTAGATCTTGAAGAGACATCAATTGTATCAATATGAGAAGAACCACCACCGGCACCGCCAGTAGGTGATGCAAAAAATAACGATCTATCTTGAAAATATTTTACAATTTTTGTATCAGTATCATAGGATGCAATGTAACCTCTGGCTGTTCCATCCGTAACAGTTTGTGTGATTTTTACACCGGCATAATTTTTTGTAGTTTCTGACAAGGATGAACTAACCTTAAAAGAATCTAAAGAAGAAAATTCATTTGCTTTGTATATATCCGTTGAAGTAGATTTTTCTGGATTCTTTATAATTCCAACTTGAGCAAAAGAAGAATCTATGGGGAAATCTTTAGTAGAATCATCAAATCGAGCATAAACTAAAACTTTATCGGCTCCAAGTTCTTTATAAATGTCGTATCCATGACCTTTTGATGGTGGAATAATAGGAATTAATTCACCCAATGCAGTACTATTATCATCTGATACTTGTATAGGTCCCAGGTCTACAATTCCATATGTATATCCAGAACCTCCAGAAATTACTTTTACCGATTCTATGATACCTGTAGAAGTTACTTCTACACTAACTTTTCCTCCTGTACCATCTCCAAAAATATTTAATGTATGAGGTCCTGAAGCTACTGAAGACAGATATCCACCAGTAGTTCCTGGATTTTTAACATATACTTTTTTAATTTGATTATTATTTACATCAGAATTGCCAGATTCACGAATATTTTTTATTTGTGAATCTGTCGTTGTGGACCAATCATTTGGAAGTACAATATATTCGGTAGAATCAAATTTTATAATATCACTAGGTGCAACAGTAAATAGATATTTCCAAGTGTAACCATCAGATTGTGTTACTGGTTCTATATCAGTAAAATCTGGTTCAATTAAAGATCTGTTACCTCTTGCAGTAGAGCTAGATGGAGATCCACTCGACCCATTATCAATGCAAATGTAAACTTCAAAATCACTATTCATTACATAGTAATTTGAACGATATAGATTAGTAGTTTTTGAATTCGGTGCCAAATTTGTTGCACTATAATCATGTCGATACATGTCATATCGATTATTTTTAACCCAAGTATGTTTTTTTACAACTCTTCTAATATTTGCACTGTTTATCTTTTTACCAAACATCATAGAATCCCTATAATGTGTTTGATAACTTAAATTGTCAACAGGTGCTAAAGGCCAATCATTCGATGTCGCAGTTCTACCAAATCCTGCCACCGTAGGATTCGGCAACCCTAGAAAAACATAATAAGAATTTGCATCATTTAAAACTGATTCTACAAAACTAGTGGCGTTAGCAATTCTAAATTGATCTGTTACTACGGCGGACATATCGATAGTTTTTTTAGATATTTATAAAGACTATTTGGTAATTGCTCCAGTATCAAAGAAAGTTTGATTTCCTGAAATTCTTTGAACTGTTGGGAACGTAGTTAATCCTGAATTAATTGTGAATCCAGTTACACCAATAGACAATGTTTCGGATCCTCTAGTGACATTAGCACCTGTCATAAGACCAACGGAGAATCTGCCAATAGGATCTGTTGTAAATCCAGTAGTAGTTGGAATTTGGGTAGTATCAGTTCCTGAATTAATTCTACATGTAATGATTCCAATAACATCATTTGGGGGAATACCAGAACTACTAAATTCTTGAATAATATAAACATTATCAACACATGTAGTTCCTATGCCGACAATCTCAGTATCATTGCTATCAATAGAAGTAACTCCATCTCCAATCTCAGTATTGTAAATGTAGACTGGATTTCCTGATGTGAAAATAGTTGTGTCAAAATCAATTTCACTTACAGCAGTAAACTTAATTGCCAAATCTCCACTAATAGTTGTAGTTCCTATTCCGGTAATAACACCTTGATTTCCTTTAATTGATGTAATTCCAGTAACACGTTCAGATTTTAGAGCACCTGGTAAAGATACAATAACTTTAGGTGGATTTGTTTGAGAATAACCAAGACCAGGATTTGTAATGGTAATTCCATTAACTGAACCATTATTAATGGTAACGGTTGCGGTTGCCGTGGTCCCAATACCCACACCTGTTTGTGTAGGTGGTGCTTGTATTTTTAATGTAGGAACAGATTCATATCCAGATCCACCACTTACGATAGTCAAATCTGTTATTGTTCCTGCCGCGGAAACAGTTGCTGTTATTGCAGATGATACTGGATTGGATTGACCAGAAATTATTCTTACTCCAAATGTTGGACTTTCTTCATCTTCATAATTAAAGAATTCTCCGGGAGTATCTATAAAGAATTGTCCATCGGTGTTACTAAAATCATAAATTATCTTAGCTGTTGGATTAATTCTTGGTTCTAATAATTCTCTAGATTTACTAACTAACTCTCCATCAATAATTAAATCATCCTTTTGTCTAATAACTTCAATTGGTTCATATTCTGTCGTTATTCCAAGACCTCTGTAAGCGTTTGTTCTAACAGTGTCTGACTGTGTAAATTCAGATATTAATCGATTGTCTTGATTTGGTTTTGAGATAATCTTTACCTGATCACCAAGTTCAATTGGTTTGGGTGGAGCCTCTACAACAACAGAGTCTTCACCATCAGTTCCTTTATAGAAGAAAATTTGAATATCATCTTCAGGTCTTGGAGCAACTTTGAAGTTGACGGTTGTTCCTCCAACAAATTCATAAGTTTTTACCGGTTCTTGAATAACTCTATTTCTAAAAATAAGAAGTATAGGATCCAATTGGACATCAAAGGCATCATTAGCTTCAACACTAATCAATTCATTTTCATATTTTAATGGGAATCTAGTTCTTCTACCATCTTGTAATGGTGCAATTGAATCAATATAATCAAACTCACCAAATTGCCATAAAGCAAACTGGTCCGTAAACGCTTCTGTTACTTCCATTTCAAACTCTTTTATCAAAGAATCAATAAATCTGGATGTAACTAATCCAACTGCTTTAAACTTATCTCCAGGTAAAAATCCATATCCAGGAGTACTAACTTCAAATTTTGACACCTCAAATAATTCTGATCCAATTCCAGTATAGTCGGGACTTGGAGTTGGTATAATATCAACTTTTAATCCTACTCCAGTGTCAGTTGTGGCACCAATACCTCTTCTAGAAATACCTGTTACAGAAAGATTTTCATATGATGGTTCAGAAACAAATATTTCTGGATCAGAATACCCTGTACCACCATTAGTGACATGGAATTCTAAAGATCCTCCACCATGTGCCGGAGATTTTCCAACAAAGACACTAAATGTATCATCATCTATTCTAGTTACTGAAGTAGAAACACCAGATATGTAATCAGTACTTCTTGGATATGCATGTAAAGTTTGGAAACTATCTTGAGCACATGAGAATGTTAAAGATCCATCTTCAATTATTACCAAATCACTGGTGGAAAGTCCATGACTTGCTGCAGCAACTGTCAGAATTCCAACTCTAGGATCATATACTGTTCCTGACTCTGGTTGAATCGCAGGACTTCCTGATTTAACAATTCCTGCGGTAGCACTTTCAAATCTATGTGTATTAAATCCAACAGGTGCTCCAGTTATTATTGCTTCGGTTCCTGAATGTCCTGTTTCTGTAACCGCAACCGATACAGAAACAATTCCATTGTAACCAGAACCAAAACTCAAATCGGGGAAAAATGGTGTTGCAGTTCCACTTCCGACATAATTATGAGTGATTGTACTAGTACCAACATTTACTTGGAAAGTTTGTTCTGAAGAAACACCAACAAGTTGATAATTTCTTGCTCCATCTTCCGGATATATTGTTGTAGTAATTCCAGATCCTCCTGGACAAGTAAATTCCAAACCAACTAATGTTACTTCATCTTTACTTTGATTTCCAAATACTAATCCATGATTTGTTGCAGTTGTTACTGATAAAATACCAGTTACTTTATCATAGAATGCTGTAGAAATTGAAAGATTTGATCCGGCAGTTGCAACACCAATAACATCGGTTATAACACCTCCTACAACCACAGGACGCAATTTTGCACCTATTAATGGAGCATATCCAAGACCTGCAGTAGATCCAACGCTGATTGGTAGTCCACCTCTAGGAATTTGATTTACGTTTACATCAGATTCACTAATAAAATCTTGTTCGATATCATTGACATACATTCCAGTAAATTTGACTGTTGTTATACCAGCAGTCAAATCTTCAATAATTTGATAATTTTGTCGAGGATTGTTGTCAGTTTCTGGTGTCTGGAATATTCCATTAATGAATAATACACCTTGCCCACCACTGGTTCCTATACCAGCAGTATTTGCACCACCAACGGTTAAAGTAAATTCTGATGTTATTCCGGTGAATTGATCGGAAATATCATCATATAAGAAGTTGGATGTATAATCATTTCTTAGATAAACTCTACCATTAAATATAGATCTTGAGAAAGGTAATCCATTTTTATCTTGACCCTGAGGATTTCCTCTAGGTGCTTCAATGAAATTAACTTTACTATCAACTATATTGTAGTTTCCTTTATAAAGTTCGACCAGTGAACCGTTTGCGTGAGAAGTAGCGGAACTACCAACAGCACCTCTTTCAACACTTACAAGGTTAAATGTTCCTATTCCTGGAGTAATTGGTCCTATGGATGAAGTTCCAATTCCAACATTATCAACTCTCATATATTCATCTTCAACTTTAAGAATATTAATTACACTTATGGAAGAAATTCCACTTAAAGCAAAGATAGTTTGAGTTGTTGTTATACCTGCAGTTGGATTATTATTTACAGTATGCGTGATATTTGTATTAGATATTGGAGTTTGAACAATACCGTCAATTGCCATTAATGCCTTTTCATTTGATTTTACCATTTCAAATGTATGTGCATTTCCTTCTCCAAAAGACTTAACGGTAATTCCTATCCCGGAATTGGCATGTGCTTTAGTTGTTGCAATACCAAATTCATTATCATCATGTCTTATTGCAAAAACTCTAGATGTTAGAACTCCAACTGTAGAACCATCTATAGTGTATTGCATTGGAGTAGATCCAACACCAACAAATGTTGATTTTGGAGTGTAAATTAATTCTTCACCAGTTCTGAAGAAATGGTTTTTAATACTAAACGCACTATATCCGATTCCTGTATTAGCTGCTGCTACAATAGTACTTTCTGGATCAAATGATTTTTTAAATATATCAATTTTATTATTTTTCAAATCAAATTGTTTTCTGTTTATTCTATTTCCATTAATTGCATTGTAGAATTTAAATTCAGAACTTTCAACTATATTTCCATAAGAAAGATCGTTAGGATCATTATTTTGATCTATATCCTTATAGAAAACTTGATTAAAAGTTTTAATTGTTGTAATACCAGTAGTATCTTCTGGGTGGAAGTTGACAACAAAGTTACTTGCAGTGTAAGTTGCACTGAAAGTTCCTAATCCTAGGATAGAATCGTAATTATTTGCAAGGAATTGAGATTGCTGTAAATATGCATTGGTTCCATCATGCATAGCAGTTATTTGATGAAGTGCCTTTGAAGATCCTGCACTTACTTCAACATTACATTTTATTGCATCAAAAGTTAAAGGATAACCCGAGAATATTGCAGTTGTTCCAACCCCAACTTTAAAAGATGCTTCATATTTTGCGGTTCTTTCATCTCCAGAATTTTGACCATCAACCAGATATCTATATTGACCATTTCCAAGAGCAGTTGTACCAAATCCAACTACTTTGGAACTAACTTTAATAGAGTTACTAGTATTATTCTCATATGAGAAAATCAAATTATTATTTTCAATAGAAACAGTTGAAAGACCTATTCTATTATTAAGACTTCCACTAGCATCAACATAATATTCCGAAATATATGTGTCATTTCCATCATGTGTAATATATGTCTCTACAAAATTCATTTCTTTTGTAGATGAATTGATGACCTTACTTACAATGTATGCAGATTCTATTTCATCTACATTTTTTGAGAATATTGTAGTCGTTACTCCTGCAGATGCATTTTTATTTGAAGAAGTTAGGTCAATAAATCCGATTGATTGAGTCCCTATTCCTGTACCAGAATCTGTGCTTGTTTTGATGAATTTTAAATCATAGTCAATATTATTTGGATCATTTGGTACAAATCTAAGATAAGAAAGACCTTCCTCATTATTAGTCTCTATTGAATATTCTCCAAATTTATCTTCTGCAAATGTAGTGAACGCTACTCCAGAATTTACCAGTTCTGATTTATTGAATATAGTAAAATCTGTGCCATTGGATAATAAAACAAACTCAGATAACTGTAATTGTTTTTCACTATTTTCAAAACTTTCAATTCTGATTAAGTAATTATCATATTTTTCTGTCGTATCAATAAGATCAATATTTAAGAATCTATCTGGATTAGATTCTAAATTGGAAAATTGTTGATTTATATTATCAATAGGAATAACATTGTTTGTTCTACAATCGACAAAATTAACAAATCTAGTTTTGTTGAATTGTAAGAAATTTGAAACTCCTCCATCAGACTCATCATCTCTAGCTAAATCTATTCCTCTTAAAATATCAACTCTGGATTCATCAATGGTATCACTAATTGAAATTGATTGTTCTGAAGAACCAATACTAGTTCCTGCTTTTGACGAAATTTGGGTATCAGAGAAATTCTTCAATCCAGAAGTATGAACAAGTCTACCTACAGGTGATTTTATTTCTTTCCATGTTTGATTACTTCTAACAGAATAAGAAAGATTTTGATAATAATCATTATCAGAAATAACTTGATGATCAAGACTCAGTTTTCCAACAGAATCCTCCCATCCAATATTAGTTTTATATGAAAAATCTACTTCAAAAGTTCCATTATTTTCATTTATTTTGTTAATTTGTGCTGTAGTCTGAGATCCTCTTCCAGTTATTTTATCTCCAACTTTCAATAAATCGCTATAAGAACCAAATACAACAAGTTCACCATCACTTGATCTAACGACTTTTAAATCTTTTTCTAATCCATTTACATTAAGTTTTTCTCCAGAAACAAATGGTGCTGCATCTAAAACAACTGTAAATGTTGGATATTGATTTTTGGGGATTAATCTTCCGAGTCCATTTGATGTAGTAATTGCTATTCCAGTATTAGTCGTTAATCCAACTATATCAAACTCAACTTTAAATGGATTTGGATTTGGATTTGCTAAAGGATCTGGTATAGATTTTACTTTAAAGAACTTATATCCGTGATCTTCAGAATTATGTCCATCTCCATTATTATCATTTTTTCTAATACCCTCTACGTATACTTCATCTCCAACTTTAAATGGAGATGTACTGAACCCAGAAGTTGGTGTAATTAAAGTGCATGTAAAGGCAGTTCCGACAGTGGATTCAATGGTGTCAATTGTAAATCCATTTGTATTAAATATTGATTTAATAACGACACCACTATCAGGAAGTCCTATTGGTTGCTCTAAAATATTTACACCAATTATAGAGTTATTAAATTCTGCTTCTAAAAATCCAGTATCAAGTTTTTTACCAGTAACTTTATCAACTATTACTAAACTTGGGGCATCGAAATAAGATTCACCTGGATTGTCTACTGTAACAATATCAATTGTATTTGCATCTTTTATTTCAAGAATACTTGGAAGCAATGCTGTTGGTCTTATAGTATTGTCCGTATAATATTTAAATTCATCAGTAATAATATCAATATCATTAATGTTTCCAATATTATTAGATGAAACTGTAATTATAGCGTCTTCTGCTATTGTTGATGAAGAACCAACAAAAGATGGTAACTTTTTATATCCACTTCCAGAAGATATAATATTTAAGGATTTTATTCCTCCTTTTGCATTTTTAGATGTAGTTGAATACTTAAGTATCTCGCAATCAGAAGGTGAATATTCAAATCTTTCAGGATCATTTTCTAAGTATACACTAAAAGTAGTCTCTCCAATTCCAGATGAGACCTTAAATTTTTTGTTATACTTACTATCATCAAAAGTAATTGTAGAATAATTTTTAACATCAGTATCTGATGTGCTAATATATCCAGATTTTTCTATATTATAATTTAATGAAAGTGGAGTATTAGCATTGGAGTAAACCGTTAAACCAGCTCCGGTTGATCCAACTGTCCCAAATCCCACAACATTAAATGTCGAACTATTTCCTATAGAAATAAATTCATTTTTAAATTCCTTATCATGATAAATTTTTAATTCATATCCAGTCAAAGAAGAATCTGAAAGATCAAATGTTAAATTATTATTTTTAGTAACTTTTATCTCTGGATTAATTAGTGATAAAGTATGAGACGCTCCTCCTGTTCCTGCAATACTAACCGTCTTTGGATTGGTTGAGATTACATCCGAATATGTTTCTGATAACTTGATGTTATTATTATCGACCTTTAATACAAAATATCCTCCAGTATTCAATCCAGATGCTACTTCGGGTGAAGTATATTTTACTTTGTCACCAGTCTTAAATGAGTGATTGGTTAAAGATATTTGATTTGTTGATGTGTTTATTCCTAAAGATGTAAATCCTACAGAATTTATAAGAAGTTGTTTTGTTTGATTATCTAGTTTAACAATTACAGATGATGCTGTTGTTCCTATACCAACAGAAAGATTTGGAACAATGTTTAACTCTACTAAATCATCTTCTTTAAGTTCATGTGATGTAGATACAGAAACCGTTGCTTTTATAGCATTTACAGTAGCAGTTATTGGAGTAAATGTAGATTCAAATAGATACTTATCATTGTCTGAAGTATTTCCAGCTACTGAAAATCCTCTAAAATAGATTTCATCACTACCTATACTAGTTTTAATTCCTATAACATTTTTGGATTTATTGACTGCATAATAATTTCCATTTGTTAAATTAGTTAAAGTACTAGTGGGTTCGTTAGAATATGTAATGAGTTTTGCAAGTTGAGGATTAGTCAACTTTATCAACTGATTCGTTCTAAATTGGTGATTTTCTAGGTATATACCCTTTACAGGAATTTCTCTAGAAAGTGTGGATTGTCCGAATGTAAATGATGTAGAAAATCCTGTCCCTGGTGTAGTTCCTAATCCTACAGATTCTGCAGCATTAAAATATACCTGATTGTTTTTTGCAGAATCAAAGTAAGAAACTTCCTTATTAATTGTGAAATTTTTTGATTTATAATTTACTGGTGAAGACTCTGTATGGGAAATTCCAGCATTGCCTCTTTCAACTCTCAATATATTTGAATTTTTGAATACATTCAATACTGTTAGAGATTCATTTCCAATACCAATTGTTGATCCAACAGAAACATAATTTGGAATGAATGAAACATATATTTCAGTTGTTGCCGCTCCAGATGAAACTGTAGATATAGTTCTAGATGATGAATTGGGTTGAACTGTTATTCTATGATATTTTTCTAACCCCTTTAAAGAATCTGTAGTTATTCCTGATAATGATACATAATCACCATTTTTAAAATCATGTTCATTTTCAAGAGTAACCTCTAAATTATTTCCCCAAACTAAAACAGAATTATCATAACTCTCTTTTATTGTATCTACTTTTGTTATATCTTTTCCATCAATAGAAGATACTTTTACATTTAATCCACTTCCACTTGTTCCACCATTATCAAATTTTATAATGTCATTTACCTTAAAGTCTGTGCCAGAACTGACTATGGAGGTATTTTGTATTTTTCCAGCCGTTATTTTATCTACATCTATCTTTTGATCTTTTTTGATTTTTATGAAATAATTATCAGAATATTCTTCATTTACATTATAAGGTAATGTATTTCTTTTTAGTTCTGTATTATTGAAATCATAAGATTGATCAAAATCAAATTCAAAATTTTCTTTTATTTTTTTGGATCTATATGTATTTCCAATAAAGAATGGGAAGAGGGGAACATTATTTTTTGACTCAATATCAACTACAGCGTGATAGGCATAAACACCATTAGGGAAATCTTTATTTTTTTCGTATCTTCCATTGTGTTCATCTAAATCTGCATTCGTATTATCATATCGATAATCTTCAATAAAGAATCCCTCAGCAAAATCATCTGTCGATGGTCTGTCATTAACGAATGAAGAATTCTTAGAATATCCAGAAATTAATCTATCAGCACTAGAAAATTCGTTAGGATCTTTTGAACCATAAGGACCGTAAATTGGATTTCCATCATAAGCCCATCCAATAATTCCTGATATAGTATTTGTATTTTCCGCAAATAAATTTACATCATATCCACAAACAGAATACTTCAACTCGTTAGCATCATTATCAATTAAAAGTTTGTTTGAATCAAAAATTTCATTGGTTATTGCCGTCAAATCTCTAACTTTGGCACTTAGAACAGCATTAGAACCCGAAGAAATTATGGATATTGATGTATCCGCAGACGAATATCCAATTCCTGCCTTTATTACTTTGATAGAATCTATCTTATTGTTTTTTAATACTGCCCTTAAAACAGCCCCAGAACCAGATTTGGAAGAATCTGTAACAACTACATCAGGAACAGAATAATATTCTACTCCAGAATATTCAACGTTAACAGAATCTATTCTTCCATTTGATATAATTGGAACAGCTCTAGCATCCTTTCCATTTTTGATAGAAATTGTTGGACTATTTTCATAGTTGATAATTGAAGATCCATATCCTGTTCCCTTTTCGTATAAGTCTATTCCGGATAAAGAACCCTTTACAATAGGAGTTAAAACAATAGATTGTGTGCTAGTTGTACCTAATCCAACAGTAGTAAATCTAAAATCTACGGCAATTTTCGGATAACTAAATTGTTGATATCCAACTCCAGAAGTTGAATCAAATTTAACATAATTTTTCCGATCAAAACTACTAGTTATGGTTCCACCAATACCTGCATCACATAATCTAAATTTGTCATCATCTATTTTAAAAATTTGATATTTTTTATCTGTAGATAATCCTGAGATTACTTCAGGTGTAGTTCCATCAATAGATGAGATGGAATAATCTACTAAATCTCCATTATTAAATCCATGATCTTTAAATTCAATCCAATTGTATTCTGTAGATACTCCCAATGGATTGACAATTAATTTTTTATTAGTATATCCCTTTCCACCTTCAACTATAACAATATCTTTTAATACATTCAGTGGACCAACTTTTATCTTTTGGATTCCGGATCCTGTTAATCCAGTAAAATCGATTGTATTGATTCCAGCACGATAATCATCATGATTTTCAAATAATTTTATAGAAACATTATTCGATACATCAACAACATATGTTGATTTATTTACCAAGAAGTTTTTACCGCTAGATCTTACAGAATTTATTCCAACTCCAGGACCTAAATTAGAATCATAGATAACTTCTTGTCCACTAACAAAACCATGTTCAACATCAAACTGTATTTGATTTGTTGTTGTATTAATTCCTCCACCGGAACTTTGTGGTCTTGCATCAAATTCTACTTCTCTAAACGTATTTGAAATTGATGGTCTGAGAACACATCCAGATCCATTCCCTCCAGTTACTCCTATGGATACAACTTTGTCGATATTGAAATTGTAATTATCAAAATCCACAAGAACATCTTTTATAGACCCACTAACAACAGGTTGAGCTAAAGCGGTGTTTCCTAAACCGTTTGCAATAACAATTTTAGGTGGATTGATGACATCAAAATTTTCTCCACCATTTAAAACATTAACCTTGCTTAAAGGTCCATAGTATACTTTATCTGTTGATTTATAGTTTGTAATCTCAACACCATTTATTAATAATCCAACTCCACCAGGAATAGTTTCTTCATTTTTACCATCTACTAACTGTTGTTTGATTGGAAATTTCTTAAGTAATTTTTGTGGTCCAACTACTCCTGATTTTTGTGATTCTAATACAATTGTATGTGTTCCTATTCCAGATAAAGTTATATGATTCTCAGTACCAATAAGATAATTTGATCCATATAATTTAATTTGATCGTTAGAACCACCCCCATCAATTACTTCGACAAAATAATTTCCAGTTTCTAAACCGACTAGAACATTTCCTTGAGGTTCATAAAAAATCTTGTCACCAGTCTTAAATGTAGATTTACCCAGATTATCTAATACTTTTATCGAATCAAATTTTTGAGTTAATTCATTGAATGAAGTTAAAATTCCTCCAGTTTGATTATCAAGATCTAATACTAGTTTTTTAATCTTTATATTGATGTCTTCGGATAAAGGAAATCCTGAAATACCTTTCCTTGTTTTCGCAGATGGTAATGAATTTGATGCAACATACGCATATTCATTATCAAAGTATACGTTTTGAACGTCAGATATTAATGTATTATTCCCATACTTAAATGATACATTGCTTTCAGGTCCAATATTAGATTTATTAAGTACTTTTCTTAAATTAAAATCTGTAGTGACACCTAATTGAGTTTGATCAAAACCACCACCTAACGTTACGCTAGTTCTGCCTTGTATTTCTTGCCCATCAATTGCGACAAAAGGTGTATTGGTATCATCTGGAAATATTACCTTTCCAGTATCTCTTTCAACAATTTCAACAAAATCACCAAGTTTTAAACTTGATTTATCAATAGGTGAAAATAACTCAAGAGTATTACTATCATAATTATTAATATAATATGAAGAATTTGTATTATAAATCCACGAATTTGCTAATACTTGCTTTGAAGACCTATTCAAAGAAGGATTAATTACTTTATCTCCAAGATTTTTAACTCCGATAGGATCGTTTTCATTAACATTGACATTACCATTTTGAACAAAATTACTTAGAGTAGTAAAAAATACTAATTCTACTTTTTTGTTTATATCTCCATTTTCATATCCATAATAAATTTCATTATCATGAACTAAATCACCTTGAGATATTACATTGGTAACGCCTGTACAATTTAAAAACTGGTTTACGGTTTTGTCAGTATATGTAACAGTATTAGATCCAGACTTTATTGTTCCGGTTGCACCAAATCCGATTGTAGAATCAACATTTATAATTGATGCATTAACTTGAACGTCTTCTGTGCATTTTGAATTTGAAGTTGGTAAAAATCTTCCTTGAATATCAGAGTCTTCATCATAACCGACAAAAAGGAATACTTTATAAAAAACTTCATCATCAATATTAAAAGGTGTTATTTCTGATATTGCCGCAACTATATTTGAATTTTCTTTGAATAATCCTTGTCCCTTAAGAAAAGAAGCTTCTCCAGAAATAACTTTTGCTACTGCTACTTCTCTTCTTCTATATTCTGCAAAAGATGGTTTAATTAATTTTTCTTCTAAATTAATTACTTTTGGAGATTCTCCGTACAATATTTCAAATAATATTCTAAAGGATTCGTCGGTTCCTTTGCTTTGATAAAAAGATTTAATTTCCTTAAGGAAATTACCTACATTTAAATCGGATACAAAATTATTGTTCTCCAATCCAGGAGAGAATGTAGTTTTAAATTTTCTATAAAATTCTTTTAAGAATAAACTACTTAAGTTTTGAACAGAAGAATTTGAATTATGAGACTCTGCAGAGGTATTAGAAAAAACTATTTCTTCATTATCAAAATTTGTTCTATATGAACTAATTCCACTAAATCCACGAATACAACCAGTAAAAGAATTAGTTGTTATTCCTGTATATGAAATAATTTCATTGTCAATTTTTAATAAACCATACTCTTTTGGAAATCCTTTCGTACTGGATACACTTATGACAGAATCATTTGTTTCAATTGATCCGACTGTCTGTGTATTATCAACTACAACTTCGGGGATGAGATTATCTAAGTTTAGATATTGATCTAAATTTGCCGATAGATCAATAGGTCCGCCTTGATACTCTTGCGAAATGTAATATTGCTTTAGAAAGTCTACTGCTTTTGGACTTTCATCTAAAATAAAACTGGGGAGTTGATTCGATACAATGTCTTGTACCTTTATTCTTGTTTCAAATCCTGTCTGTATCATATTAGTTTCTTATTATGCTTCCGTTTGAATAACTTGAGGTGAATGAATCTTCGATAAATTTCACTCCAGATATCTCATCCCCAGAAGAAATTAAATCTCTAAACATATTTATTCTACTTTTTGAAACATCAAGAGACAGATATAAATCTTTCAAACCAACAACATCATTCGATTCTGGAATTGCTTGAACTTCAATAATGTTATCTGGTTTTTCTGTGGATACAATATTTACCGTATCAATTATAATTTCACCCTTCATGTAATCGATTCTACCTGCAGCAGAATTAACTAGTTTAAATTTATTATTTTCAGATATTTTAACGATTGCAAGAACTCCAGTTTTTTCATCATTTTTATTAGGATAATCCGTAAAATAAACTGTCGATGGTTCTCCGGCAATTTTAAAACCTGTTGATTTTATATTCAAACCATCTTTCTCAACATGAAATCTATTTCCAAAACATAACTCATATTGTGCTAGTTGATTTACAGAAGCTTTTAAATCTCTTCTGATTTTAACTTTGGTAATGTTTGATGTGATTGCATTTCTATCAACTTCGTCAATAATATTCTGCAACTTACTATATTTGAATCTTCCTCCAAATTTATTAAAGTTGATAGATTTAGAATATTCTGTAAGTTGATTTAAAACTTCAGATTGTAGTGATGATACTGTTGAAATGAATGCTTCGTTATAATAAACACTACTATCAAGTTCAACATAAAGTATTTTAAGATCAACTATTCTCTGATTAATACCAGAAACTGAATACTGTCTCAGTTTGGATAATATTTGTTTTTTGTTGAAATCGCTGACAAATGTACCACCTTTTGGTTTAATGCTAATAATTACGTTTCCAAATTCTGGAGGATCTAATTCTTCTCCTCCGACAATTGACATGGATTCTGCATCAGGATATATTCTCTTGATGATTGCTTCATAATCTCTTGGGGTCACAGCACGGTTTTGTGCAGAATATGTAATCGGAGCAAAATAACGAACAGAATCTATAGATTCTATATCATTACCATCCTGAGATTTTACAATTTCATTATAAACTCCATCACTTACTTTTTCACCTTTTACTTCGTCAACAGAAATTGGTTGTACTATCGCACCATTTTGATTTTTAAGAGATCCTGCATAGGTAAATCTTTTAATACCATTCCCCTCTTCACCATCAGTGATTAAATATTCGACAGTAATATAACTACCATCAGATTCTGGTTCATCTCCAAGTTTCTTTCCAAAAATACCATCACCAAATCTTAGTTCATACTTTTCATCTTGAACTTCTCTAATAAAGTAAACTCTCGAATCTTTTGTGACATTCAATATGTTATCTACCGGAACATACTTGAATCCTTTTTGAGTCTCAGAATCACTAATGTAAACTGATATAGTATTTGTGTCTATATTTGAGTTATTTAAAATAAATTTCTGATCAAGAGATCCATCATACAGAAATTTTTTCCTAAGTAATGTTCCCTGATAAATTGGAACATTATCAAAATATGCAACCTTGCCTACACCATTTTCGATCTCTATCTTTCCTTTTATATCTTCTATGGTAGAGAAAACAAAAGATGTATTATCAGAATTTCCAGTTGAAAAGATACCGGCACCAAGTGTTATTGTATCGATGGTGGTATCATTTGCATCAGTTGTTAAAACAGACCTAAGAGAAACCGTCGTCTTCGATGCAGTCTTTGATCTTGGGACATAACCAATATTTCCGGCAAGAGAAACCACATTCTGTCTGACTGTTGCCGAATCCAGGAAGGATTCGTTGACAATCATGTTAGAATTGAACGCCGTTATGTAGGTGTTATATGCTAATGTATCGATCAGTGCCGAAAAATTGGATCCTTCAAAGTCAAAATCCGTGAATGTTGAGTTTGCACGAAGATAATCCTTGATGGATACCTTAATTTGATCGAAATCTAGGTTGGTAAACTTAGTAAAAGGCATTTTATTATCTCGTTGCCTCTAATATGAATGAATATTCTTGTGTTGGAAACTCTTGTCCGATAATATCAAAGAATATTGTGACCTCAAATGAGTTTTCATCGGGTGATGGGTCTACTCTGACCCTCACATTTGTGACTCTAGGCTCAAAATTCCTTATTGAAACAAGAATTTGGTCTCTGATGACCGAGGCAGTACCGAAATCAACGAATTCAAACAGACTTTTATGTACATCAGACCCAAATAAACTGTTAAAAAACTTTTCGGTGGGTATCGTTTGGACAATATTTCTCACAGATCGACGAATTGCCGACTCATTCTTTAAAATTGGTAAGTCATTCGTGATTGGATGAGGTTCAAAGGACAAACTAATGTCCTTGAATGCTCTAGATATCCGAGTTACCGCCATCAGACAGAGTTTTTATTTATTTATACCCTCATTTTTATCGTTTTCATCATTATTTTGACGTTCTTTTGCCGTTTTCCAGAAATAATTCTCATCATTTCCTAATCCATCACGATCATGACCATTTTCGACCTGATAATAGACCGTCGAAACCTTAAAATCGGGCACTTTTGGTTCTTCCGGTGTCAAACTGTTGTCATAGATACGAGTTCTGTTGTTCGGATACAGACAAAACTGTCCGTTATCGAGTTCAATCAGGTTATGTGACTTGTGTTCGGACGGATTTTCACTTGTCGCATAGTCAATTGAGTCTGGATCCTGATGATAATTGTCCAGAGTACAGATGTACGTGCCCGTCTGAGGTCCGTAATCCCTTGTATAGACCTCATAGTGCATCGAACCAATAAACTGCTTCTGTACTGCCACTACACCGTAGTCCATACAGTTCCAGAACTGTAGATTATGAAGAGTCATATCCGGTTCTGGTGTCTTTGGTTCACTTACAAATGCACTGATGGGGAGTTTATCGTACATTGCGGCATATTCTGGTAAATATGTCTCAAAATAAAAAGCACGTCCAGGAATCGACTTTGCCGAAACCCAGACGCCCTTTACGAATTCCCCATGTCCACTTTGATGATCCGTTAGATATTCTTTACGAACCCATACTTCCTGTGATGGAAGATTAGTTATCAAACATGCCATGGTACTTTACAAATCTATATGTATGTATTACCGTCCCTGACCCCTATATGCCTTCTTTGCCTTATTACGAGAAGTCGCGGCATATTTGGTTCCTTTGCCCGCACCTTGACGAGTCTTCTTCGGGGTTCCGAGAGTATAAGCTCCCTTGATAAGACCCACTTTTGATTTAGCCATTCTGTAGTCCTCCGTATTCGTTGATAATCTTGGTTTCTAAATGTTCCGGTTTTGGTGATCCGGTTTCGTAGAATTCTATTGCCAGATCCTGCATGATCTCCAGGTACTCATCTTCAGTAAGGTTTGTGAATAGTCTCTTACCCTTACGAAGGATCGTGTAACGATCAGATGACACGGGTTTTTTCATGTCCGACTCTTACACGAGGATCACACCAAATCTCATATCCACTCTCAATGGCATCGAGACAGAAAGAGACATCTTCTCCACACATGTCCTGCACTTCCCCTGATTCAAAAACTTGCATCTTCGGGGCAAACCAAGGATACTTCATACCCTCGTTCTCGAATACTCCGTTCTTGATCAGCAACCATCCAAATCCTGTATAGTCTACAGTGAAAGGTTTCTTACGCTTAGAAATACTCTCCAGAGTTTCGTGGTTCATCACACCTCCATTGTTCCGGAAGTCATCCTCCTCCAACCAATGAGCGACTGATGTGGTGCGACCGTCCTCTGTACAATACCCCCCTGCCGCAATGTCCTTGTCCATCAATACCAGTTGCCAGAACTTCTCAGTATTGAATACGATATCACTATCAATCCACAACTGATAATCATACTGCAACTTGCCGTCCCAGGGAATCTGATCCGGTCCTCGCAGTACGTTCGCACCCAGACACTTGCAACGAGCAAAATTCACCATTGATGAATAGTCCTGCGAAATCTGAATGCTTGCTCCCGCCTGTACCAGATCAAAACAAAGTTGTACGAAATTTTTCAGATATGTATACGAAACTCCCCTACCTGGAAGACAAAAAACAATTGTCTTTCCTCTGACCATCTCTTTTGCTTTCTCAAAGTCCCATTCGGGTGCGGACTCTGATGGTTTCGGTGTCTTTGCCTTTACAGTAAATCCTTTAGCCATAATAGAATAAAACTACTTCAGTATCATACCAGGTATATAGTTACCTGTCAATGTCCGTGATCACTATCGAATCTCCATCGACCTCGATGTTTACTTCTGTGCCCTCGTACCATCCGTTCTCGTCACAGATCCATTCAGGTATCGTTAGATAGTGCTCTCCAGTGACTGGATCGATCTCTACAGTCGTAAAATTTTCCTGGGGATTTTTTTGCATTTCTTTGAACTTTGTCATCGATTTTATATATGCTCGGAATTTTTTTGAGAAAGAGAAATTGAAAGGTCGATTTGGGTCGTTTATAGCTTAGGGTAGTGATGCGTTTTTAGCCACGCACCGCGGCAATAAGGGGGCATAATACCCCCGAACTGCTGTTAACGAACGCATGGCACTGTGTAAGGATTGCGAACAAGTTTCACAATGCCATCATCAATCACTTTGATCCATTTTTTGTCGGTGTGAACACAAATGGTATGAAACTTTCCGAAGTCAGTGCGCCGAACGATCTTCATAATGTATCAGATAGAGAAGGAAATGTTCTGTGCCTCTGGGTTGCACCAATACTTGTCAGGGTTGCTTCCTTTGTATTTGGAACTTGCCCCGGCATGTATATACGCAGGCAGTGCCACGTTATCATCGGAGACCCAAAGTTTGCGACGGGTTGTTAACGAAGATGCGATGCGAAACATGTTAATCAGTGAGAAAAGAACGGAGGGGAATGTTAACCCCTCATGCCAGACGCATTCCAGAACGGAACTCGGTGGTCACAAAATCATCACCATTCCAGAGACGAACAAACCACTCAAAGTTTTGCTGAAAGACACGTTCACCACTAAATCCGTGTGCAGAAAGAATAGCATTAAGACGGGATTTTGTGGTATTTGATTGCCATCCACCATCGTGAAGTTTGATGAAACCTTCACCAACTTCGGCAATCAGATTGCCATGAAGAAAGACAAATGCGACATCATTAAACATTTCGACCATGGTATTTGCAGACTTCCACTGCTTACCATTCTCCAGATTCTCAATTGCTTTGTTCATCTGGGTTTCGATCTTACGCATGAAAGTGAAGTGAAAGGACTGAGATCGTGGGGGGTGTGCTCCCCTCCACTTCTCTAAGATACATGGAAACGGGGTGCTGTGCCAGAAAAGTAGACACCTTGCCGACCGTCACATCCGTTCCATTTGTTTCTCTATAGTTTCACGACGCTCCTGCATTACATCCACCAGGTCAGAATCCAGCAGATCGATGAGAAGATTGGCACCCAGGATGATGACAATGGAAGCAAGGAAGATACGCATGAGAAAGTGTGAATGAAGAACGGAAGGAGTTAGTGTTAACGAAGGGGTTGCAATTTCACAACCTCAGGTTTACTTTCATCAATCCAACATGACATAACATGAAACCCAGGATTGTTGCGTTTACAGTTAGCAATTGCCTCCTCTTGTGTGGGTGCAATGTAACTCAGGATCTCATTCCTAGAGTAACCATTAGAGTGAAACATTTCACCGTAGATGTTGAACTTAATCTCTTGCATTAGTTGAAAGGAAAGAATGAGGAACCGGTGGAATTTGTCACGTATGGGATGTCACCATCCTCACCGAACATTTCATAGTAGAGTTCACTGAAGATGGCAAAATCGTCTGGAGTTTCATTGTTCCAAACTTTGAGGATTTCTTCGTAGTTCATATCAGTTACCGAAGAATGCATCATGAGCATCAAGAACGAAATCGATGACATCATCATCTGCATTAACATTGAAACGATCGCAGAACCAATCGACTGCCATTTCTGATGATGCCATTGTGTCAAACATGAAACCCTGAAGTTCGGAGAGGTTTGAGTCAGAAAAGAGTTGTGTTTTGTTCATGTGTCTACAATACACGGTTTTGGGGTCTGTGCCCATTTTGTGTGACACCTTGTGGATCGTCCACTGGCGGCCGACTCAGTTAGTGTTACTTTCCTCCAACAAATGTGGGTAGTATTCTTCTGCTTCTGCAATCAATTCATCAGTCGAAAACTTATCATAATCCTCACTCATGCTATCATAAAGAATTGCCATCATAGTTTTGATGTCCATATCATCCAGAATCTGGTTGATAAGATTGTCCTGCAATTTGTCCCGGTCGATGATGTTGTCAGTCATGGAGTTTGTGTGATCGAAGGTTGAAACGAAAGACATCAGAATTCAGTGTTGCCGTTGATGTGCTTTTCTACATCAAACTTTTCCTCCTGCTCCCATTCTTCCTTGAAATCTATCACGTCGAAGATCTCACCGGGAGCATCAGCAATCTCAGACCAAAGTTCATCAAACATGGAGAATTTCCTAACGACAGATACAACATAACCCCTCACGGACGAATCCACAAGGGGTGTTTGTGCCAGTTCTCCAACCGGTTTTTTAGAAACATTCTATTCTCAATAGTGAGTCCTTATTGAGAATAAAAAACCAATCTACGAACTGGCACAAACTAGAAGATATCTGCCAGATCTTCGATGGTAGCATGAACGTCTTCGTCACCTTCGAGCTGCAGAATCTCACGCCAATCCTGCTCCTCGATATCAAGATCATCGTAACATTCGATGTCTAGAATAACACGGATTGTGCGTTTCTGTGCAATCATTGTGGTTAGGTGATTCTCGGACTATTGTATCATGCGTAGTGCATGTATGCAAGCGTTTGATAATCTTGCTCGTCACGGTATTCATCATCATCACATGATGTAATCTCGTCGTCATATGATGTGCTATCTTGTATCATGTTATATGATACGTGTCCCTCGCACATCTCGTCGAGATCATATGATGATGCATAATCATTGCTTAATGTATAGTCGAGATCGTAATCGTCGTACATGGTTCTCGTCGAGATTGATGAACTTTGATTATGATACTATGATCTCGTCGAGAAGTCAAGTGTATGTCTCGACGAGATTCATAAGATGTATTTATACAATCTCGTCGAGAAATGTGTGGATCTCGTAGCATAATCTCGTGCCCCTGTTGACAAAAACCTCCGAGTGTGATAGCGTGCGGACTAAACTCACAATGACCTGGAGGGTTTCTACACGGTATCTACACAGTATCCACGGGGTTACTAACACCTTATTGCTAATGATTCTCAATAGCAAACAAACAACACTTTTATATTTAAAAATACCTTTTTAATTGTTTTTTAACCATTTTTAAGGTATTTTTAGTATAAATCACTGTCTCTGAAGGGTTGAGACTTATAATCTTCAATAAAATTTTTCTCTTCTTCTCTTCTATGTCTAATGTACTCTACCTCATGCCAATAGTAATGATGACAGACAATCAGACAATGAACTTTCCGATGAAGAGGTGAATCCTTATAAGACTCTTCACTCTTGTTCTTTACTGAGATTTCGATGGTAAAGTATTCGGAACAGGTAAAATAAACCCATCCTTCTACATTCTTCCACTTGACATAATCATCAATCTTTGGTTGGTAGGTCATCTCTTACTGCACGAAGATAATTTGGATTAACACCTTTTTCAATAAGATGTTCTAACAATTCAGAGCATCTTTCCTTTGTAAGGTGTTGGTATTTGGGATCAATAAGTTCCCATCCATCAGTTCCTTCTTCTTCAATTTTGTATGTCTTATTCATGGTTCTTGATTAGTAAGAGTGTTCATGTCTGTGATACTCATAGTGAGTATTAACCTGTGAATGATCCATTGTCTCATAGATTTCAACCAATCGATTGTATAAGACAGGAGCGGGTCCATATTGTCTGGCAATCAGATGCTCATCAACATGATCTAAAAGTTGAAGGGCACTGAGAATAACACCCAGTTCCTGAACATTTAGAAAGACATTGGTTTCTGTTCTTGGACAATCGATTGTCATGGTTTTCGGTGCATTTTCCTTATCTATGATTATAACACAGACAGGAGTTTTTTAGGACAGAACATAACAATAATCAATGGAGTTAATACACCAACCTGTCGCACTGGTAATTTCTTCCACTAAGTCATCACCATCAACCGCACTCCAAGTCGTTGACATGACCTCATCGACAATCTCCTGTTGATCATCATTGGTCATTGCATCATCAAAATCAAAGTCAATCTCAACAATACGGAAGTTCATTGGTTTGAAAATAGAAAGTTTGCGAAGTTGACGATCGGTATCAATAAACATCAGACCAGTTCCTGTTGTTGTAACATCAGTTTCTCCTCGGTAACCTCATCCACACATTCTTGAATCACAGTGTAGATATAATCAATGTTGCCCACATCATTGAAGATACGCTCAATGACTTCAGGATCTTCTACGACATTATCATAATCAATCTCACCATCTTCATCCTTCAAATGACAATCTTCCTTGGTATAAATCCATGCGGCACAGTATGCAGTTTCTCCCTGTTGTTCAATGAGAGTGTTGACTCGATCTTTCAGTTGTTGGAGAGTGTAGTTCATGAGAGAAGAGAATAAATGAGAAGGACGATTGGCAGAACGTAGAACATCAGCAACAGGCAGGCATGTAGGATTGGGGTTCTGTCAGAAAGTCGGTGACCTCATAACCATGAAGATCAAGACGTGCATTGACAGTTTCGATCATTTCCTTCTTTGACATCAACCGCATGGAGTACGATTCACCTTTGTGCTTCAGAGTATACACAAACTTATCGGTCAGAATGTTGTGAGGACGGAACTCAACAACCATGGAATTGCGTTTGTGGGTGACTTGCATGTGGGGTGTGTCCCTTGTCGATGAACTTATTATAGGGCATCCTGGTGCCCTGTGAAGGTGGTGTGTGCCACCTTCTTAACCGTCCTCCTCCTCTCTCATTTGTGCGACAATGGCACTTAGACTGTCCGCGACATCAGACATCGCAGATCGTGCATATCCTGTCGCATAAGGATAACCCTGATCATCAATATCAGGTGCCTCATGACAAACATTGACCGCACTATTCAATCGATCAATCAAGAAAATCAGTTGGTCATCAATCGGAAAAGTGTTCATCAGACAGAAACGTTGAAGGTGTTCAGATCATTGGTTTGAGTCACCTTATTGTTAGGTGACAGGATGCTACGGTCATCACAGACCTTCCATCCCTTCTCAGACTCTTCAATCACGGCAAATCCGAAACATCCGGGAACCGGCATCATATAGAGTCCGTGCTTCTCCGCCTGACGAGCACTGGAGAATCCACGAGCAGTGATCGTCCAGTCAGAACCAAAGTAGGCACAGATGAAGTCGGTCAAGTCTCCCTCCCTTGTTGACCTCTGTATTATAGGGCAGAATGACCAGGAACCACCCCACCCTGTGCCACTACATCAACTGTCCCATGCCTTTTGCATTGTGAAGTTCAATCGACTAAAGTTCTCACGTTTCACAAACTTGAACGTACCATAATCATGAAAGACGACATAACCCTCACCGTGACATCTGCGATTGTTCAGATATGCCCGTGGTCCATTATTACGACAGGCAAACAAATACTCATGCTTCATTGATCGCACCAGTTTCCACAACCGAATCAAATTCACATCACAATCTGCACTATAGGCAATCAATTCCTCATCCAGTTCAATACCCTCACGAATGAAAGAGTTAAGAACCTGCTTCAACTTTGCCGACTGTTTCTCATCGACAAACCTTACCATTTGTGCCATCTGACGGGCAAAGGCGACATCAGAACTGAAGTCGTCATCGACAATCTTCCAGGTCTTGGGTCTCACAAACAAACACTCTTCCGTGCTCTCTACATCACCATGATTCAGTGGCAGTGCCGTACACTCACGCAGACAATTACCATCACCATCATACCACTGATCGGGTTCGTGCCAGGTATGTGGTGCGACGACAATCGTCTCCTGAATAATATCATCGAACACATAAGTCACAGTATTCGGACAATAGGTGTCATCACCACCGAATCCAAGAAAATCACCCTGAATGATACCATTTGTCCTTGGCAGATTTGCCAGACAGGCATGAAGAATCAGTGCGACATTTCCCTCATGATTGCGATTGATGTCATCATGAGTATAGTTGATCTTGATCTTTTTCTTGTTGAATACGCTCTTCGTACCGACAAAAAACTTATCGGTCTCAGGATGTGTGCCCCAGACAATCGCAGGAGCACCGTCCATTTTCACCGAAAGATGATGCCATTCGGTGAAAACATCCAGGGGTCGAAGATCACCAGTCAGAATGGCATCTTCGATGTGTTCAATGTGAGTCAGCATGTCAGTCAGAAAGAAGATCGTCGTAAAAGTCTTTTGTGGTGCCCTTTGCACCTTCCAACAGTTCTTTCTGTTGTCTTAGAAACTTGATCGCAGATTCGATACCATCAATCTCAATCTCAAGTTTCTGTTTTCGATGGTTCAGTTCAAGAATTTGCCTGTTGATACTGTCTACATTGTTCATTAGTAGTGTACCTCACAATCAATATCCTGAGATAACCAATAATAGATTCGATCCATACACTTGGCAGAATCACCGATCTCACTGTCCAGGAACTCATAAGCATAACGAATCCGATTGTAAGGATCTGCCAGGTGCTTCTCAACTTCCGATTGAGTCATCAGTGCTCCTCCCTTGTTTACATGGTTATTATATAGCCCTCAGACGGTTTGGGAACGACTGGTGTGACACTTGTTTCACTGGCACATCCTGTTTGTCATTTAGATACAAATCATATAGGATTTCTTCCCATTCTCTCGCTTCAATCTCATGGGGTTGATCCACATAGTCATATTTTTCGACCGGTTCTTGACAATAACACATTTTTCCATGCCGAAACCGCAGAGAACCGTCTACCCACTGTGCCAGGTGCTTCAGTTCATGAAAAAGGATTTTTATATACAACTCCTTGGACATTTCGGTCTGAAGTTCAATCAGGAAGTGACGTGGCCGATACGATCGACCGATCACGTCACAATATCCCAAAACACCTTCACGTTTCAATCCCCGGTGAACAATATCCACATCAATTTTATGACGTGGATAATACTTGTTCAGAAACCAAGAGGTAACATCCTCACAGAGTTTCTTAGAATAACCGTATCCAGAATGGTAGATGCTAGACATGTGC
>MDTE01024503.1_pt1 | contig 31574 bp, 30 predicted proteins | sample 811231 | NCBI WGS metagenome assembly MDTE01 (sample SAMN05326651, study PRJNA326480) | marine metagenome | isolation source: seawater | place: Indian Ocean: Red Sea | collected 2010 | reverse complement strand
TTTTGAAGAAATAAAACAGAGTCAAGTTTTAATATTAGATGATTTAGGCTCTGGAGTAATGTCAGAATGGGGAACAGAAAAGCTGTTTCAATTAATTGCTTACAGGCATGACCATCGACTTCCAACTATTATTACTTCTCGAATAAACCTTCCTCATTTAGTAACAAGTGAAAATAATCCTACTGCTTCTAGAATAGCCGATCCTTCTATAGGAATATGTATAGAAATCACAGCACCAAATTACAGACAGTACAATGGATGATCACCAAAGTTGTATTTTTTGCGAAATTATTTCTTATAAATCTCCAGCTAAATTCCACTATAGATCTGAAGATTTCGTTGTATTTGAAAACAACCTAAATTGGTTGCCAACTCAGCTATTAATTGTTCCCTCAAATCACTTAACTCAGTATGAATTGTGGAACTATGGTGAACTTTTATCTAAAATGGGCAAGTGCGCTAATGATTTAGGTAAAAAGTTATGCCCAAACGGATACAGAATCCTCTCTAATTTTGGCAATGATGGTATGCAATCTCAACCTCATGCACACCTTCATTTACTGGGAGGACGAGCTCTTGGAATGTATATAGACTAAATTTAAAAGGAATTTAAAATGGATAAAACAAGTTTCGAAACTGGGTTTAGTATTGACACTTCTCAAATTAAATTTGGGGTTGGAATTACCCAAGAAGTTGGATTTGAAATGAAACGACTCGGAGCAAAAAATGTTTTAATAGTTACAGATCCAAATCTTTCAAATTCGGAGCCTGTTGAAATATCTAAAAGATCTCTAGAATCTGAAAAAATTTCTGTATCTATATTTGATCAAGTACATGTAGAACCCACTGATATTTCATTTAAAGAATGTATTGAATATGCATCTCAAGGGAATTTTGACGGATTTGTAGCTATTGGAGGCGGCTCAAGTATTGATACAGCAAAAGCAGCGAACCTTTACACTACACATCCTGCAGAATTTCTAACATATGTAAATGCACCTATAGGATCAGGAACTCCAGTCCCAGGCCCTCTAAAACCTCTAGTAGCTATTCCTACAACAGGTGGAACAGGTAGCGAAACTACTGGAGTAGCCATTTTTGACCTGATTAGTATGAAAGCCAAAACAGGAATTGCCCACAGATACTTAAGACCAAATGTTGGCTTAGTTGATCCTAACAACTCAATCACAATGCCAAAAATGGTACAGGCTTGCAGTGGATTAGATCTTTTATCTCATGGGCTAGAATCATTCACCGCTATGCCATTCAACATGAGAGAAGCTCCGTCATCTCCAGAATTTAGACCTGCATACCAAGGATCAAACCCTATAAGTGATGTATGGGCTGCTAAAGCTATACAAATGTGCTCAAAAAACATAGTCTCTGCAGTCCATAATGCTAATGATTTTGAATCTAGAAGTGAAATGATGCTAGCAGCTACTTTTGCAGGTGTGGGATTTGGAAATGCTGGATGCCATTTACCTCACGGAATGAGCTATCCTGTAGCTGGTATGGTCACAAACAACCTTGTAGAAGGCTATCCGACTGATAAACCTATAGTTCCTCATGGGATGTCGGTAATACTTAATGCTCCTGCAGTTTTCAGATACACAGCTCCATCAAACCCAGAAAGACATTTAGAAGCCGCCCAATTAATGGGAGCAGACATCAAGCATGCCAATCTAGAAGACGCAGGCGACATATTGGCAGAAACTATAATCAATCTAATTAAACAAATAGATATTCCTAACGGATTATCTGCTGTAGGATTCAAAAATGAAGATGCTAAAGATCTTGCTACGGGAGCAGTCCCTCAACATAGAGTCATAAAGCTTTCACCTAGAAGCGTGAATGAAAAAGATCTAGAGCAACTATTTTTGGATTCTATGAAATTATGGTGAGCACTACCCATTCAATTGAGAATCTGCCCATTTCAAAATTTCTGCAGTTTTACTCCAACCAACACAAGCATCAGTAATAGAGACTCCATATTCTAATGACGAAGGATTAGATCCTAATTTTTGTGAACCAGGATTAATATTACTTTCAATCATCACTCCTACAATCGATTCATTCCCATTCACTCTTTGAGATACAACATCCTCAAAAACACTCGGTTGTTTTTCATGGTCTTTATTTGAATTAGCATGACTACAATCTACGACTAAACCACTAGGTAATCCACTTGAAGAAAGAGAATTTACAGCTTGTTCAACTGATTCTGAATCATAATTAGTACCGCTTCTACCTCCTCGCAATACTAAATGACCATCTTGGTTACCTTCAGTTCTCAATACACAAACATGTCCATCAGGGCCAGTTCCAACATATGAGTGACTTTGACGAGCTGCATTTATTCCATCAATAGCTGTTTGCAAACTACCATCAGTAGCATTTTTAAATCCCACAGGAATACCTATAGCACTAGCCATCTGACGATGTGTCTGACTCTCAGTAGTTCTTGCTCCAATTGCTACCCAGGAAACTAAATCTTCTATGTAATGAGGAACAACAGGATCTAAAAATTCACTAGCTGCGGGCATTCCCATGTCATTAATTTCTCTTAAAAGCCTTCTAGCTCTTTGCAAGCCTTGAGGAATATCGAAAGAATCGTCAAGATTTGGATCATTTATTAAACCTTTCCAGCCTACAGTTGTTCTTGGTTTTTCAAAATATACCCTCATTACCAAAAATATTTTTTCACTAAGCTGATCTCTTAATTCAACTAATCTCCGAGCATAATCTAAAGCAACTTCTTCATCATGGATAGAACAAGGTCCAGTAATAATCATTAATCTTTTATCATCACCATTTAAAATTCTATGAATAGTTTCTCTCCCATTTTGAACAGTTTCAGAAGAGGTAACTGACCGCGGGAATCTGTCGACTAATTCTAGTGGGCTAAACAAGTGTTTTGAAGAAAAACCTAATTCTTCAACATGGCTTTTTGGAGTACTCATTAAAAATATTGTCCTTAATTATCTTGGTATACTAAGCGTATTATCTGAAAATAGTATACTTTAACTACTGAATTTACTAAAGGATCATTATGCCCACCAAAATGACTAGCGATGAAATCAGAGAATCATTTTTATCATTTTTTGAAAATAAAAATCATCTAAGAGTTACAAGTTCATCTTTAATACCAGTTGGAGACCCAACATTACTTCTCACTATTGCTGGAATGAATCAATTTAAACCTTATTTTTCCGGAATTCAAGAACCTCCAAACAAAAGATTAACCTCTTCACAAAAATGCTTTAGAACTCCAGATATAGATGAGGTTGGCGATGCCACACACAACACAATGTTTGAAATGCTGGGAAATTTCAGTATAGGCGACTATTTTAAAAAAGAAGCAATTTCATATTCTTTAGAATTTCTTACACTTTCTATGGGACTAGCAAAAGAACAATTCGCAGTCACAGTTCATCACACAGATGATGAAGCATTAAAATTGTGGGTCGATGCCGGTATTTCTAAAGATCGCATATTTAAATTTGGAGACTCTGATAATTGGTGGGGACCTCCAATTCATGGAGATGAAGGCCCTTGCGGACCATGCAGTGAACTGCATTATGATTTTGGCGAAAAAAAAGGATGCCTAGCACCGAACTGTAAACCTAACTGCGACACTTTGATGGAGTCTGGTGAAAAATGCACTAGATTTGTGGAACTATGGAACTTAGTTTTCATGCAGTTTTATCATCATCCTTCAGGTAAAAGAGATCCGTTGCCTGCTCCAAGTATAGATACAGGAATGGGGCTAGAACGACTCACTATCATCATGCAAAATGCTCAAACAATGTATGAAACTGATATTTTTCAAACTTTGATTCAAAAAATCGAACAATTAAGTGGTATTAAATATGGAGAAAGCCTCGAAAAAGATTATGCAATTAGAGGAATTGCAGAACACTCTAGAAGCTGTACATTTTTAACAACTGACGGAGTTATTCCTAGTAACGAAGGTAGAGGTTATGTTTTAAGAAGGGTAATCCGAAGAGCGATACGTTTGGCAAAAAAAATCGGAATTGAAGGGCAATTCTTAAAAAATTTGTCTGAAGAAGTGATCAATCAAATGAGTACAACTTACCCTGAACTAAACCATCACAAAGAATTTGTTCAAACAGTTCTTCAACTTGAAGAAGATAGATTTGAACAGGCTTTTGAAAATGGATTAAACATGCTACAGAATTCTCTAATCAACGTGTCGGAATTATCAGGAGAGATAGCTTTTAAACTTTGGGATACTTACGGGTTCCCCATAGAAATGACAGAAGAGATAGCAAATGAAAATAATGTATCAGTCGATCTAGAATCTTTCCAAGCTGAAATGGAAAAACAGCGAACTAGAGCTAGATCTCATTCCCAATTTAAAGATGACAATGCAAAACTAAGAACTTATGACAGTCTAGGAATTGGAAAAACAAAATTTGTAGGATACGAAACCACATCAAATCAATCTGTAGTTGTGGGACTACTTTCAAATGATATTTCTGTAGAAAACATTACCCAATCTAACAATTCTATAGAAATAATTTTGCAAGAAACCCCGTTCTACTCTGAAGGTGGTGGCCAAGTAGGAGATTCAGGAAAAATCATCAATGAAAACTGTGAGATTGAAATCACAGATACACAGCAAGCAATACCAGGTCTAACTGTACATTATGGAAAAATTATAAATGGCACATTATCAATAGGAGAAAGAGTATCTGCTGAAGTAGACCGACTAAAAAGAATAAATACAGGCAGAAACCACACTGCCACTCATATGCTCCACGCGGCACTTCGGGAGGTCTTAGGTGATCATGTACGCCAAGCTGGATCTCTAGTAACTCCAGAAAGATTAAGATTCGACTTCAGTCACTTCCAAGCATTAACTGAAGAAGAATTGTGGCATGTTCAACATTTGGTAAATCAAAAAATAAGACACAATGCAAAAATCATTAAAGATGAAGACACATATGCAGAAGCCATCAAAAGAGGTGCATTGGCATTCTTTGGTGATAAATATGAAGAGCACGTCAGATTAATAGAAATTTCAAATGGCAATACTTTCAGTTTTGAGGTTTGCGGGGGAACTCACGCCACTCAAACAGGAGAGTTGGGGACCGTAATTATATTAAATGAATCGAGCATTGGTTCTGGTATGCGACGAATAGAGGCAGTAAGTGGAGAAGCTGCTGAAAAAATAATTTGGGAAAAATCAATAACCGATGCAAAAATCTCACAAATCCTTCAAACTAATCCCGCCCAAATAGAAGATAGAATCCTAGCTCTATTACAACAATTAGAACAATCTAATAATGACAAGAGCAAACTAGAATCAGAGTTATCTAAATTAGCTGCTCAAAGCTTACTTAACGAAACACATGAAATGAATGGATTAAAAATGATTTATTCGGTCACTCAAGCATCATCACAGGAAAACCTTAGAAGTATGGGAGACTGGCTAAAAGATAAAATTTCTAGCGGCGTAATTTGTTTGGGTGCAATCATCAACAAAAACCCGATAGTAATTATAATGGCCACAAAAGACACCATAGAAAAAGGTGTAAATTCTTCAGATATTGCCAAAACGATAGCTGCCCTATTAGAAGGTGGAGGCGGAGGAAGAGCAGACTCAGCTCAAGCAGGAGGCAAAAACTCCGACAAACTTCATGAAGCCATCTCTATAGTACCTGATATCATTCAAGAACAAATATCAAATGCTAAATGATCAACAACCTATCCTAGCTTTAGATGTAGGAGAATCTAGAATAGGAATTGCAATTAGTGATCCCACAAAAACTTTAGCTTCTCCAGTTAAAACGGTCCAAACTGGTAATGCATTACACGAAATTCTAGAATTTGTTGATAGAAATAATGTTGCTGCTATTCTCATAGGACTTCCTTATTTACCCTCAGGGGAAAAAGGAGCCCAATATGGAAAAACCAAGAATTTTATCAATGAAATTTCCGATCTCACAAATACGCCCATCATCACTATTGACGAGCGGTACTCTACTATTGAAGCCAAAAAGAAAATATTGGAATCAATCAATCTAAATCATTCAAAAAGATCTAAAAAACATATTCCTAAAAATTTAATTGATTCTGCTTCTGCTACCGTAATTCTACAGTCTTACTTAGATAATTTATAAAATGATAGGTAGTTACGCTTCTACACCATGAGACTGTAAATAATCTATTGCAGCCTGTACAGTTGTAATTCCTTCTGCATCTTCATCAGAGATCTCAATTTCTACATCTCCTTCAGAAAATTCTTCTTCAAAAGCCATAATCAATTCAACCAAATCTAATGAATCAGCATTTAAATCTTCTGTAAATGAAGCCTCGGGCACTACTTCAGATTCATCAATACTTAATTTATCTGCAACTACAGCTTGTACTCTCTCTAAAAGTGACATTTTTTACCCCCAAATATTAATTATATTTTACATATGAGCCTAGCACACCATTTACGAATTTTGATGAACCTTCAGACCCAAAAATTTTTGCTAATTCAACTGCCTCATTTATCACCACTGCAGAAGGAGCTTGCTGTATCCAAATGATCTCAGTGAGAGCCAATCTAAGAATATTTCGATCCACAGTAGGTAATTGATCAATCGGCCAAGTAGGCGCATTACTACTAATAATTTGATCAATTTCAATTTTATTTTCTTGAATTTTTTCAATAATCAGTTTCGAGAAGAGAGTAGCTTCATTTGTAAAAACTGAGTTATCAAAAACTCTAGACATTACTGGAACTATATCATGATCCACTAAATCATACTCACACAAACATTGCAACATAACTGCTCTAGCATCAGATTTAGTATTTACTCTTTCCAAACAAATCACTTAACTAGTCTTCAATTCTCTAATTGAAACTAAATCAGAGATATTAAAAGTATTCATTTCTTTGTTAATTTTTTTAACCATTCCACTTAACGCTCTTCCAGGACCAATTTCATAAAAATCAGTAACACCTTGATCAATCATGTATTGAATTGTATCTTTCCAGTTAACACAACCTGAAATTTGAGTAACCAATTCTTTTTTAATCGATTCAGAATCAGAAATAGGCTGTGCACTACAATTTGCAACAATCGGAACTGAAGAATCAGTAAATCCCACAGATTCAACTGCCTCTTCTAGTCCTGGTCTAGCAGGTTCCATCAAACCAGAATGAAATGCTCCACCTACATTAAGTGGGATTACTCTTTTTGCGCCTTTTTCTGAAGCCATATCCATAGCAATTTGTATTTTTTCTTTTTCGCCACTAATCACTATTTGTTCTTGAGTATTAATATTAGAAACATATGTTCCTGAAGATTTTGCAATTTCAAAAATCAAGTCTTGGTCCATCCCTAATATAGCTGCCATTGTTCCTGGATTTTGATCACAAGCAAGTTGCATCAATTCACCGCGTTTTTGTACAAGAAGAGAAGCATCAGCAACAGATAAGACCCCTGAGGCAGCTAAAGCTGAGTATTCACCTAAACTATGGCCAGCCATCATTGAGGGAGAAGATAAAAAAGAATCTCCAAGTTCAGCTTTCATAGTACTTAAACAAGCCAAACTTACCGCCATAATTGCAGGTTGAGCATTAATAGTTTCTCTCAACTCATCTTCAGGGCCTTCAAACATAATTTTTGTTAGTGAACGACCTAATGAATCATCAATAGAATCAAAAATTATTTTTGCTTGTTCTGATTGTTGATAAAGCTCTTGTCCCATCCCAACTGATTGGGCTCCCTGACCCGGAAACAAAAAAGCATATTTAGTCTGCTGACTCATTTTAAATACCTATACCTCTGCTTGTGTTTCTTTTTGAGAAACCACATCACGACCTGCATATTTCCCACACTTAACACAAACCCTGTGAGGGATCACCATACTATCGCAATCTGGTTCTGCACATTTTGAAAATGTAACTTTCTTCATACCGTTATGAGCATTTCGCCCAGCTTTACGCTTTCTAGAATGTTTTTTCTTAGGTAATGGAGGCATATTTTTTCCTTTCTATATTAATTCTTATAATCATTCTTTTATAGAATCTAACAAACTTTCTAGAGGAGCCCACCTAGAATCTATTTGTTTAGTATTACAATCACAATTGTTTGTGTTCAAATCCACACCACACTTTACACATAATCCTTTACATTGAACAGTACACCGTGGTGAAAAAGGGATTTTCATAAAAGTATATTGAGACATAGCTTCCTCTAAATCTATGAGATTATCAGAGTCAATTCTAAAATTACCTTCCTCTTTCTGAACATGAATAATTGAATTGTTTCTCATATCAATATAAGGAATAAATTCTTCTTCTAAATTGATTTGAGATTGAAATTCAAATTTATTCAAACACGCACCACAATCTAATTCTATCAACACTACAATCTCCCCACTAACCCAAATCCCTTTGTCAGTTCTTATAAAAACCAATTTACCAAAAGCATCTGCTTGACGATCCATTTCTTCAACAAAAAAAATTTCATCAACAGTTTCCATTGATTTATAGCCACTGCTTTCTTTTAACAAACCTGCAACGTTGTAATGCATTTAAAACCTATTCTTTTGTTAAACACAGTTAAAAATTTTCCCATGTATCATTTTGAGGGTCAAGCAACATTGATTATTCAAGTAGATTAGATTAAGTTAGTCAGGCAAATATTTAAATGGATAATTTTTTAAATGAATGAGATTTACGATGTAGTAGTAGTGGGGGCAGGAAACTCAGCTTTATGCGCTGCTTTAGCAGCCAAAGAAGCTGGTGCCAAAACCTTAGTATTAGAAAAAGCCCCTGAACACCTAAGTGGTGGAAATTCTTATTTTACCGGTGGACTGTTTCGATTTGCATATAGCGGAATAAAAGATATCGATAAACTAATTGACGGACTTTCAGAGGATGAAAAATCTAAATTGGATGTAGGAAGTTACTCAGAATCAGAATTCTATTCAGATGTTATGAGGGTCACAGAAGGGCTATCTGATCCAGAGTTACTACAAACATTAACAAGTAATTCTTTAAACACTATGGAATGGATGAAAAACCAGGGCGTTCCATGGATACTGGCATACGGTAGACAATCTTATGAACATGAAGGAATCAGAAGATTTGTTGGGGGACTAATTGTAGAAGCAGTTGGAGGTGGCAAAGGATTATCTGACTCGCTTTTTGAAATTGTCAAAAAATCAGAAATAGACATCAAATATCAAAGTTCTGCTACAGAAATACTACAAAACGAAAATGGTGATATCAGCGGCATTAGAATTAAGTCCCCACAAGGATATCAAAATATATCTTGCCATTCTGTTGTACTAGCATGTGGCGGATTTGAAGCTAATCCTGAAATGCGTACCCGTTATCTTGGGCCTGGATGGGAATTAGCTAAAGTAAGAGGAACACAATTTAACACTGGTGACGGAATAAATATGGCATTAAATATTGGAGCACAATCAGCCGGCCATTGGAGTGGGTGCCATTCTGTAGCTTGGGATTTAAATTCACCCGCTTACGGAGACAGAAATATTGCTGATTTATTTCAAAAACACTCGTACATTTTCGGATTAATTGTCAATGTCAACGGAGACCGATTTGTAGATGAAGGAGCTGATTTTAGGAATTATACTTATGCTAAATATGGTAGAGAAATCCTAAATCAACCACAAAGAGCAGCTTTCCAAATTTTTGACCAAAAAACTTCACATTTGCTAAGAGATGAATATTTCATTAATCAAGTCACAAAATTTGAAGCTAATACCATAGCTGAATTAGCACAAGGATTAGATATTGATCCTGATGGATTAGAAAAAACAATTGATAAATATAATTCTTCTGTACAGGATGGAGAATTCAATCCTACAATTTTAGATAATAAACATACTAAAGGAATAATACCTCCAAAATCTAATTGGGCACAAAAAATCGATCAACCTCCTTACACAGGATACGCAGTTACTTGTGGTATAACATTCACTTTTGGAGGACTCAAAATAAACTCAAATTCTCAAGTGATAGACAATGCAGATCTTCCCATAATAGGACTTTACGCGTCTGGAGAAATAGTTGGAGGGATTTTTTATAATAATTACCCTGGTGGATCCGGGTTAATGAATGGTGCAGTATTTGGAAAAATTTCTGGTGAAAATGCTGCTAATTTTGCTTTATCAAAAAAATAAACTAAGGAGAAAAAAATGAATGGCGACCAATTAATGGCTCAAATTCTAAAAAAAGAAGGAATTGAATGGATTTCATGCTTCCCTGCACAAACTTTGATTGAAGCTTGTTCTCAAGAGGGAATTCGTCCGATTCTATGCCGACAAGAAAGAGCTGGCGTAAATATGGCAGATGCATACAGTAGGATTAATAACGGTAATAAAATTGGCGTATTTACTATGCAACATGGCCCAGGGTCTGAAAATGCCTTTGGTGGTGTCGCTCAAGCTTATGCTGATAATGTACCAATGTTGATAATTCCGGGTGGATATACTGAAAGAAGAGTTGGAGTACATCCAAATTTTGACTCTGTTCCAAACTACCAACACATTACAAAGTGGGCGGGAAGAATAAATACCGTTGAAAGAATCCCTGAAATGGTGAGTAGAGCATTTACTCAGATTAAAAATGGCCGCCCTGGACCAGTTTTACTAGAATTACCTGGTGATGTAGGCAAAGCTGAAGTACCTTCAGATATAGAAGATTATCAAGTAACTCGACAATTCAAAACAGCTGCTGCATCAGAAGATGTTAGAGATATAGTGACTGCTTTGTTAAAAGCACAAAAACCTATAATTAATGCGGGACAGGGAATTTTATATGCTGAAGCATCAGATGAATTAATAGAATTTTCCGAGCTCGTTAACGTCCCTGTGATGACAACTTTGGCCGGAAAAAGTGCTTATCCAGAAAATCACCCCCTAGCATTAGGTACAGGAGGAAATACTGGAACATTGATGGTTGACAGATTTTTACAAACAACTGATTTCATATTAGGGATAGGAACAAGTTTCGTCATAAATAATTTCACTGTTCCCATGCCTGAAAAAGTAATTAAAGCCCAAGTAACAAATACACCTGAGGATATCAACAGAGACTACAGGGTTCAGTTTGGAGCTGTAGGAGATGCAAAACTTGTATTACGCCAGTTGATTGAAGAAGCTAAATCTCAATTAGGTGAACATGGAAGAGCAGATGTTAATGGAGCAAAAGATGAAGTTGCAAAAATTAAAGCAGAATTTATGAATGAATGGATGCCAAGACTCACATCTGACGAAACACCTATGAGCCCATACAGAGTCTTCCATGAAGTCATGAATACAGTAGATCCTAAAAACACTATTATTACCCATGATTCAGGATACCCAAGAAACCAACTAGTTCCTTTTTGGCCTGCCCTAACACCTAGATCGTATATTGGATGGGGAAAATCTACTCAATTAGGATACGGACTTGGATTAGCATTGGGAGCAAAAGTTGCAGCTCCTGACAAGACAGTCATTAACGTTATGGGTGATGCTGCATTTGGAATGGCTGGACTAGATCTAGAAACTGGAGTCAGATCTCAATTAGGAACTATCACCATAGTTCTTAATAATGGAGTAATGACTCATTATACTGACCATTTCCCTCATGCTACAGAAAACTGGAAAAGTAACGAATTGGGAGGAATTTATTCTGATACCGCTACTAGCTTAGGTGCTCACGGCGAAAGAATTACAAATCCTAATGAAATAAAGCCTGCTGTAGAAAGAGCTCTTGAAATCACTGCTTCAGGCCAACCAGTCCTTCTAGAAATGATTACTAAAGAAGAAGAAACTATTTCCACTTACGGAAAATAAATAGAGATCAATCTACACAGTCAAATTCAAATTGGCTGTGTAGACTGACTGAAACTCAATTGGCCTAAATTTTAATTTATGTTGTTTTAAACCACTTATACCTAAATCACTAGCATCATTAACAAATTGAAATTCATCCAACCTAGAAAACATTTGCCATCGTAAAAATTCTGATACCCCATGAATACTCATATTAGTCTTGGCAATAAACATATTTGCTATTTGATTATTTATTTTGCCTGCCATTCCTACACCAACTATCTCAGAAGATATTTTTACTTTCCATGCATTAAATCGAGATGAATCAAAATCAATAAAACATTTGACTGCTGCATTTGTATAACCCCAATCTAATAAAAAATTATTGTTTCTACCTTGCAATTTCCGCCAAGTTTTCAATAGTTGCAATACCTCAGGAATATCATCTGAGTTTAAACGGGAAAATATGGGATGATATTTTTGAACAGAATTGATCTTTTTTCTGACATCTCTGAATTCTGAGCCTTCTAAAGAATGAATCTTTTTAGGATCAAAAATATATTCAGATGACTTTATTTCAATTTGTATTTGGCTTCCGAAATATTTTTCTAATTTCTTTTTGTCTATTTCATCTACCCATAAAAATCTTATATTTGGTTGATTAATTTTTCTGAAAATTTCATTAAATTGCTTCATAGTTAAATCATTCAAAATTAAAGGAGGGAAAAACAATTCAATTTGATTGGGATTTCTTAGGTAATGAATGAAAATAAATATCAAATCAGAATCTTCATAAATATAAATTTTTTTCCCCGGAGGTAAATGATTAGAAAATACAAAGGGGAAAAAATATGCCCAAGATGTTTTATTTTCATTTTCAAAAATTGTTGAAATGATTTCAGAATGATCTATTGCAATTTCTTCAGACATTCTAATTAAATTTTGAATTGAAGTATTCAGTATTTTAGCCTCTTGAATGAGTATATATTTTAGACAAATCTACATCGACATCTAAATTAGCTTGATTAGATGTTGTACATCGAATTAAATTCGTCCTACCTCCATGAATAGGAGCGCCAATATAATGATTGAATCCAGGAATCATCTCTCTAAACAATAATCCCATTTGAATCAATGAATGCTGCATCAATAAATAATTTCTTATTGGTGGATTAGGGAAAGAAATAATCCCAATATTACCAGGTCCACTTTTAAGAGATTTTAATGCATTGGAAACAAACAGTTTAAACCCGTCAACTGTATAAGGTGGATCAGTAATAAAAACATCATGTCGACCTAATAAAGATTTATCTATTCCTTCTAATAAATCTACTTTGACCAATTCAGGTTTTATCAGGCTTTGGGTATAGTGGCAGTCAATAAAATCCAATATTCTATTATCTATATCAGCGACAGAAATTTTATTCGGATAAACATCAAACTTTTCCATACACAATAAAATTGCTAAGGAAGTCAAATCATCGTCACCTAATATTAAAATATCTCTTCCTTCAAAAGCATCATTTTTAAATAAATATTGAACTCTCTTAATACTAGTTTCTATAGTCACATGAGATTGATCAATTTTAGGATTATAAGAAGGTCGATTTAAACAAATTTGCTCTAGCTCTGGAATTAAATCTTCAAACTGATGTGAAATGTTCTCGGAGGAAGTAATTTCAGAGATTTTAATATTCTTAGAAATCCCCATCTGATTAATTAAATGAATCCCTAACTCAGAGAGAAGCATACCATTTGACCGTATCAAAATATGATTTTTTTCAAGCTCTCTTCTTATTGAAGAGACTAAAGGCAATGGGATCCCAATTATTGATGATATTTCTTTAGAAGAGATTGGACCCAGTTCAAAAATATACCTTAAAATCAATCTCAAACCATTAAAACCTTCACTAAGGTTAGTTGTTTTCACAACTCGATCTAAAATTTTTTTAGAAGAATGATCCATCAGATCAGATTTCACTTAAAAAACAAAAGAATACTAACCTTCTCGTGGAAACCAATAGCATTCATATTGATCAAAGCATTCTTTGGATACTGCTACAAAATGATCTGGTGATACTTCTTTCATTTCTATAGCATCAGGTGAATTGTCAGGATCTGGACATTTTCTTTCATAACAACACCCTGATGGAGGGTTCATAGGACTTGGGACACCACCTCGCAGCAAAATCCTTTCCCTAGTAGCCTCTAAAACCGGATCAGCAATAGGAATAGCTGACAACAAAGCTTGCGTATATGGATGTACAGGATTTTCATATAGCTCATTTCGTTCTGCAATTTCAACAATATGGCCCAAATACATCACAGCAATCCTATCACTTATGTGCTTAACAACTGATAAATCATGAGCAATGAATATATATGTTAAATCTAATTTTTCTTGCAAATCTTCTAGTAAATTTATTACTTGAGCTTGGATAGAAACATCCAAGGCTGAAACTGGTTCATCACATATTATTAAACTTGGATTAACAGCTAAAGCTCTAGCAATACCAATTCTTTGCCTTTGACCTCCACTGAATTCGTGAGGGTATCTTTCTGCCATGTATGGGCTTAATCCTACAATAGATAATAATTCACTAACCTTTTCTTGATATTCAGATTTGGAAGAAGTAAGTTTATGAACCTTTAATGGTTCTCCTACTATATCTCCACATGTCATTCTGGGGTTAAGGGAACCATATGGATCTTGAAAAATCATTTGCATATCACGACGAACAGCTCTTAAAGAGTTGCCTTTTAAACCAGTCAACTCAGTCCCATTAAATTTAATTGAGCCACCTGTTGGTTTGTATAATTGGAGAATAGTTCTACCCGCTGTAGTTTTACCACAACCACTCTCTCCCACTAAACCCAAGGTCTCACCTTTTTGCAATGTAAAACTTACGCCATCAACAGCTTTAACATCAGCAATTTTTTGTTGAAAAACAATGCCTGATGTAACAGGAAAATACATTTGTAAATCTTCAACTTCTAATAATGTTTCATTAGTAGTAGTAACCATTTTTTCTCCTTATTCTAAGTCTCGAGGAAACCATCCGGCACATGAACTGTCGGTTGAACACTTCGCAACCCAATGATCTTCATTGACTAAAACCAATTCAGGTTCAGGTGCATCACAAGTTTGACATAGTGTGGGCTTGCTTAAATTAGGAGGCATTCCCTCAACTGCTTCCAAACGAGTAGAAACTCGTTCGTCTAATCTAGGCACCGAGTTTAACAATCCTCTTGTATATGGATGTTGTGGATTTGTATAAAGTTCAACAGCGCTAGCCGTTTCAACTATCTTACCCGCATACATAACTATCACACGGTGCGCATATCTAGCAACAACACCTAAATTATGTGTAATTATAATTAATGCAGTACCTGTTTCTTTGGATAACTTCTGCATTAATTCTAAAATCTGAGCTTGAATAGTCACATCTAAAGCAGTTGTAGGTTCATCAGCTATTATTAAATCTGGATTACAACTTAATGCCATTGCAATCATTACTCTTTGCCTCATACCTCCACTAAACTGATGGGGATAATCATCCAATCTAGATTCAGGATCAGGAATCCCAACCATCTCTAAAAGCTCAGAAGCACGAGCTCGAGATTCATCTGCATCCATTCCCTCATGTAATTCCAAAGTTTCTGTAAGCTGTCTCCCGACAGTTAAAACGGGATTAAGTGAAGTCATAGGTTCTTGAAAAACCATAGCAATCTTATTCCCTCTAATTTCTCTCATTTCAGCATCTGAAAGTTGAGTCAAATCTTTGCCTTGAAACAAAACTTCACCATTAACTATTCTACCTGGAGGATTAGGGATTAATTGCATAATAGACATAGCCCCAACACTCTTTCCGCAACCACTTTCACCAACTATGGCTACCACTTCACCTTCATCAACTGAATATGAAATTCCATTTACAGCTTTAACAACTCCTGCAGGAGTAAAAAAATGTGTTTTTAAGTCTTTAACTTCAATTAAAGGAGCCAATTTTAATTACCTTTCTTTTTATTATCCAATGATATAAGCCGTTGCATTCTATATAAAAGATGCAAATACCACAATAGACTAAAAACAGTAAATTAAATTTGTAATGGTCCTACTATTTTCCCGTCTTCTAATGCATGTAGTGCAGAAATAATGACATCTGATGCATAATCAATACTAACTTCACTAGTATTGATGGTCAGATGGTATAAATCGGACCTATCCGGTTCATCTATGGAAAAGTATTTTTTAAAATAGTTTTTTCTAGCTAAATCTCTATTTTTGACAGCAATTTCAGCATTTTTGTAATCCAAACCATCAACTGTCATAACATTTTTAATTCTATCTTCTGGGTGTGCTACCACACCTACACGAAGAACATTTGTAAAATCCTTCAGTATCACGTGACCGCCTCTTCCAAGGAATATAACATTTCCTTCTTTTGCTAAATTAGTCATAGTATTTTTAATTACTTCTATGTAGCTATCATTGATAGAGTCATGTTGATTAGTTTCAGAAATATTTGGTAAATCTTCATAACTATCTGAAAAAAAATGTGAAAATCCAGAACCAAAATAAGGATCACCTCCCCAACTTGCACCAGACCTTTCAATAATTTTTTTAATAGCTATTGCAAGCTTATGAGATCTTGAAGGCGCCTGTTCTTCTTTAGCTACGATAGATTCTATTGACTCACCCAACTCTTCAGCTATGGTAGAAATTATATTTCGATCTATGTAGTCTGCTTTTAATTGTTCTGATAATTTTGGACCTAAAAGTCTTGCTCCACCTCCTGCCAAACCTCCCAGTGTAATTACTGACATAGTATCCTCCTAACATTGCTTATCTATAATATTCATTTGATTTACAATGAAGCTTATTAAAATTTTATCATTATGTTAAATTTTTATTTTTTGGAAAATCAGAATGTTAACTGAAGAAAGAAAAACTATAGTAAAAACAACTAAATTACCAGAATATTTGACACACTGTAGATCAAATATTTGGCCCTCAATTAGAACTGCTGGTGGTCAAATTTTATGTGTGGTAGGCGGGGTAATAGGAACACCTAAAACCCATTTAGTACAAATGACACATTTTGAAAATTTTGAAGACTTAAAAACATCACAAGGTGCTTGGGCTACAGACAGAAGTGAATTTATTGAAAATGAAACAGTTTCAATCTTACAAACCATAAGCTCCAGACCAAAAGATATTATCCCTCCCGAGGATAGAAGACCATTTTACGGACTAAGAAAATTTTATATTTCACCTTCTAATATTAAAGAATTTGTTGAATGCTCCCAAGATGGAATTTGGCCCAGAATGGAAAAAATGGGAGCTAGCATAATTGGAATGTGGACCACACTATCTTCTACTACCCCAACTGAAATCACATTATTAACGGGTTACAACAGCCTTTCTCATTGGGAAGAGACAAGATTTGATTCATTAAATCTAAATGAATTATCTAATCAAATTTGGGACAGAGAAGAAGCCTTAAGAAAACGCCGAAATGAAATCACAATAAACACATCAGTTGCCTTAATGGAATCTGTGGAATTCTAACGATTAAAATCTGCGAAAACCACACAGGCATTTTGTCCACCAAATCCGAAATTATTAGACAATGCAAAGTTTACTTTTTTATCCAATCTGACATTGGGAACATAATTTAAATCACATTGCGGATCAGAAACATTTTGGTTGATAGTAGGATGAATAACAGAGTCTTGAATAGATTTCACAACTGCAACAGCTTCAATAGCGCCTGCACCACCTAATACATGCCCAATCATAGATTTAGTAGAACTAATTGGTATTTTATAAGCTTGATCACCTAGCGCTTTCTTAATAGCTTTTGTTTCTGAAGCATCATTTAAAGGAGTAGATGTTCCATGAGCATTAATATAATCCAAATCATTAGATGATATCTTGGCGTCACTTAAAGCAAGTTTAATTGCCCTAGACGCTCCATCACCAGTGTCATCAGGTTGAACTGCATGAAATGCATCAGAAGTAATTCCATAACCAACTATTTCAGCTTTAATTTCAGCTCCTCTAGAAATAGCATGATCTAAACTTTCTAAAATTAAAACTCCAGCTCCTTCAGCGGGAACAAAACCATCGCGGTCTGCATCAAAAGGCTTACTCGCCAATTTAGGATCTCCAGAAAATCTACTTAAAGCTTTAATTACATGAAATCCACCCAAACCAATCCTACTGATCCCAGCTTCAGTTCCTCCAGCTACCACCAAATCAGCAGCACCTCTTCGAATTACTTCAGTAGCCTCACCAATAGCCTGATTACCTGCAGCACAAGCGGTAATCACAGTAGATGAATAGCCCTTAATTCCAAAAATCCTACTGATTTGAGCAGCAGCCATATTTGGTAAAATCATAGGTACAAAAAAAGGACTAATTTTCATTCCACCTTTTGAAAAAAGTATTTCTGCATTCTCTTCAGTAGTGGGTAATCCACCATTCCCATTCCCCATCACAACTCCAAATCTTTCTAAGTTTTCATTATTAAAATCTATACCAGCATCTTCTATTGCAGTAGATGCTGCTGATACAGCTAATTGTGAAAATCTTGCCATTCTTCTAGCTTCTTTTGGATTAATGTATTGACCAGCATCAAATCCTGATACTTCACCCGCAATAGCAGAAGGAAACCCAGTAGTATCACAAAGGGTTATACTAGAAATTCCAGATTTACCATTCTTTAAAGAATCCCAATATTCATCCACAGTTTCCCCCAATGGAGACATCACGCCTAATCCAGTAACAACCACTCTTTTTTTATCATCACAATTATCCAATTCTATCCCCTTCAAAAATATTAAAATTTTTGATACAACTCTGGTAGCATTTCTTTTTGAGACTCAATTACTTCAGCAACTACAGACAATGAACCAGTAGCTAAAATTAAATCACCCTCAACAGATATATTACTAGCATAGTCAAATCCCTCTTCAACGGAATCATAGAAAAATCTTTTTCTAAATTTTATATTTTCCGAGATTGAATCAATGACTGATGCTTGCACAGATTTTGGATGTCGTGAATTAACTCCAATTAAAATCGGATCTAATTCAAGCAGTACTTTTAACATTCCTTCTAAATCATGAGAATTGAATCCTCCAAATATTAAAATCAGATTTTTATATTTGAGATTTTTTATTTCTCTTACTAAACATTCCATTGAATAAACGTTATGAGCACCATCAACCAATAATTCAAAACCAGACTGGCCAGTACTAAGATATTCAAGCCGACCACTCCAACGCACATTTTTAAATCCTTGATCTATAGCATTTTGAGGAATTTCTACTCCAGATTTTTTCAAAACATTAATTGCCCCCAAAGCAGTTAATGAATTTTCTATTTGATGATGGCCTAATAAACCCAACTCTAATTGAAAGTTAGAGTGCTCTGTTTTTACATCAAAAACTTGAAATTCCTTAAAATTACACACATTTTGCACACTAAATAAATCTGAAACATTCACCAATTTTGAATTACGTTTATTTGCGATATCTTTAATTACTTCTGTAGCCTCATAAAATGTTTGAGGGGATAAAACAACAGGAATTCCTGATTTAATAATTCCTCCCTTTTCAAAAGCAATTTCCTCAATTGTTTCTCCTAAAATTTTAGTATGATCCAAACTAATTGATGTAATCACACTAACTTTAGGAAGCAATACATTAGTAGCATCTAATCTTCCTCCTAACCCTGTCTCAACAACTTGAAAATCAGCATCACATTTTTCAAAATAATAAAACCTAGCCGCAATCATAAATTCGAACCATGTTAACTCTCCATAACAACTTGTTCTGTTATAGTTCTCAACTTTTGGCCATAATTCATTAACCAAATCGATAAAATCATTTTGATCAATAGGCCTATATCCTATTCTTATTCGTTCAGTAACACTATGAAGATGGGGGGAAGTAATTAAACCCACTTTATATCCACTTTGGCTCAAAACTGAAGAAATCATAGAGCAAACACTTCCTTTTCCTTTAGTACCTGCGACATGGATTGCAGGAATTTTTAAATGCGGATTGGAAAGTTGATCTAAAAATTCTGAAATTCGTTGTAAATGAAACGTAGAATGCATTGGAAAATTCTGATTTCTTTCGAAATCAACCAAAGTAAAAGTTTTGTTTACTGCATCAATAAAATTCATGTAATTAAATAATTAATATTTGAAATTATTGGTTCTAAAATTGAGTTTGAACTGGGAAATTAGGTGACTCATCAAATTCAGAAATTATTGAATCAAATGGAGAAATTATTTGTTGATTTGCATCAATTGAGTTTGTTTCAGAGTTTTGATCAAAATCAGATTTTTGTTCTGGTTTTTTCACCTGACCATCCACCAATAAAGAATTGATTTTTGAAATTAAAACAGAAATTTTTTCAACAGTCTCTGAAGGAATTAAATCCTGCCAAACTTGAAAATTTTCCAACAAATATGAAGCTGGAACATACCTGTCAAAAATACCATCACAAATATTATTTCTTTCAAAATACAACGAAATTCTTTCTACGATTCTAGGATTACTATCTGTAATAAGTTTCATAGTGAGAGGTTCATTTAATTGGTTTCCATATGCCTGATTCACTAAATCTAAATAAAGATTCGGCGGAAATAAATCCTCTATATCAGCATCTCGTACTCTAGTAACTTCTACCCATTTTATGGGATTTTCAGAAAATGCTTTAGTAGATTGGTTAATAGCATCAATTTTTTGTCTGTTGGTAGGAGTAATATCCATCATCACAGCTACACTGACATAATTTTCACCTAAAAGTGAGACAAATGTAGATAAGTTTTCAGTTCCACCAATTGGAATAATCACCCATCTAGGATCAATTCGAATATCAAAATCTCTAGAAACTAAATTGCCCATTACCTGTAAATATATTAGATCAGATGGATTGTTCACCATCAAACAATGAGGCGCCATAAATAAGGTTTGAGCCATTTGGTAACCAAGAGCCATCTGTAGAGGAAAAACTGTTTCACGATCATTGTTACTAGCATCTTGACTGATTACAGTTCCTCTACCATCCATATCTTGAACAGTACGAACTCGTTGTAATTTTTGTAAATCAACCATAAATGGAGAGTGAGTAGAATAAATTACTTGGCACCTTGGAGCAAGCCTCTCATCCATAAATCTCAAAAAATCTTTTTGCGCCATAGCGTGCAATGCAGTTCCAGGTTCGTCTAGCAAAATAACCAAATCACTAGATTCTGTTTCTTCTAAGTGGGAAAAGTACGCTAGAAAAGAAAAAAACCAAACAAAACCTTTAGATCTCTCATCAAAAGATACAGTAACCCTATGTCTGGAATTTTCTATCCTTACATGTAATATCTTTCCTTCATTTAATGGTGCGGGATCTCTAGGATCTGCTTGAGAAACATCAAATTCAACTTTCAATTGCCTATTTTGATGCCAATATTCAAAGATTTCATCAGTAATATTTATGGAAGCTGACTCTAATTCAACTTTAATATCTTCATATCCTAAATCTTGCTGAAGATCTTCTAAAGAAACACCTGATAAAGTTAAAAGTGATAGAAATGTGCGGTCTGCATCATCCAAAGGACCTTGAGTATTTAAACGATCCTGAAGATCATTGATAGATAGCTTACCTCGCATAATGCTATAGTTATCAAAATAAACAAATTTAGGTAACCATTTTTCTAAAAACTCATCTTGAATTTGCTTGCAAATCAGTTCAATCTCCGATGATGATTGTTGAGGTTGATTAATTACTGCAGAAGAAATCTGAATTTCCCAAGAACGTTCATTTTTATAATTCATACCGACAATTACAGTATCTTCACTAAGAATCCCTTTGCCGAAAAAAGTTTCGATTTCACTAAATTCTTCCGGAGACAATTGAAATTCAGCTTGAACAACTGTACAAGGATTTTCTTCGTGAATCTTTTTATATTTAATATATCCTTTTCTAGGGTAATCACGGATGCTAAATTGATCTTCAACTCCAGCAATAGAATTTATCTTTCTTAGAGCCTGCAGAAAAGCTGTTTTTCCCGATTCATTCTTACCTACCAATGCCGTTACATCTTCTAAATTCACCCAAGATGAATCATCTATACTTCTATAGTTAGTTACTCGTGCACGAGTCAGCTTCATACTACCCCCAGAAAATTGAAAAATCTAATTGGTTTATTAAAATCTGACAATAAACAATTCATATAGTAACAATCAAGGAGTTTTTAGCTATAAGTTTTTTAAGATTTTATGTCTGTTAAATTTGACTATACCCACTTCCAATTCTTCCTCCTGCTACTCCTGTACCTTTAGGGTCAGATAACAATCCATATTCACTTAAAATCTGTTGAGTATATGTAACTCTTCCTGAAATTTGATCTACAGGTTCAGTAGCTAATAACAGAGCAGCGTCAGCCATCAATTGAGGATCTTCACTTTTTGGGTCATCAAGTCCTGTCACAAGATTATGAAACACAGTACCAGGGGTCGGAACTACTTGAGAAGGAGCCAAACTAGTTACTGAAATACCAAACTCAAAGACCTCTTGTGCTAATCCTTGAGTGAAACGTTCTAGGGCAGCCTTTTCTGCTCCATAACAAGTACCACCCGAATTTGATGGAACATTCTCATAAGGACCTCTTCCTGGTCCTATTGCTGCACCAGAAGAAATATTAACTATACTTCCAGATTTTTTTGGGATCATATGATTAACTGCTAACTGACTCAAAATAAAAGGAGCATGTAAATTAACTGCCCACGACCTCATCCATCTGTTGATTTGATAATCTTTAATAGGAACAAAATATGTTAATGCTGCATTATTTACCATCACATCAACATCACCATATAAATCTAAAGTCTCTTGAAATAATCTTTCGCAATCTTCAGGCAAAGAAATATTTGCTGTGATAGCAACAGCTTCTCCTCCAAATGCTTTAATATCAGAAACAGTCTTCTCTAAAGACCCCTCCAATGGATGATCACCTTCCTTCAGAGTTCTAGCAGCACAAACCACTTTACCTCCTTCTTTCGCAAATAAATTTGCTATTTCAGCGCCTATTCCTCTACTAGCTCCAGTAACAATCACCACTTTATTATCTAATTTACCCATATTTCACCTCTTTAATTGACAGTATTTTAAATACTCAACTTAACTGACACAACTAAGAATATTTGAAGAATATTTTTACCAAAACTATAATTCCCCTTTATGAATTTTATTAAATAAGGATACAAAATGATCATTCAACCAGTGATTCTTACTGGGGGTCCTGGCAAAAGACTTTGGCCATTATCAACATCTGATATTCCAAAACCTTTCATTTCTCTTGACCAAAATAAATCATTATTTCAAAAAACTCTTTTAAGAGTAGAACAATTAAGTAATTCTATTGATGATCTAAATAGTCCAATCATTGTTTGTAATCAAAAACATGAATCATTAGTAATTAATCAAACTGAAAAAATTAATGCTGAAATTGCATCAATGATCTTAGAGCCTAAAATCAAAAATACTGCTCCTGCTTTAACTTTAGCCGCCCTTTTAATCAAAAAACGTTTTGGGGATGGAATCATGATCTCTATGCATTCTGATCAATGGATATCAAATAACGATGATTTTTCTGAAAAAATTTCTGATGGAATAAAAATTGCATCAAACGAAAAAATTGTTTTAATTGGTGTTGATCCAACCGAACCGAATACTGAATACGGATATCTCAATATTGCAAAAGTAAAGTCATTAAAAAATGAATTTCAAGTTAAAAGTTTTATAGAAAAACCCTCAATTGAGGATGCAGAGAAAATGATCATTAGCAAAAATTACTTATGGAATTCAGGTAATTTTATTCTCAAATCTAGCTTGTGGCTTAGATTAATGGATAAATTTGAACCAAAAATTCTAAAACATTGCGAAAATGCTATGAAAAATTCAAACATTAGCTCCAAAATAATTAATTTAGATATATCTCATTTCTCAAAAATAGAACCAATTTCTATTGATTATGCTGTTCTAGAAAAAATGAGATCAACAGATGAGTACAAATCCAAATTATCTGCCGTTAAATTAAATTCAAAATGGACCGATCTAGGAGAATGGTATTCAATTTGGAAATTTTTTAATTCAAGAGACAAAAACAACAATTTTTTTCAAGGAGAAATTGATTACACAAATGTTAAAAATTCTTTACTAATTTCCAAAAAAAATGCGATCACAGCAAAAAACATTTCAGATATTTTTTTAATAGAAAATAATGGAAAAATCTTAATTAAATCCAATCATAACGCTATAAAATTTGATAAACCTTGGGGATTTTATGAAATATTAAGTGAGACTCAGGGACAAAAAATCAAAAAACTTACTATTTTTGGTGGAGAATGTACATCACTTCAAAAACATAAATTCCGATCAGAGCACTGGATTATTACTCAAGGAGTAGCTAAAGTTACCGTAGAAGAGGATACATTCGAATTAAGCCAAAACTCCTCAATATTCATTCCAAAAGGAACCAAACATAGAATAGAGAACCATAATCAAGAAAATTTATGTCTCCTAGAAATACAAACTGGGGTATATTTAGAAGAAGATGACATCATCAGATTCGACGATAAATACGCTAGATAAAATCTAGCAAAATAATGGAGGACCAATGACCGAATACGCAGAAAATGTAATTACTGCTCAGCCTATGCCAAACAAAATTCTGCTTGGACCTGGACCTAGTATGGCTCATCCGAGAGTTTTACAAGCAATGATGCAAAGTATGATCGGATATTTAGATCCAGATTTTATAGAAGTTTTGGATGAAATTTCAGGACACTTAAAGAATGTATATAAAACTAAGCAGTCAACTTTAGCTATACCTGGCACAGGATCAGCTGGAATGGAAGCTGGACTATCAAGCTTACTAGAGCCAGGTGACAAAGTAATTATGTGTATTTATGGTTTTTTCTGTGAACGTATGGTTGAAATGGGAGAAAGAATAGGTGCTGAAGTTATTCCAATCAGAGCTGAATGGGGCGCTCCTTTTCCAGAAGAACTTCTTGAAGAAGAAATTAAAAAACACTCTGACATAAAACTTGTAACTGCAATTCATGGTGAAACATCTACAGGAATTGCTCAACCACTTGAAGGAATTTCAAACATTACTAAACAATATGATGCTTTATTTATGGTTGATGCCGTCACAACTTTTTCAGGAAGAAATATTGAAATAGACAATTGGAATATTGATTACTCTTATTCAGCTTCTCAAAAATGCTTGGGTGCACCTCCCGGATTATCCCCAGCTGTAGTAAGTGATAGAGCGTTAGAAACAATACGAAATAGAAAAACGAAACCTGTCTCTTGGTATCTTGATTTAGAACTTTTATGCAAATACTGGGGAGAAGAAAGGGTATACCATCATACAGCTCCAGTTTCAATGCTTTATGGAATTAATGAATCATTAAGAATTGTCATAGAAGAAGGATTAGAAACTAGATTCGAAAGGCATAGAATCAATGCTGAAGCATTACATGCTGGACTACAAGCAATTGGATTAAATGCTGTTGCACCTGAAGGTAGCAGGTTAGAACAAATTACTCCAGTATGGATCCCAGAAGGGGTAGATGACATGGAAGTTAGAAATATGCTTCTAAATGAATTTTCTATCGAGTTAGGTAGAGGATTAGGCGATTTTTCAGGAAAAGTTTGGAGAGTTGGGTTGATGGGAGAATCTAGCAAACAAGAATACGTCCTAACGTTTTTATCAGCTATTGAAAGCATCTTATCTAGAGTAGGTTACGAAGTTGCTCAGGGAGCTGCTGTTGCTGAAGCAACAAAAATTTATAACACCTACCCTGGAAAGAAAAAATCATGAGGAGATTTGAAAATAAAGTTGCAATAGTTACTGGTGGCGGTGACGGAATTGGATACGGAATATCTGAAAGATTATCCCGTGAAGGTGCTAACGTAATGATAGTAGACTTTAATGCAGAAATCGCATCCCAATCAGTTAGTGAGCTAGATTCAAAAAATTCAGGTTCCGTCAAATTAACAGTAGGTGATGTATCTAATCCTCAAACAGCAATTGACGCAGTAAAAAACACGTTAGATTCTTGGGGTAAAGTAGATATATTAGTTAACAATGCCGGTATAGGCGGAATTAACGGAAACATTTGGGAATTGGATGTTAAGGAATTAGATCGAGTTTACCAAATCAACTTAAGAGGAGTATTTTTATTCTGTCAGGCAGTCATACCACACATGGTTGAAAACAACTTTGGAAGAATAGTTAATATGGCATCAACCGCAGGAAAAGAAGGAAACCCTAGAATGGTGCCATATTCAAGTACAAAAGCTGCTGTAATTGCATTAACAAAATCGGTAGGAAAAGAGTTGGCTAATACAAACGTACTTGTAAATTGTGTAACACCTGCAGTTGTCCAAACAAAATTATTAGAAGAGTTTACTCCTGAACAAATCAAATATATGACAGATAAAATCCCAATGGGAAGAACAGGTGAAATTAAAGAAATTGCGGCTCTGGTGTCTTGGTTGTGCTCAGAAGAATGTTCTTTTAGTACTGGTGCTGCATATGATGCAAGTGGTGGTAGAGCAACATACTAGGGGGTTTCTACTGAAATAGTAGATCCAACTTTTACAGATCCTCCGTTCTGAACAAAAGCTAACAATCCTCTTCTACCATCTATAGCATTTCGAAGACCAGGTCTGATTCCATCTATGAAAGCACAAGGGTCACAAATTCCCGTAATCTCTAAAATCACTCCGGATTCAAACTTCACCATATCACCTTCATGAATTTTAGAAAAATCTAACCCTTCAACAGTTACATTCTCACGAATTTGCCCTGCGAACAGGTCAAATTCTTGCAACGTTTCCAAATCCATCAACAAAATTTGTCTTTTAGGAATTGAAGATACTGATGCAGTAGATGAATATTTCATCTGAGATGGAGCTTTTCGATGTCTGTCACCTTCTATACCTTCATAAGTAATAAAATTAGCGTCTTCTACCTCTAACATAGGAGCACGTTTTCCGACATTTTTTCTCATTGAAACCACCTTGCCCGTTTGCATTTTCAACTCCTTTGTGAATTTTTGAGTCATTCTACAAAAAATGGATGTATAATCCCAATCTCTCGTAAAAACATCTAGGAATAAATATGAATTCTAAAGCAATTTTAGGTGAAGGAAATTATAAATACGAAATTGTTGAAAATTGGGAAATTTTACCTGATAAGTACAAGTGGCCTGAAACAGCAAGTGTAATAACCGACGATCAAGATAATGTATACGTTTTTAATCGGGGCACTCACCCTATGATTGTGTTTGATTCTGATGGTAATTTTATAAAATCATGGGGGGAAGATATATTCTTAAGACCTCATGGTTTAAGTCAAGGACCCGACAATACAATTTTTTGTAGCGATGATGGGGATCATTCAGTAAGACAATGTGATCTAGACGGAAATATAATTATGACTATAGGGAATCCGGGCAGTCCCTCAAAACCATTCAGTGGAGAACCTTTCAATCGATGCACCCACACAGCTGTAGATTTTAAAACAGGTAACATATTTATTTCAGATGGATATCAAAATTCAAAAATCCACAAATACGATCCAAAGGGAAAATTAATAAAATCTTGGGGTTCTCCTGGAGTAGATGAAGGTGAATTCAATATTGTCCATAATTTAGCACTTGATTCTAAGGGTTACCTTTATGTTTGTGATAGGGAAAATCATAGAATCCAAATTTTCGATTTAAATGGTAATTTTCAAACTCAGTGGACAAATGTACATAGACCCTGTGCAATTTATATTGATTCTAATGATGTGATATACGTTGCAGAATTAGGATGGGCAACAAAAATCAACAGAGAAATGCCAAATATTGGCCCCAGAATATCAATTTTTAACTCGAACGGGAAATTACTACAAAGGCTTGGAAATCAAGGTTATGGTACAAATTTAGGTCAATTTACAGCCCCACACGGGCTATGTTTAGATTCAAAATTAAATATGTACGTTGCAGAAGTATCAAAAACCAACATCAGTCATGTCGAAACTCCACCAGATTTTCCGAGAAGCTTCCAAAAACTTACGAAACTATAGAAGATTAATTAAGATAATGCTAATCTTCGCAAACATGAAAAGATAAAAGGTGGTCACAATGGCAACATCACACGCTAATTCAGTAGTTGAAAAAATGAATCAAGCTGGTTTGGAATTTTTGAATAGCTTATCTGAAGATCAAAAAACCAAAGCCTGCTTTCACTACATGGATGGTGAAAGATTGTTTTGGTATTACCCTCCAATTAATAGACATGGAATTTCTTTAAGAGATTTGGATGACAACCAAAGAAAACTATCTCTTAAATTAATGTCTACGGGTCTCACTGAACGATCTTACAAACAAGCGTTGCAAATTATTGACCTAGAATCAGTATTAGGACCTATTGAAAAAGAAAATGCTAATGGTGGGCCAACTTGGTTTGATAGAAATCCTGAACTTTATTATTTTCGGATTTTTGGAACTCCTGGACAAAAAGACCCATGGGGATGGAGCGCTGAAGGACATCATGTTTCATTACATTACAGCATTTTAGGAGATCAAGTCATTTCTATGACTCCATTTTTCTTTGGAGCAAATCCCGCTGAAGTCAGACAGGGACCCAAAAATGGATTGCGAATCCTAAGTGACAGAGAAGATATAGCTTACGATTTGATGAATAATTTTGACGATGGTCAAATCAAAAAAGCAATAATTTATGATAAAGCACCATGGGACATCCTTACATACAACAGTTCTAAAGCATCTCTCCCTGCAGAAGAAGGAATACCTATTAGTAAAATGAATGGAACCCAAAGAAATATAATCGAATCTCTTATAGCTGAATACATCAACCAAGTACCTGAACAACTCGCAGAACGCAAATTTAAAGAGCTAAGAGAATTTGGATTAGATAAAGTTTATTTTGCTTGGGCTGGCCCCACCAAAATTGGAGAGGAGCATTATTACAGAATTCATGGTGGAAATTTTGTAGTTGAATTTGATAACAGACAGAATGGAGCTAACCATATCCATTCAGTTTGGAGAGATGTAGACAATGACTTCGCAGAAGATGTGATGCGAAAACATCTTTTAGAATATCACGTCCTCTAAAAAGTTTATCTGTTCGGGCACTTATTCTACCCGAACAGATAAAAATTTATACCTGCCTAAATTCACCTTCTACAGTATTATCATCATCTGAATCAGGACTAGTATCTTCTTGTTGTGGTGATTCATCAGTTGGAGCTTCTGGATTACTATAAATTTCTTGCCCAACCTGTTGAATAGCAGAATTTAAATTTTGTAATGAAGCCTCTATAGATGCTGGATCATCAGATTCTAATGCTGTAGATAATTCAGTAATCTTTCCTTGGATCTCTTCCTTGATATCATCAGTAATTTTGTCTTCATTATCTTTCAACATCGATTCAGCAGCAAAAATTGTTCCTTGAGCATTATTTTTCAATTCAACGCTTTCACGTTTCTTTTGATCTTCATCTGCATGTAATTCTGCATCATTAATCATTTGGTCAATTTCATCTTGAGAAAGCCCTGAACTAGCAGTAATAGTAATACTTTGCTCTTTATTAGTTCCTTTATCTTTAGCAGATACATTAAGTATTCCATTAGCATCTATATCAAATGTCACTTCGATTTGAGGAATCCCACGAGCCGCAGGCAAAATACCATCTAGATTAAATCTACCAATAGTTTTATTTTCTGATGCCATAGGCCTTTCACCTTGTAAGACATGAACTTCAACTGAAGGCTGATTATCAGATGCAGTTGTAAATGTTTCAGTTTTAGAAGTTGGTATCGTTGTGTTTCTTTGAATTAATGGTGTTGTAACTCCTCCAAGAGTTTCTATACCTAAAGTCAAAGGAGTAACATCCAACAACAAAATATCTTGAACATCTCCTTGTAGTACCCCAGCCTGAACGGCTGCTCCAACAGCTACAACTTCATCAGGATTCACCCCTTGATGGGATTCTTTACCAAAAAAATCAGATACAGCTTTTTGGACTGCTGGCATTCTAGTCATACCACCAACTAATATCACTTCATTGATCTGAGAAACATTTACGCCCGCATCTTCGATAGCTTTTTTACACGGCTCAATGGAGTTTTGAATCAAATTTCCCACAAGTTGCTCCATGGTAGCTCTATCCAAAGTTTCAACTAGATGTTTTGGACCAGAAGCATCAGCTGTAATAAACGGCAAATTAATTTCAGTTTGCATCAAAGTAGACAGTTCGATTTTTGCTCGCTCAGCAGATTCTCGCAACCTTTGTAGAGCCATCCGGTCTGCAGTCAAGTCAATTCCTTGATCTTGTTTAAATTTCTCACAAATCCAATCAATAATTACTTGATCAAAATCATCACCACCTAGGTGAGTATCTCCATTAGTAGCCTTGACTTCAAAAACACCGTCACCCATTTGAAGAATAGTTATATCAAATGTTCCACCACCTAAGTCGTAAACCGCTATGGTTTGTTCTTTATTATTATCCAACCCGTATGCTAAAGCAGCAGCAGTAGGCTCATTAATAATTCTCATCACTTCTAATCCCGCAATTTTTCCAGCGTCTCTTGTAGCATTTCTTTGACTATCATTAAAATAAGCAGGAACTGTAATCACAGCTTGAGTAATAGATTCTCCCAACTTAGATTCGGCATCTTGCTTCATTTTTTGAAGAACCATCGCAGCAATTTCTGGAGGAGCAAAAGTTTGATCTCCCATTGCTACATGAGCATCACCATTAGAATGAGCAACTACAGAATAAGGAACTAAATCAATATTTCTACTTACTGATTGATCAGTATGTTTCATTCCCATAAATCTTTTAGCAGAGAAAACTGTATTTTCAGGATTGGTTACAGCCTGACGTTTGGCTGTAGTCCCTACGTATCTTTCATTTGATCTTGGATTAATCCCAACAACTGATGGGGTAGTTCTATTTCCTTCAGCATTTTCAATTACTCTGGGCTCACCCGCTTCAATAATTGCCATACATGAATTTGTGGTACCTAAATCAATACCGAGAATTTTCGGCATTTTATTCCTCCTGTTCTTGTTCTGTTTTTATTTCTGGTTTTTTAGCCACCACAACTCTTGCAGGTCGAAGTAGCTTGTCATCAATTTGATATCCCTCTTGAATAATAGAAATGATTGTTCCATCTTCACTAGTTTCATCATCTTCATACATCAATGCTTCATGAAAATTAGGATCAAATTCCTTTCCAAGAGATTCGATTTTTTTGACTCCTTCAATATCTAAAAAATTTTCAAAATTTCTTAATACTAACTTCACTCCATCTGACCATTGAGCGTCAGAATCTTCTGGAATACTTTCAACTGCTCTTGATAAATCATCAGCTACAGAAATCACTCTATGAAAAATAGATATTTTGAGATTTCTCCTTGTCTCCTCTAATTCTTGAGATGCTCGAGTACGATAATTCACTAAATCAGCTTGTGCTCGTTGAGCTATAGATTTGTAGTTATCTCTATCTTTTAAAGCTTCCTCGAGAGGATCATCAGATTCGTTAGTTTCATTCTGAAGATTTTCTTCTACTATTTCGCTTTCTTCAGATTTATTTTCTATTTCATTTTCTTCAGACACATCAACTCCACTAATTACCTTTTAAAATTTCAAACATAT
>MDTE01021353.1_pt1 | contig 31576 bp, 30 predicted proteins | sample 811231 | NCBI WGS metagenome assembly MDTE01 (sample SAMN05326651, study PRJNA326480) | marine metagenome | isolation source: seawater | place: Indian Ocean: Red Sea | collected 2010 | reverse complement strand
TCAGGCCAGTTCGTGACGTTGCGCGATGTGGTTGACGATGTTGGTAGGGATGTTGTGCGCTTTATCATGCTTACGCGTAAGAACGACGCGCCGCTCGAATTTGACCTTAGGCGCGTTGTCGAGCAGTCAAAGGATAATCCGGTATTTTATGTGCAATACGCTCACGCCCGTGTTCGCTCCGTATACAGGCGGGCAGAGACCGAGATGCCTCAGGCGCTAGCACTCTCCCGTAACAACGACATTGATTTGAGTATGTTGACCGAATCAGCGGAGATTGATTTGATCAAAAATCTCTGCGGTTGGCCGCGCACATTCGACTCTGCAGTCTTATCGCATGAGCCGCACCGCTTGGCATTTTATTTGCACGATTTGGCGGCGTCGTTTCATACGCTTTGGAATAGGGGCCAAGAAAATATTGGTTTGCGTTTTATCGTTCCCGAGGACAATCGTCTGACCGCTGCCAGATTGACTCTGATCGGTGCAGTAGCACAGGTGATATCTTTGGGCCTTGGTATCTTTGCCATACAGCCAGCCGAGGAGATGCGCTGAATGTCTGATACACAAAACTCGGAAATAAAGCCTGCCAAAGAGGAGCAGTCCGTTCACGAAACGCCTGCTAACAAAATTGTAGAGCGCGATGCGGAAGCCGGATTGGCTAAGGAGGCACGCCCAAGCGCCCGGCTTCTGACAATGTGGATTCTCATCGCTGCGGTGATTGTGGTCGGTGTCGCCTGGGCATTGAGCGATCGCTATTTTGGCACGTCCGAAATGGATGAGAGCGATGTACCTCTCGTCACTGCAGAGAAAGCTCCGATCAAAGTTAAACCCAAGAAGCCCGGTGGGATCGATGTACCGGATCGTGATAAATATGTCTATAAGAGCCTGACCGGGGAGGAACCCGACGCCGAAGAATTGTTGCCGCCGCCGGAAGAGCCTATGGAGGTCACCTCTGCCGTTGCTAATGAAGGAGTTGATGCGCTGGAAGCGGCGGAGATTGCCGAGGCGGTGGAAATATCTAGGTCCATATCAGAAACAGATATGCAATCGGTGCCCGATGCGATGTCTCCAGACGAAGTGTCTTTGGCAGACCCGAAAATGCTGGTTTCGGAGCCTGAGGATATCCTGCTGAGGACTTTACCAAAAGAGGGGGAATCAGTTGCCGGGGTGGGGGAGCCGAAGGCGATGGGTGATTCTTTAGCGGTGCTGGCTGAACAGACCACTGACACTAAACCCGAACTAGCGTCGTCGTTGGAGCCGGAATTAGCTCCAAAACAAATTGGATCTGGACCGGCGATCGTCCCCGTCAAACCAACCGCACTTTCGGTCGACACTCCAGGGTTTTTGGTGCAGGTTGGCGCGACTCAGAAACAGGACCTTGCAGCCGGTGAAATTGCCCGTCTCGCCAATAAGCACTCCGAGATTTTAAGTGGCGTAGGCAGCGTTGTGGTGCGTGTCGATCTTGGCGATAAAGGTGTGTGGTACCGAATGCGGGTCGGTCCATTTGATACCCGAGCGGCAGCGGAAGACACCTGCGGTAAGTTGAAGGCCGTCAATGTAGGCTGCTTTGTCGTTGCCAATTGAATTTGTACCGGATGGCCCCGTTAAAAGACCGCGTGCTCTCATTTTTGGCTGCGCTGGTCCGTGCCTAGGCTCAGCGGAGGCGGATTTTTTCCGTGAGAGTGACCCACTTGGCTTTATCTTGTTTAAGCGAAATTGCGAGACACCGGAGCAACTCACGGCTCTGGTTAAAGCTCTCCGTGCTTCGGTTGGGCGCCATGATGCGCCGGTTCTGATTGACCAGGAAGGTGGCCGGGTGGTGCGAATGGGTGCGCCATATTGGCGTGTGCCCCCAGCGGCTGGTGCAATCGGGGCGTTGGCGGAACGAAATTGGGCTGTCGGCTGTCGAGCCGCATGGCTTAATGCTAGGTTGATTGCTGCCGATCTCCACCAGGCCGGTATAGACGTCTGCTGCCTGCCGGTGCTCGATCTGCAATATCGGGGTGCCAGCAATGTGGTGGGCGACCGTGCTTTTTCATCGAATCCGGAATTAGTTGCTCAATTGGGACGGGCCGCTGCGGAGGGACTCCTGGCTGGCGGCGTTTTGCCAGTAATCAAGCATATGCCAGGACACGGCCGTGCCATGGTCGACAGCCACGATGAAATGCCCCGTGTCGTTGCGGGACTGGCTGATTTGGAGAGGTGTGATTTTCGACCCTTTCGTAGGCTCCGTGATTTGCCCATTGGCCTCAGCGCACATATTCTCTATATCAACATCGATGACGATTTACCGGGCACGCTGTCGCCGAAAGTCATTGCCGGTATCATACGGAATTCTATTGGTTTCGACGGTCTCCTGTTGAGCGACGACCTCTCTATGGATGCGCTTTTGGGCAGCCTCGGCGAGCGTGCCGCAGCGGCCCTTGCCGCAGGCTGCGACATCGCCCTGCATTGCAACGGGCAGATAGAAGAGATGGCCGACATCGTGAGCAAGGTAGGGGAAATGAGTGGGGAGGCAAGCCGCCGCTGGATCGCAATATCGGATTTCAAAAATAATGAAAAGTCATCTAATATTAATGGTTTGCTAGAAGAATTTGATAATTTAATGAAGGAAAAACTGAAGCATGAACCCTGAGGCGAGCATCGTCTTACAGGCTTCGGTTTATATCATTCCGGTGCTACTGGCGATCACTATGCACGAAGCTGCCCACGGCTTTGCAGCGCGTTTGTTCGGAGATGACACGGCCTATCGAATGGGACGCGTCACACTTAATCCGATTAAGCATATCGACCTCTTCGGAACCATTATTTTGCCCGGTATACTGATTATCCTCAGTACAGGTTTCGTGTTTGGATACGCTAAGCCGGTGCCGGTTAATTTAGCCCAGCTCCGTCATCCCAAGCGCGATATGTTTTTTGTCGCTGCCGCAGGGCCTGCGGCAAATATTATCCTGGGGGTGGTTTCTGCGATTCTGCTCTATGTCACCCCTTTCATGCCGGAAGGATTCGATGCCTGGTGGATCGAGATGCTGAGTATCAGTATCTATCTCAACCTGTTACTAGCGCTTTTCAACATGCTTCCGCTTCTACCGCTTGACGGTGGGCGCATGGTGGTCGGCGTTCTGCCACGGAGCTATGCACTTTTGTTTGCTAAGACCGAGCGCTACGGCTTCGCAGTCCTGATTGGATTAATTTTCATTTTGCCCTTAATCGCCGATGCATTTGGCGTATTCTTCCATCCCATAGGTTGGATTCTCTTGCCGGCGGTCGATTGGCTTACCGGTTTATTGTTGGCGATTATGGGACTGACATAGAAGCGAATGAATGAGAAGACTGAAAATAAGCCTGATGCTATGCGTACCAAACCACTGCTAGACACGGAAGAGCGTGAATTTGCCAGCGGGGAACGGGAGTATTCTCTGATCCTTGATCTAGATGGTTTTGAAGGCCCTCTAGATATTTTGTTAATGTTGGCACGCAATCAGAAGGTTGATTTAACTAAGATTTCTATCTTCGAGTTGGCCAAGCAGTATCTTGCCTTCATCGTCCGGGCGCGCGAACTCAAGCTCGAGATTGCGGCAGATTATCTTGTCATGGCAGCATGGCTCGCTTTCATGAAATCGCGTTTGTTGCTTCCCGAACCCAAGGAAGACGAAGATCCAACCGGGAAAGACATGGCTGATGCTCTTGCATTCCGCTTACGTCGCCTTGAGGCCATGCGCGATGCGACGAAAAAAATTATGCGTCGACCGCGCCTTGGTATCGACGTTTTTTCTTGCGGAGCGCCGGAAGGTATTAAGGTCATCCGAACCTCTCAATATGAGGCAACTCTGTATGAGTTGCTGAAATCCTACGGTGATCACAAACTGGAGCAGGAACGTGGCGAGGCATTACATATTCTCGCTAGCGGAACTTACTCGATGGAAGAAGCCTATCGTCGCCTTTCCAGTATGCTCCCGGCGATGCCAGAATGGGAGAGTATGGCACGCTATATGCCACCAGAGGCGGGCGGTGGAATTTCGCTGCGCTCGGCCGTGGCGACGACTTTCGCAGCTGGTCTTGAACTTGCGCGCGAGGGAAAATTGCAATTGCGACAGTTCGAACCGTTTGGGCAGATTTATGTGCGCTGCACTCCGGAGGATACATGAACAGCGAGACAGGCAGTGATATTGCAGTCCAATCCGGCGACGCTTTTGCCGATCAATCAGGGCAGTATTTGCGCATACTAGAAGCGCTTTTATTTGCCTCGGATGAGCCTGTAGCCCGTGATACTCTGATTGAAAAATTGCCCGAAGAATCTGATGTCGACGATCTTCTTTCTCAACTCGCTGAGCGCTATGCTAACCGGGGCGTCAATTTAGTCCAGGTTGGCCGTGGCTGGGCATTTCGCACTGCACCAGATCTTGCACCACATTTGACCGTCTACCGTACTGTCAAGCGTCGTCTATCCCGCGCTGCGCTAGAGACGTTGTCCATCATCGCCTATCACCAGCCCATCACCCGGGCAGAGGTAGAGGAAGTGCGCGGCGTGAGCCTTAGCCGGGGTACCCTGGACCAATTGCTAGAGGCGGGCTGGGTCAAGCCCAAAGGACGGCGACGAGCCCCGGGTCGGCCGTTGACTTGGGTCACTACTGACGAATTTCTCGGACATTTTGGTCTCCAAAGCTTGAGTGACCTGCCTGGCGTTGAGGAATTAAAGGCAGCTGGCTTGTTGCAGTCTAATCCGGTCGCCTTAGGTAGCGTCCAAGAATTACCTCTAGCCGCGCCCCTCGATGAAAATGCTGAGTACGGTGACATTGAGCTTTTGGCGGAGGAGGGCATGCCAAACGAAGATCCCCAGGAGCGTTCCTAGGCATCTTCGATGGGTGTTTGGGGTGGCGTATTGGACGGTGGGTATATATTCAACTCCTAAGAATCTTTTCTTGCCCGGCGAAGTTATTTCAGGCCCGACCCTCACATTAAGGTTAGGGGTCCTAAAACTCTCTAGACTAACGTCAAAAAAACATCGTGATAATAATTTTTACCGATCTGTGGGTTTGGCGCGTGGAAGGCGAATTGGACGGTGTCTTTTTGGCTATACATATTTCAGGAGGATGGCGATGACGTTTTTGGAAGGTAGTTAATTAAGACTTTGCACTCTCAAGACCATTAAGTATCTATGGTTTTTCGGGTAGACAGAACGTTATGTTAAATATAAGCTTCCTTAATTGATAATGATTTGCATTTGCACCGGGTGCCTTTGCTAACCTATTAATCTGCAGAATCGATGACTCAACGGACCTGGTGTCTAGATTTTGGCGTACGGTTTTCGCCGGCGCGGCGATGCGCTGGTTAGAGCGGAATTTGAATTGGCGCTTCTGGGTCTAGATTCTGAAGCCAGTATTGCGGCTTTACGCCGATTCCTGACCGCGCAATCCTTCGGTCGGGCCGAGCGCAGGCGGAGGTAGAATCATGGCCGAGGATCATTCCGTAATGCCAGGCCTTCTGATGGAAGGCATCAGTCATCGTTATGGCCGGGATTCGGTGCTTCACGGTCTGGATCTCACCATTGCACGGGGCGAAATCACCTGCTTGTTGGGTCCATCGGGCTGCGGTAAGACCACGAGCCTACGCGTCGTCGCGGGGCTTGAGCCGATTCAGGGGGGCCGCGTTGATATCGCCGGAATGGAGGTCTCCCGACCTGGTTATTTGGTACCACCAGAGCATCGCCGCGTAGGCCTGATGTTCCAGGACTATGCGCTCTTTCCACATATGAGGGTGATAGACAATGTCGCATTTGGCTTGCGCGAAGGCGATAAATCATCAAAGCAAAGCGCTGCAATGGAGCTACTTGCGCGCCTTGGTCTAGAGTGTTATGCGCGGGATTTTCCCCACGCCCTCTCCGGCGGAGAGCAGCAGCGTGTGGCTCTTGCCCGGGCACTTGCGCCGCGACCAATAGTAATGCTGCTGGATGAGCCCTTTTCTGGTCTTGATCGTCGCCTGCGCGACCAAGTACGTAACGATACCCTCGACATTTTGCGCGAGATGTCGGTCGCGACGTTGTTGGTCACACATGATGCGGAGGAGGCGATGTTGATGGCCGATAGAATTGTATTGATGCGCGAAGGGTCGATCGTTCAATCCGGGACTGCGTCGGAGCTTTACGCCCAACCTGAGAGTGCCTTCGCCACCAGCTTCTTTGGAGAAGTTAATGTGCTTGAGGGGATCGCGCAGGGGGGCCGTGTTGCAACTCCGATGGGCACGCTGGCTGCACCCTATCAAGACGGTATCCAGGTGCGTGTTTATGTTCGACCCGAAGGATTGCGACTGAAGGAAGAGATTGGCGGCGAGGATGATAACGCGGGGGCAGAAATCCTCGAGAGTCATATGCTCGGCCCTGCCCGGCTGATACGACTTAAACCTGATGATGAAATCGGGCCACTGACCGCCCGGACCATTGATGGTCCACAGTGGGAAACCGGAAAAAGAGTGCGTATTCGGCTTGACCCAGAGCGTAGTTTTGTGTTCCCTGCTACTCAGGAAGCCTAGCCAAAGGCCGTACTTGGCCGCCATTGTTGCGGCGAAACACGAAAATGGCGGTGACTGGCGGCCCTCGGGAAATCAGAATCAATGATTGGGAGTGTACCTGAATGTCGTTTGGAATCTGGCAAATATTGCTAATCGTCCTGGTGGTTTTGCTTATTTTTGGGGCCAACAAGATCCCCCGACTTATGGGTGATATGGCTAAGGGAATTAAGAGCTTCAAGGCTGGAATGAAGGAAGGCGAGACAGAAAATACGGCGCAAGCAAGCCAGCCTCAACAGCCGGCACAAAACGCTCAGGATGACGCTAAAGCGATTGACGCCGAAACTAAAGCAGCAGATGCCAGCAGCGTTAAAAAAGACGAAGTCGCAAAAAGCTAACAATAACAAGCATGCGTCATAGGGAGATCTAGTACCGCGCTTGTCGCGGACACCGTCATGTTGGACCTCGGCTGGACAGAAATCTTAATTATCATGGTGCTTGGCCTGCTCGTGATCGGACCCAAGGAGCTGCCGAAGCTTGTGCGCACCATTGGTAAGTGGCGCGGCAAGATGAGTGCCTACGCGCGTGATTTTCAGCGCTCCATCGAGGATGTAGCCGATGTCACTGAGGTGGATGCAATTAAAAAGGAAATCGCCGAGGCAAATCGCGAATTGAACGAAGCCAAACGCGATTTAAGTGAGCAAACCGCCAGCATCAACGAGGATATGCGGGGCGCGGCCAAGGATAGCACTTTTGTTGGCTTCAACTCGGACGGTAGCGTTACGGAACCCGGTGCACCGGCGTCTGCCAATAAGGGTAATGGTGAAGCACAGTCGGATGCCAGCGGCGATCAAGGCGAAAACAATTCAGCTGCCCAATCACCGGAAACAAAACCAGGCGAAAGCCGAGAGAACAGTGCGAACGTCTAGACCGTGATAGACCAAGCAAACGATCCTATCGAAGCAAGTCGTGCGCCAATCATGACGCATATCGCTGAGGCGCGTCAGCGTATGCTGTATGTCGTTGTCGCGCTTTTCATTGCGTTTATCGGCTGTTTCTTCGTTGCCAGCGATATTTTCAATTTCCTCGTTGAACCAATGCGCGCGGCATCTGAAGAACTGGGTTACGACCCCAAGGTTGTCTATACCCACCTGCTCGAAGCATTCTTCACCGAATTAAAGATCGCCTTCTATGGCGCGCTTTTCCTCACCTTCCCTGTGATAGCCATTCAGTTCTGGCTGTTTGTCGCGCCCGGACTCTATCACAATGAAAAGTCGGCCCTCGCGCCATTTCTCGTGGCCACGCCGGTTCTTTTCTTCGCCGGTGCGGCGTTGGTTTACTATTTTATTTTCCCGCAGGCCTTTGTCTTCTTTATTTCGTTTCAGACTGAAGGCGCCGACGGCGCGATCGCAACGGAATTGCTGCCCAAGATGAATGAGTATCTGTCACTCGTCCTCAAGTTGATTTTCGCTTTCGGCATCTGTTTCCAGTTGCCGGTGATGTTAACCCTGATGGGACGCGTCGGGATGGTTACCTCCAGCGGACTGCGGGCTAAGCGCAAATACGCTATTGTCATCGTGCTCATTGCCGCCGCAGCGCTTACGCCGCCTGACCTCTTCAGCCAAATTGGCCTCGGCGTTCCAATGATGTTTCTCTACGAGATTTCGATTTTCCTGGTCAAGATGGCAGAGAAGAAGCGCGCCGAGAAGCAGGCAGAGGAAGAGGCTGAAATGGCCCGGCTTGACGCCATCCTCGCTGCTGACGACGACACTGAAGAAACCGATTTTAATTACGGCCGCTAAGTTCGTCGGGCTTTTACCTCCGCCGCGCTTCGGTTAAAAGAAGCGCAATGATGACTGACTCACTCACTCTTCACATTCTGCTGACCGATGTTTGACATCAAATCGATTTGTAACAATCCCGAGGCCTTCGATGCAGGCCTCAAAAGGCGTGGTATGGCCGCCGCCGCCGAGGACATTATCGCTCTCGACCGGATGCGCCGAGCTACCCAAACCGAGCTGCAGGAGTTACAGCGCCGGCGCAATGAAGCATCGAAGGCGATCGGCGTTGCCAAAGCACGAGGAGAGGACGTGGCGCATGAAATGGCCGAAGTTCGGGATTTGAAAGAGGAGTATCAGGAGTTTGAAAGGGGAGAGCGTGATCTTGCTGAAACGCTAGACACATTGCTGGCAGCTTATCCCAATATACCGGCCGAAGACGTGCCAGAAGGTGCTGATGAAGACGCTAATGTGGAAATTCGCCGTTGGGGAGAGGTACCGCAGATAGTCGGCGAGGCCAAGCAGCATTTTGAACTCGGTGAGGCTCTCGAGATGATGGATTTTGAGCGTGCCGCAAAGATTTCTGGTTCGCGTTTCGTTGTCCTCTCTGGCGCGCTCGCCCGACTCGAGCGCGCTCTCGCCGGTTTCATGCTTGACATGCACACAGAGGAATTTGGCTACACTGAGGTTGCGCCACCTATTTTGGTACGGGAGAACGCCGCTTTTGGCGCCGGCAATCTGCCAAAATTTTCCGAGGACCTGTTTCGCACCACAGACGATTACTGGTTAATTCCCACAGCGGAGATGCCGCTCACGAATATGATTGCCGGAGAAATTTTAGACGAAACCGAATTACCGATGCGTTTTGCCTCCTATACGCCTTGTTTCCGGGCCGAAGCTGGGGCGGCTGGCAAAGATACTCGAGGCATGATCCGCCAGCATCAGTTCGGCAAGGTCGAGCTTGTTAGTATCACTCATCCTGAAAAATCCAATGATGAACATGAGCGTATGACGGAGTGCGCCGAAGAGGTGTTGCGCCGTTTGGGTCTCCATTACCGCACCGTTGTATTATCAACGGGTGATATGGGTTTTTCCGCGCGCAAGACCTACGACATCGAGGTCTGGTTGCCGGGCCAGAATACCTACCGAGAAATTTCGAGTTGCTCAAACTGTGGCGATTTTCAGGCACGACGAATGGATGGGAGATTCCGCTCTGAGGGCGTAAAGGGCACCAAATTCGTCCATACCCTTAACGGATCGGGTCTTGCGGTGGGGCGCGCTCTTGTTGCTGTGCTGGAGAATTACCAGAATCCAGACGGCTCTATAGTTGTGCCCGAGGTCTTGCACTCACGCATGGCTGGCTTGAAGCGAATTGGCTAGCACCTATGCGTATTCTGTTGACAAATGATGACGGTATCCGGGCTCCCGGGCTGAAGGCACTCGAACATGTGGCCCGCGAACTTTCCAAGGACGTTTGGGTGGTGGCACCGGAAACCGAGCAGAGCGCCGCTTCTCATTCTCTCACCTTACATCGGCCGCTTAGACTCCGGCGCATTGCTGCCAGGCGATGGGCGGTGAACGGTACACCGACCGATTGCGTCTATCTTGCGATCCACAAGGTTCTTCAGGGCAAGCGACCGGATTTAGTCCTCTCTGGTGTCAACCGGGGCAGCAATATTGGTGAAGACGTGACCTATTCTGGCACCATCGCTGCGGCTATGGAGGCGACGCTGCTGCGTGTGCCATCAATCGCTCTCAGCCAGCATTATGACTATGGCGAGCCTATTCCCTGGCAGACATCCAAGGTCTGGGGTGTAAAGGCGGTGCGAGCACTCATGAAGCAAGGCTGGCCGAGAAACGTCCTGATCAACGTCAATTTTCCAGGCCGGCCGGTGAGTAAGGTCAAAGGTATTCTTGCAGGTAAGCAGGGCGAGCATGAAGTTTTCGACGCATTTGAGGAACGCATTGATCCGCGCGGGCGAACCTATTATTGGGTGGGGCAAGATCATGTCGAAGACGTTCAGGGTGCGCGTGGAACTGATCTTCACGTCGTCAACAAGGGCTATGTCTCCGTCACCCCACTGCATCTCAATTTGACTCACCAGCCGACACTGACACAACTGCGCAAGGTATTTAGTTGAGCGAGGACGCGCGTAAGATTCGATTGATTATGGAGCTTCGGAGCCAAGGCGTATCCGACACTGAAGTCCTGTCGGCGATGGAGCGAGTACCACGCGAACTGTTCGTGCCCGAAGCCTTTCAAGATCAAGCTTACGAGAATATTGCGTTGCCTATCGGTGCTGGGCAGACCATCAGCCAGCCAAAAATCGTCGCCGAAATGACCTCTGCGTTGGAACTGGGGCCACGCCTAAAGGTGCTTGAAGTCGGCACTGGTTCGGGCTATCAGGCGGCGGTGCTGGCTCATCTCTGCCGACGCCTCTATACCGTTGAGCGCCACCGAACATTGGCGGACGAGGCGGAGACACGTTTTGCGCAATTGAGACTTGGCAACATTGTTATACAAGTTGGTGATGGCAGTGAGGGCTGGCCAGCTCAGGCGCCTTTCGACCGCATTATCGTCACCGCCCAAGCGGTTATGCTGCCAGATATATTGCTAGCCCAATTACGCGAAGGAGGTGTGATGATCCTGCCGATCGTCGAAAAGGGGCAAGGACAAAAAGTTGTCCGCCTGCGTCGCACCGAAAAGGGTATCGAAAGAGAAACGCTCATGGATGCCCGGTTTGTACCTTTGTTGGACGGCCTGCCGAGGGCCAAATAAGGTCTGGTGACATGTTATCGAGTAGATTTGCGATCTTGGCAATTTTAGTGGCGTCCACGTTGCCGCTTCTACTAACTACCGCCTGCGGCCGACAGACATTGGCGCCCGTAGTAATGGGAGGCCCAGACACAAAGAGTGCAAAGGAACCAGCTGCCTCAACTCCACCGCATTCCATTAAAGAGCCCGTCGCTATTGCTACGGCCGTGGTACCGATGCCCAAGGTGAAGCCCGCCTTCGAAACTACCCAACCGTTACCCGCAGAAAACGTTAGCGTCACGGTCCAATCCGGAGATACGGTTTATGCGCTTTCGCGTCGCCATGACGTGGGTGTGCGAGACATCATTCGCAACAACGGACTTAAGCCACCTTATAAGTTGCTGGTAGGCCAAATTATCCACTTGCCTATTGCGCGCTATCATACAGTGCGTCCGGGTGAGACGCTTTACGGTTTATCGCTGCATTACGGTGTGGATATGAGCGTTCTTGTCCGTGCTAATCGAATCCCATCTCCTTACCGTTTAGTGGTTGGCGGGCGCCTCTACCTGCCAGGCAGCATACCCAAGACGCAGCAAGAGAGTGCAATAGCCCCGGCGCGAACCGCAACCGTGCCGGAAAGGCCGGTCAAGCAGGTACGCAAGGGCATGCCCTCCAAGCCACCGCCCCTCGCGGCAAAGTATTTTCTCTGGCCGGCGGAAGGCAGGCTGTTGTCAGGCTTTGGGCCTAAGGAGGGGGGGCTGCACAATGACGGCATAAATTTTGCTGTTCCGCGGGGAGCTCCCTTGCGAGCCGCCGAGAACGGTGTCGTCGCCTATGCGGGCAACGAACTGCCAGGTTATGGTAATCTGCTTCTAATTCGTCATGCCAGCGGATGGATGAGCGCCTATGCTCATAACGAGAGATTGTTGGTTGAGCGCGGCCAAATCGTGGACCGCGGCCAAATCATTTCACGTGCTGGCAGCAGCGGAAACGTTTCCTCGCCACAGGCCCATTTTGAACTCCGGCGCAATGGCAAGCCTGTTAATCCGGTCAAATACCTTTCGCGGTTGTAGACACACCGCCACTAATCTTGTTTGAGCTCAGTACCTGTGCGACCTGCGAGGTCCTGGACAAATTGCCAGGCTACGCGGCCCGAGCGGGCGCCGCGGGTCATGCTCCATTCGATGGCCCGGGCCTTCAGTTCTTCCGCATTAATTTCTATACTGTGCCGTGCGACATAGCCTTCGATCATTTTAAAATAGGTCTTTTGATCGCATGTATGAAAACCGATCCAGAGGCCAAAGCGATCGGAAAGAGACACTGCTTCCTCGACCGCTTCGCTGGGGTGAATGGCAGTGGAGCTTTCGTTTTCTATCATATCACGCGCCATTAGGTGGCGCCGGTTCGAGGTGGCATAGAATATCGTATTGGTTGGCCGACCCTCGATACCGCCTTCGAGTAGGGCCTTCAGAGATTTGTAGGTAGTATCGTCGGATTCAAAGGAAAGATCATCACAAAACAGAATGGCCCGACGTGAGGTGTTTCGCAGCTTAGCAAGCAATTGTGGTAGGGAGGGGATGTCTTCGCGGTGGATCTCTATCAGTAAAAGACTGCCTGGTTCACGCGCATTTACCTTAGCGTGGACGGCCTTGATAAGAGAACTTTTACCCATGCCACGTGCGCCCCAGAGAAGGGCATTGTTGGCAGGCAGGCCAGCGGTAAAGCGCTCCGTGTTTTCGAGTAACTGGTCGCGCGCCTGGTCGATGCCTTTTAGCAACTCCAAAGCAACTCTATTGATTTGCGGTACCGGTTCCAGGTATTCGCCTTCGGCATGCCACACAAACCCGTCGGCTGTAGAAAGAGGCATGGTTTCCTGCTCTGGTGGCGCTATGCGTTCGAGCGCTTCCGCTAAGCGGCGTAGCAGAGGTTCTATGCTATTCTCAGACATGAGGAATTCCGTTTGGGAATGAACGGCAAAATGATCGCGCAACCTACCATAAGCATCGCGACGGTCAACGTGCCCAACATGTGCGATATTATTTGCTCGCACGGGTATTTATGCCTATCTTGCGGGGCAATTTTCGGGGCCAGATTTGCGCCCGTTCAGATGAGGGGAAAAAATATGCCTCGTATGTTTGCCAAGGCGGTAAATTTGGCTGCGGCGGGAAAAGTAACTTTGCTTACAGCGGCGCTATTCGGTTTGACCGCTTGCCCGCAACCGGGCCAAGGCGGCGCGGAGGGCGGCGGTGGTGGATTTGGCGGGATCGAAGCGATTCTACCGTTGATCCTGATTTTCGTCGTATTTTACTTTCTCTTGATTCGTCCGCAGCAGAAGAAGCAAAAGGCGCATCGCGAAATGCTCAATCAAGTATCGCGTGGCGACGACGTGGTGACCAATGGTGGAATTGTAGGCCATGTGGTCAAGATTGGCCGGGATGATAATCTTCTGGTCGAAATCGCGCCCGATGTTCGCGTGCGCGTAATGCGAACGATGATTTCCGAAGTAATTCGTCGTCCCGATTCCGACTTCGATGATGAAGAAGATGAAGATGAGGATTACGAGGAGGGCTATGAGGAGGAGTACGAGGACGATGGCGAATTCGAGGAAGAAGAGCCGACAGATGAATCCTCCGGAGACAAGCCCAAGAACTAGTGGTTTGGACGCGTCGTCGTCCCGACTGTAACCTTCACGCATGCTGCGTATACGTTTATGGCAGGTCATTGTGGTCGTGCTGGTTTGCGCGGCAGCAGCCCTGTTCGCCGTCCCCAATCTGTTTTCGCAGAACTCACTCGGGAACTCCTATCCTGATTGGCTGCCGAGTCAGCAGGTTAATCTGGGCCTCGATCTTCAAGGTGGTTCGCATCTCCTCCTTGAGGTTGAGGTTGCGAAGGTTATGGAGGAGCGCATCGATGCGATGGTCGATGATGCCAGGACGGCGCTTCGCGGCGAAAAAATTGGCTATACCGGCCTAAAGCGGCGCGGTGAAATGGTCGTGCTGCAACTGACTAAACTTAATTTTCTTGAAAAAGCACGGAAGTTGCTGGAAGACCTTGACCGGGAAGCCATCGTCGTTAGCTCTGATGATGGTGCGTTCCAAGTGACACTAAGCGAGGCTGCGGTTGCTGAACGCAAGAACTCCGCGCTGAGCCAATCAATTGAAATCATCCGTCGCCGCATCGATGAAACCGGCGTAAGCGAGCCCACAATTCAGCGCCAGGGAGATGACCGTATCCTTGTTCAGCTTCCAGGTCTGCAAGACCCGGAACGTCTCAAGCGGCTTCTCGGCAAAACTGCTAAGATGACCTTCCATCTCGTTGACCAGAGCGTCTCGGACACCGATGTTGCGCGTGGCCGACTGCCACCGGGAACTATGCGTCTGCCTTCCGACGATGAGATCGACGAAGCTGGCAATCCGCGTTATTACCCGATCCGCAAACGCATCATGGTTAGCGGCGATTCTCTGGTCGATTCCCAGCCAACCTTTCAGGATAATCAGGCCGTTGTCAGTTTCCGTTTCGATGCTAGCGGCGCTAAAAAATTCGGTCGGGTCACCCAGGAGAACGTCGGTCGTCCCTTTGCCATCGTACTTGACGGGAGAGTGATCAGCGCACCGGTGATTCGCGAGGCGATTCTCGGTGGTAGCGGTATAATCAGTGGTACTTTTAATACCCAGAGCGCACGCGATCTCGCACTTTTGCTGCGCGCTGGCGCCTTGCCGGCTCCGATGACGATCCTTGAGGAACGCACTGTTGGTCCTGACCTTGGTGCTGACTCTGTCGAGGCCGGCAAAATTGCCTGCTTAATTGGCTTGGTGGCAGTGATTGTCTTCATGCTACTTTATTATGGGCTGTTCGGCATTGTCGCCGACATTGCGCTGGTCCTTAATTTGGTCATCATATTCGGTTTGCTTTCAATCCTGCAGGCAACGCTGACCCTGCCTGGCATCGCCGGAATCGTCCTGACTATCGGCATGGCGGTTGATGCCAATGTGCTAATTTACGAAAGGATAAGAGAAGAACTAAAGAGCGGGCGATCACCCTTCTCTGCCATGGAGGCTGGTTATAAGCGGGCCTTTACGACAATTCTCGATTCGAATCTTACAACACTGATTGCCGCAGTTATTCTCTATATTTTTGGCTCAGGGCCCGTGCAGGGCTTCGCCGTGACGCTCGGTATTGGCATCGTTACTTCGATGTTCACTGCCATGCTGGTGAGCCGCTTCATCTTGGTTTGGTGGCTGAAACGCTACCGTCCAAAAACATTGCCGCTCTAGGGGGGGGATACAGTGAAGTGGCGCGTCCGACTGCTACCAGACAAGACTGAGATTCCTTTTTTAAGGTGGCGCAAGAGTCTGTTTGCAATTTCAGCAACCCTTGCGATCATTTCAGTGGCACTGCTTTCTTCCAAAGGACTCAATTTTGGCATTGATTTCGAGGGCGGTATACTGATTGAGGTCGGTACCGAAGAACCTGCCAAGATTGGCGAAATGAGAAGTGCACTCGGCGAGCTCGGTCTCGGTGAGGTGAGCCTGCAGGAGTTTGGATCAGATACAGAAGTTCTGATTCGCATAGAGCGGCAAGCTGACGATGCGGCGGACCAGGCAGCGATCACCGCCGTGCGGGCTGCGCTCGATTCTAAATATGTTGGTGAGTTGAGTTATCGAAGGACTGAGCGAGTCGGCGCGAAGGTTGGTGCCGAGCTTATCCAAGCTGGGGCTATAGCGATGGTCCTCGCTATTGCTTTAATGCTGCTCTATATCTGGTTCAGATTCGAATTGCCCTTTGCGATTGGCGCAATTATCGCGCTCGTGCACGATGTATTGCTTACCATCGGCATGTTCGCTTTGTTTGGACTCGAGTTTAATCTCGCCATAGTTGCTGCAATATTGTTGATCGTTGGTTATTCGATGAACGATACGGTCGTGGTGTACGATCGAGTGCGCGAGAACTTGCGCAAATATAAGAAAATGCCATTGGTCGACCTGCTCAATTTGAGCGTCAACGATACTCTATCACGCACTGTAATGACCTCATTGACTACGCTGCTCGCTCTGGGCGCGTTGTTGATTTTCGGTGGCGAGGTGATTCGCGACTTCACCATTGCCATGATTTGGGGTGTCTTAGTTGGAACTTATTCATCAATCTTCGTTGCAGGCTCGGTCCTTGTATACATTAATCCGGGTAAAGGCACGAATATGACTAAAACGAGTTTTGGAGGTGCCGAGCGCACCGCAAAACTGGACGGTGCTGTTCAGGACGAAGCGGTGCAGCGTTTTGCCGCATTGCCTGATTTGGGTGAAGAGAACGCGGAGGCATCGGAGACTGAAGTTACGGAAGTCTCCCCTGATGCAGAGTTAACCGGCTCTCGTGCACGCCGCCGTGCTACATCTTCCCGAGAGAGGCGAAACAAACGCCGACGGAAGAAGCGGCGCTAGTGTAAGGATGTAGGCGGATGGATATCACGCCTGAAATTTCGGCCGACCGTAAATATATCGATCATTATGGCGACGGGGGCTTTCGCATTGGTGGTGAGCGCCATGAGGGTTCAATTATTGTTGCGCCAGAGCAGGTGTGGCCTTGGGCTGTCTCGGTCATGGCAGAACTGACGGTGGCAAGCGTCGCCGACGTTTTTGCTGCGGTCCCGCCGATTGATCTGTTGCTAATCGGCTGCGGTGCCAGAGTTGAACGGGTGCCGTTTGATTTTCAATATGCGCTGAAAACAAAAGGAATCTTTGCCGACGGGATGGATACTGGTGCTGCTTGCCGCACCTATAACGTGCTCATGGCGGAGGAACGCCGCGTAGCCGCAGCCCTCATGGCGATTTAGCGCTTAAATAAAAAAACCGGGCTCCCATTTGAGAGCCCGGTTACCCATTAAATGGTCTTGGTTTAGTAGATGTTTTGCGCTGAGACCATGGCGTAGAGCATGGGTATCGAAAGCATGGTATTTGTGCGCGAGAAAAGCATCGCTGTTCGCGCTGCCTTCTTCTTAGCTTCCGCATCGACTTCTACAATGCCAAGCGCCTTTTTCTGATTGGGCCAAATCACGCCCCAGACGTTAAAGGCCATTATGATGCCCATCCACATGCCGATACCAATGGCTGTGTGTTTGAGAACGAAGGCATCTTCTGCAGCCCCAACGATGCCAAGCGTGATGGCGTCTAAAATGTATCCTTGCCAGCCGGCAAGTATTAGGCCCGTCAACAACGTTGCGAGTGCTGCCCAGCGGAACCAGAATAGCGCGGCAGGAGCGATGACCTTGCCGATGGCTGGTTTCTGATCATCCGGGATCTTCGGCATATTTGGGATCTGGACGAAATTAAAATACCATAACAGACCGATCCACATCACGCCGCTGACCACATGTAGCCAGCGGAACATAAATAGGCCCCAGACTTCGTCGAAAAGGTTCATATCCACGATACGTTCTCCTCTGCGATCACGAAATTGCGGCCAGTACGGCGACCATAATGACAGTGAGGGCGACCCCCATCACCACGGTCGATTGCAAGGATTCAAGCGGGTTTTTCATAGAAGGGCTCTCCCCCTTTGTTGTCACGTTAGACAAAAAGCATAGTGTATTGCTGGGGTGTTTCAATTGCTTTGCTATAATTTTTCTTCGTCTCACAATGATTAGCGAATCTACTTTCCAATTTGGCCGAGCAAGAGCCTTGCGGCATGTTGTCCTGAGCGGACGGCACCCTCAATGGTTGCTGGCAGTCCGGTGGCCGTCCAATCACCGGCGAGCAAAAGGTTTTTATAGGCCGTGCGTGCCGGCGGACGCTTTTTAAGCGACTCTGGAACCTGTGCAAAAGTTGCCCGCTTTTCCTTGATAATTCGGACTGGAGGCGATGGTGTCAGGGGTTTTTTTAGAGCGATGGTGACTTCGCGCCATAGCTGATCTGCTATCTCCTCGGCACTTTTTTGGGCCAAATTGTCTGCCGCGCTGACTGTCACTGAGGCGATGTCACCGCGTGCAAATAGCCACTGAGCAGTGCCGCCGACAATACCAAGCAACTGATTACCTCCAGGTAATTCCACTTTATGGTCAAGGCGGAAATGTGCATTGACGATGGCATTGGTTTCTAGTGGTGCTGAAATTTCGGGCAGTATTTGCACTAAATTCGGTGCCGGTAGAGCGAGAACCACCGAGTCGTTGGGAGCGAGTTTCAAAGACTCGGCGCCAAATTCCAGTGCATCGATTCGCGTTCTACTCCTCTTTAACCCACTGAGACGTCGGCTGAAGCCTACTACCCCGCCATTGTCGTGAATGAATTTCACTCCCGGTTCGACTAAATCTGGGCCCAGTCCATGTTTGGCGATATAGGCGCGACATGCCGCTTCGCCCTGACCGAATGTAAGCCTGATGACCGGCCATAAGAGACGCGCAGCCCCTTGTTCGACAGAGGCATTGAGGACAGCGACGCTAAGCGGTTCCCATAGACGCTCCACGATTGGTCCGTATTGGCCAACGCAATCTGCAATGGTCGCTCTTTCTGATGCACAGGCTAATTTAAGCCCTGCTAGGTAATCCGTCCATTTACTGCCTGGCACGCGGCGTGAGGGCGAGAATATCCACCAGGGCAAACGTCCGGCATTGGGTCGGAGTGTCCAGTACTCACCATTCGTGATGTCAATGAAGGGAAATTCAGCGCGTTGCTGCCCGGCCAATACGGTGCGACTGCCGATGGTATCGAGATAGGAAAACACTGCTGTATTGGCGCCCAGTATCAAATGGTTTCCATTGTCGATCAGTCGGTCCAGGATTTCATCCTGGAACGAGCGGCAGCGTCCGCCGGCCTGGCCGGCCGCTTCGTGCAGAGTGACCTCGCGGCCGGCTTGGGAAATCTCGACAGCGCAGGCGAGTCCCGCCATACCCGCACCGACGACATGGATCATGGCCAATTTCTCCTCCCTCTGTGAGCATGTTCTATATCGCATAGCGCTCAGCGCTCTGGCAAACTGGAGGAAGCAAGGTCATCATATACGGTGATGAGAACATCGGATTCCTTTTTTGCTCTTGCCGCTCGTGCCCGCGCCACGGATATCGACCGTTATCTCTGTGCGCTGTTCGCGCCGCGGCCAGCGCGCTCGGCCCTTTTCGCGTTGATTCTTTTCAATGGCGAGATCGCCCGGGTTCGCGAGATGGTAAGCGAGCCCATGCTTGGACAAATTCGTCTCCAATGGTGGCGTGAGACGATAGAAAAAATTTATACTGGCCAAACCCGCCGTCATGAAGTCGCAGAACCTTTGATCGAAGCAATTCGCACTCATGATCTTACGCGTGGTTATTTCGACCGTCTTATAGATGCTCGAGAGCAAGATCTTAACGATGCACCGCCTAAAACCTTAGCTGCACTTGAAACCTATGCGGAGGAAAGCGCCGCTCCTCTCGTTTCGCTCGCCTTGGAATCTGTTGGTGTAGATGCTTCAGAATTTTCCGACCTCGCACGCCATAGCGGGATCGCTTGGGCACTCACTGGTCAGATTCGTGCCGTGCCCCATTTAAGCATTCAAGGACGCTCCATGTTGCCAAGAAATACAATGTGTGAGGGTGGAGATATGGCGGCAGTTATCACTGAAATATTGGACACTTCACGCTACCACGTTGATAGAGCACGCCAGTTGCGCAAGGGATTACCCATCGCCGCTAAACGTGCAACGCTTCAGGTAGTTTTAGCGGACGCTTATTTGCGCCGTCTCGCAGCCAACGGTTGCGACCCCTACCATATGCGCGCGGGTATCGGGCCGTTGCATCGCCAGTTACTGTTGATTCGTGCGGCTTTTTTGGGGTTAGCCTGAAGGTGTTGCTAGCCAGCGCTCCAAGCTGCTAAGCGCGCGGTGCGCCATTGCGGGCTTGCGGTCGCGTTTCTTATATTTGCCATAGAGCGGTGGAAACAGGCCAAAATTGATATTCATTGGCTGAAAGCTCGCAACGCCGCCTGCAAGATGTCCACCCGTAATATGGGCTATTAGTGCGCCGAGGGCGGTTTCAGGTGGCGGAGGTGTGAGCTGGACCCCATCGAGTTCTGAAGCCATGAAGCGCCCAGCGAGTAAGCCGATGGCTGCGCTTTCGACATAGCCCTCTACTCCAGTGATCTGGCCGGCAAAGCGGATATTGGGCTGCACCTTCAGGCGTAACTGCTGGTCTAGAAGGCGCGGACTGTTAAGAAAAGTGTTACGGTGAATGCCGCCGAGACGCGCAAAGCGGGCGTTTTCTAGACCTGGTATTGCGGTCAGCACGCGCTTTTGCTCGCTATGTTTCATTTTGGTTTGAAAGCCGACCATGTTGTAGAGGGTGCCGAGCGCATTATCTTGGCGAAGTTGTACTACGGCGTATGGCTTTTTGTCTGAATGTGGATTGGTCAAGCCAACCGGCTTGAGCGGGCCAAAGCAAAGAGTTTCCCGCCCACGCTCGGCCATGATCTCAATTGGTAGACAACCCTCGAAATAGGATGTGTTTTTTTCCCATTTCTTGAATTCGCTCTTTTTTGCTTCCAGAAGAGCGTCGATTAGCGTTTCGTATTGTGCCCGATCGAGCGGACAGTTGATATAGGCGGCAGCGTCGCCGCCCGGGCCTTCTTTGTCGTAGCGCGACTGCATCCAGGCAACGTTAAAATCGATACTCTCTTTGTAGATGACAGGTGCAATGGCATCGAAAAAAGCGAGAGCCTCCTCACCAGTGAGGGCTAAAATAGATGCGCTCAAAGTCGGAGAAGTGAGAGGGCCGGTCGCTACTAAAACAGGCCCAGCATTGGCGTTCGGTAGTCCTTCCACTTCCTCGCGTCGTATATTGACAAGCGGCTCCAACACCAAGGCTTCTTGAACCGCTTCGGCGAAGCCTTCTCGGTCGACCGCAAGGGCTCCACCCGCGGGCACCTGATGAGTGTCGGCGGTTTGCATAATGAGTGAGTCGGCGCGTCGCATTTCTTCATGCAGGAGGCCTACTGCGTTGTTCTCGACATTATCGGAGCGGAATGAGTTGGAACAAACAAGCTCTGCTAGGCGGTCACTAACGTGCGCGTCAGTGCCGCGTTCAGGCCGCATTTCACAGAGTGTGACGGGAATACCGTGCCGAGAGATTTGCCACGCAGCCTCGCAGCCTGCGAGACCACCGCCGATCACCAATATAGAGTCTAAAAAATTGTTGCTCATACCTTGGAGTATAGAGAAAAAATTGTCCGCTAACGATTTTAGCTGTAGTTGAACGCCAGTGAGTTAAGCAGCTGAGCGATTTTCCAGAGAGCTTTTTCGCTTCGGCTTGGAACCGAGCGAGGCAAAGGATTTGGCGAGATATTGACCAGTGTAACTTTTAGAAATCGTCGCCACATCTTCCGGGTAGCCTTGTGCCACCACACGCCCACCACCAGCACCGCCGTCGGGGCCAAGGTCGATGATCCAATCGGCTGTTTTAATTATCTCGAGATTATGTTCGATGATAAGCACCGTGTTGCCGGTCTCGACCAGGCTATGCAACACTTCTAGAAGCTTACGTACATCGTGAAAGTGAAGGCCCGTGGTGGGCTCGTCGAGGATATAGAGCGTCCGCCCGGTGGCGCGACGAGAGAGTTCTTTGGCGAGTTTCACACGTTGCGCCTCGCCGCCAGAGAGCGTTGTCGCTTGCTGGCCAACCTTGATATAGCCGAGACCAACGCGTTTTAAAGTTTCCAGCTTGTTGCGAATTGCAGGAACTGCTCTGAAGAATTCAACCGCTGCTTCAACTGTGAGTTCGAGCACGTCGGAAATAGATTTTCCTTTATAGAGAATTTCCAAGGTTTCCCGGTTGTAGCGGTGGCCGTTGCACTCTTCGCATTGGACGTAGATGTCGGGTAGGAAATGCATTTCGATTTTAATCAGCCCGTCACCCTGGCAAGCCTCGCAGCGTCCTCCCTTGACGTTGAACGAGAAACGTCCCGGTTTATAGCCCCGTGCTTTGGCCTCCGGTATCCCGGCAAACCAATCGCGTATGGGTCCAAAGGCGCCGGTGTAGGTCGCCGGATTGGAACGCGGTGTACGGCCGATAGGAGATTGGTCGATCTCGACGATCTTGTCGATGAATTCGAGGCCCTTGATTGCCTTATGGGCGCCTGCTTGGGCGCGGGCATTATTCATGCGTTTAGCTACAGCTTTGTATAGGGTATCAATGACGAGAGTGGATTTGCCGCTACCTGAAACACCGGTGACGCAAGTGAAGGTACCAAGTGGGATGCGAACATCGATATCATGCAAATTATTAGCGGTGGCACCGATCACACTGATTGCTTGGCCTTTTTTACCCTTGCGCCTCTTGTCAGGCACGGCGATCTGTTCGATCCCGGTGAGATATTTACCGGTTAGGCTGTCAGGCGATGCCATGATCTCCGCTGGCGTTCCCTCAGCGATAATTTCGCCGCCATGCACTCCTGCTGCCGGCCCCATATCGATGACATGATCCGCCGTGAGAATGGCGTCCTCGTCATGCTCGACCACCAGCACCGAATTGCCGAGGTCCCGCAAATTTTTAAGCGTGCCCAGCAGGCGTGCATTATCACGTTGGTGGAGGCCAATTGAGGGCTCGTCGAGCACATAGAGCACCCCGGTGAGGCCGGAGCCAATTTGTGAGGCGAGGCGTATGCGCTGGCTCTCGCCGCCAGACAGGGTGCCGGCGGAGCGCGACAGGGTCAAATATTCCAGGCCGACATCGGCAAGAAAACGCAGGCGTTCGTTGATCTCCTTGAGAATGCGTTCGGCTATCTCCTTATGTTTATCGCTTAATTCTTCGTCAAGCGCTGCAAACCACTCCAAGGCCTGTAGAATGGCCAGTTCGGTGATCTTGCCGATATGGCAGCCCCTGATCTTAATCGCGAGGGCCTCCGGCTTAAGGCGGTTGCCGTTACAAGATTCGCATGTCGCTGTGCTCTGGAACTTGGCCATGTCTTCGCGCAGCCAGGCACTGTCGGACTCGCTCCAGCGTCGGTCGAGATTGGGGAGTACCCCCTCGAAGACCTTTTTAGTGCTATATTCGCGCGTGCCGTCATTATAGCGGAATGTAATCTGTTCTTTGCCCGAGCCATAGAGAATTGTATCGCGTAGAACCTTCGGTAGATTCTGCCACGAGGTGGTTGTGCTTTTCTTGTAATGACGTGCAATGCTTTCCAGTGTCTGGCCGTAATATGGCGAGGAAGACTTAGCCCAGGGCGCGATGGCGCCTTCATGCAAGGATAGTCTTTCGTCCGGCACCACTAAGCCTGGGTCAAAATAAAGCCGCATGCCAAGACCATCACATGCCGGACATGCACCGAAAGGATTGTTGAAGGAAAAGAGCCGCGGCTCTATTTCCTCAATGGTGAAGCCAGATTCTGGGCAGGCAAATTTAGCGGAAAAGATGGTACGCTGGCCGGAATCGACATCCTCGGCGATGGCAAGGCCGTCTGTAAGAGAAAGCGCAGTTTCAATACTGTCGGCTAACCGGTTGCCAAGTCCATTTTTGATCACGATACGATCTACCACAATCTCTATATCGTGCTTCTTTTTCTTGTTTAGCAGTGGCGCTGTATCGATATCGTGCATCTTGCCATCGATTTTGACCCGGGTAAAACCACGTTTCAGTAATTCAGCAAGTTCTTTGCGGTATTCGCCCTTGCGTCCTCGAATAATCGGCGCAAGCAGAAGGAGCCGGGTACCATTCGACATTTCAAGGATGCGATCTACCATCTGACTGACGGTTTGGCTTTCGATCGGTAGACCCGTCGCCGGTGAATGGGGAATTCCGATGCGGGCGAAAAGGAGGCGCAGATAGTCGTAGATTTCCGTTACTGTACCAACCGTGGATCTCGGGTTTTTTGATGTCGTCTTCTGTTCGATTGAGATCGCCGGTGATAGGCCATCTATCGATTCCACATCCGGCTTTTGCATCAGTTGCAGGAACTGGCGAGCATAGGCCGAAAGGCTTTCGACATAACGCCGCTGCCCCTCAGCATAAATGGTATCAAAGGCGAGGGAGGATTTGCCTGATCCGGACAGACCGGTAATCACCACGAGCTTGTCGCGAGGGAGTTCCACATCAACGTCCTTGAGATTGTGCTCACGGGCGCCGCGTATGCTGATGAATTTTTGCATCTTTTGGGACTCGTGCGTTACTGGCACCAGAGGTCGGCAAAATCAATATAGGCAGCGCGACCCACGATTACGAGCCCGATAGTATAAACTTGCTCAGCTATTTTGGTTGTGCAGTGTGTTCTGTAATTTCGGGGAATATGGAGTTCTCTGATAGTGTTTCAGTATTCTACTTGGCGGATTTCATTTAGACGGGTTTGCAAGAACCTAAGCGCTTCGCAAGAGGTGTTGCTATAGCGAAGATTGCTCCGACGCCACCTATAAGCCAATATGGCGTTCGTGTGGCGCCGGTGAACGGAAGCCAAAGATGGGGAGAAGGTCATGGCGGGTAGTGTTAATAAGGTGATTTTGATAGGTAATCTTGGACGTGATCCAGAATCTCGGCAACTACAGGACGGTAACCCGGTGGTCAATCTCTCCCTCGCTACATCGGAAAGTTGGCGCGACAAAAATTCGGGCGAGCGGCGAGAGAAGACCGAATGGCACCGGGTGGTAATCTTCAACGAGCGTTTGGCTGACGTAGCGCAGAAATATCTCCGCAAAGGTTCCAAGGTGTATATCGAGGGACAGCTGCAGACGCGTAAATGGACCGACCAGTCTGGTGTCGAAAAATACTCAACTGAAGTGGTATTGCAACGATTCCGGGGTGAGTTGCAAATGCTTGACCGCGCCGGAGAAGGGGACGGTGGCGGCGGAGATTACAATCAAGATAGGTCCTTTGGTGGCGGACCAGACAATGGCGGTGGTGTTCCACCGGCTGGCAATCTCGACGACGATATCCCCTTCTAACCTTGTGTGGTTAAGGCTGCTCGACATCCAGATGTGGCGTTGTTCACATCAGAGAAATAGATTAAGATCACAACCGACGATTCGGGCTTGTCCTGTCCATATGTTTTTCTTTTGAATCAAAGGATTAAGGTAGGCCGTTGAGCACCACGCCTCCATCCTCTCCTCCCACTGACCTGCCGCCTGATTTACCCCCTGGTGAGCCGCCTCAAGGTCCGTCAATTGGGGCCGAGCCAGTTTCTATTGAGGAGGAAATGAAGCGCTCCTATCTCGATTACGCCATGAGCGTGATTGTGTCACGGGCGCTACCGGATGTGCGCGATGGATTGAAGCCGGTACATAGGCGTATCCTTCATGCGATGAATGAGGGTGGCTATTTTTACGATCGGCCCTACCGAAAATCTGCCCGCGTCGTTGGCGACGTTATGGGCAAATATCACCCGCACGGCGATTCGGCGATTTACGACGCGATGGTGCGAATGGCACAGGATTTTTCCATGCGCCTTATGCTCCTGGACGGACAGGGAAATTACGGTTCAATGGACGGCGATCCACCCGCTGCCATGCGCTATACTGAAGTGCGAATGGCCCCCACGGCCCATGCCCTTCTTGCTGACCTTGATAAAGAAACGGTTGATTTCCAGGCCAATTACGACGAGTCCGCTTTTGAGCCAACCGTTTTACCAGCCGAGTATCCGAATCTTCTTGTCAATGGTGCAAGCGGCATCGCTGTTGGCATGGCGACCAATATACCGCCACACAATCTTGGTGAAGTGATCGACGCTTGTCTTGCCTATCTCGACAATCCAGATATCACCATCGAAGGCTTAATGAAGTATGTCCAGGGGCCGGATTTTCCGACCGGCGGTCATATATTGGGCCGGGCCGGTATCCGCCAAGCTTATCACACTGGACGCGGCTCAGTTATCGTTCGCGCAAGCGCCGCTATTGAGGAGATTCGCAGGGACCGTGAAGCCATCGTGGTTACGGAAATTCCCTATCAAGTCAACAAGTCGCGAATGTTGGAGCGCATTGCCGAGTTGGTGCAGGAGAAGAAGATCGAAGGCATTAGAGATCTTCGCGACGAATCTGACCGCGATGGTGTGCGCGTGGTTATCGAACTCAAGAACGATGCCATCGGTGAAGTAGTTCTTAACCAACTCTACCGCTATTCCTCGCTTCAGACGAGCTTTGGCGTCAATATGCTAGCGCTCCATGGCGGCAAGCCAGGCATCATGAACCTCAAAGAGGTGATCGCTGCTTTCATCGCTTTCCGCGAGGAGGTAATTACAAGGCGTACTGTTTACTTGCTTGGCAAGGCACGTGACCGGGCACATGTCCTTGCTGGGCTTGCTATAGCTGTGGCGAATATCGACCCGATAATCGAATTGATTCGCAAGGCTAAAAACCCAGTCAGTGCACGCGAGGTACTGACCTCAAAAAATTGGCCGGCCAAGGATGCCAAGCCGCTGATCGAGTTGATTGCTGACCCACGCCAGCCTGTCGCGGAAAACGGTACCTGCCGACTGTCTGATGACCAGGCCAAGGCTATTTTAGAACTGCGTCTGCAGCGCTTGACCGCAATGGAGCGCGACAAACTGGGCGACGAATTGCGCGCCATCGTTGAGGACATCAAGCGTTATATTGAAATATTGCGCGACAAAGACATGCTTCGCGAGGTGTTGCGAAAAGGTCTTCGCGAGGCAGGCGATAAATTTTCTGACGAGCGGCGCACGGCCCTTGTCGAGCAGGAATTTGAGCATGATGTAGAGAACCTGATCCAGCGCGAGGAGATGGTCGTCACCCTGAGCCACTCGGGCTATATAAAGCGTGTGCCACTTTCCACTTATCGCGCTCAGCGCCGCGGGGGCAAGGGCCGCGCGGGAATGCGTGTGCGTGACGAGGATTTCGTCAACCGGGTATTCGTGTTGAACACCCATACCCCGGTGCTATTTTTCTCAAGTGAAGGCAAGGTATACAAGCTTAAGGTCTACCGCCTGCCACTAGCCGAGCCCCAAGCGCGTGGCAAGGCACTTATCAATCTGCTGCCGCTTGCTGAGGGAGAGACCATCTCTCACCTTTTGCCAATGCCCGAGGACGAAGAGAGTTGGGCAGACAGACAGCTTATATTCGCCACTGTCTCCGGTAATGTGCGGCGTAATTCGGCGGATGATTTCCGCAGCGTCATGGCAAACGGTAAGATCGCCATGAAGCTCGACGACGGCGATAGCATTGTCGGCGTGCAGTTCTGTGGCAAAGATGACGACGTTTTACTTGCCGCCGCTGGTGGAAAATGCATTCGCTTTCAGGTGCCAGAAGTACGTCTCTTCAAGGGCCGAAGCTCTCAAGGTGTGAGGGGTATGAATTTAGACGAGGGCGATCGGCTAATTTCGATGACGATCTTGCATCATACAGGCGTCACGCCAGAGGAACGTGACGGTTATTTTGGACGAAAGCGTGACAACGAAGTGCCCGAGATCACCACTGAACGTCGTGCAGAACTCCTAGAGGACGAACAGTTTATTCTTTCCATTCGCGATGACGGTTATGGCAAACGCTCCTCGGCACACGACTATCGTGTGACCAAACGGGGCGGCAAGGGTGTAATCAATATTGATGTTGGCGAGAAGAATGAGGTCGTGGCCGCGTTTCCTGTTGACGAGGAGGACGAGATCATGCTGGTCACCGATGGCGGCCAGTTGATACGCTGTGCGGTCCACGATATTAGCAAGGTCGGACGCACTGCGCGAGGTGTCCGCGTGTTTAGTTTAAAAGAAGATGGGAGAGTAGTCTCCGTCGCTCATCTCGGCGAAAGTACTAGCGGAGAAGGCGAAGAGACCGGTAACGAGAACGCGACGGACGAAGGCGAGGAACAAACGGAAGCATGAGCGATCAGCGTATCGGAATTTATCCCGGAACCTTTGATCCCATTACCACAGGTCATTGCGATATCGTGCGCCGGGCGCTCAAAATCGTCGACAAGCTGGTTATTGGCGTTGCCTCCAATGCCGGCAAGGGGCCGGCTTTCAGTCTGGATGAGCGGATCGAGATGGCGCGCAACGATCTTACTCAATTTGACCCAAATGGCAGCTGCATCGAGGTACGAGCGTTCGACCATTTGCTGATGCATTTCGCCGAGGAAATGAACGCCAATGTGATCGTACGCGGCTTGCGCGCAGTGTCAGATTTCGATTTTGAGTTTCAGATGACTGGTATGAATGCGCGCCTCAATCCTGATGTCGAAACGGTTTTTTTAATGGCGTCCGAGAGCCATCAATTTATTTCGTCTCGCTTTGTTAAAGAGATTGCCCAACTCGGCGGGGATATCTCTAGCTTCGTGTCTTCAGAAGTGGCCACCCGCCTGGTGGCGCGCTACCGAAACTGACCTTGAGTCGCGGTGAACCGGGCTGCGGCATTCCCGGAACATAATGAAAGTCGATCTATTCAATTTTTTTCTACCGCCGGAGCGCATCGCCGTAAGGCCAGTAAGCCCGAGAGATTCCGCACGCTTGCTCAAAGTGAGCCCGAAGGTCATGAACGGTCATTTGGTACGTGATTTGCCTGCGATGCTCTCACCCGGCGATGTGCTGGTCCTTAATGACACTCGTGTGCTGCCGGCGCGCCTCACCGGTAGACGCGGCGAGGCGCATATCGAAGTAACCCTTCATCAAATGCAAGGCGATGACCAATGGGATGCTTTTGTGCGACCAGCCAAACGCCTTAAGATAGGACAAGAAATCCTATTTGCCGATGGTTTCTCCTCGCGGGTTGTAGCCCGCGACGGTGGTGAAGTGCGCCTTGAGTTCAATCTTCGCGGCGAGGAGTTGTGTGCTGCATTGGAATGTCATGGCACGCTTCCTTTACCTCCATACATTCCGCGCGAGAAGGGTGCCGACGAACGCGATAGCATAGATTACCAGACTATCTACGCTAAAAGCGATGGTGCTGTAGCTGCACCGACCGCAGGTCTGCACATGACGCCTGACCTCTTCGCCGCACTGGAAAAACGTGGCGTAATACTTGAGTTCATCACACTTCATGTCGGTGCCGGTACCTTTTTACCGGTACGCGTCGACGACACGAGAAATCACGTGATGCATGGGGAGTGGGGCGAACTCGATGCTGCGGTCGCAGCTCGCATCAATCGAGCTCGGGCGGCGGGTGGCCGTGTTGTTGCGGTGGGAAGCACAAGCCTCCGTATTCTCGAATGTGCTGCCGACGACTCTGGTAGTCTTTCAGCCTTTTCAGGTGTGATTGACCTCTTTATCGTGCCCGGGTACCGCTTTAAAGTCGTTGACCTGATGATGACCAATTTTCATCTACCGCGTTCTACACTCTTTATGCTGGTATGCGCTTTTGCCGGCATGAAACGCATGCGGTCAGCCTACGAGCGTGCGATTGCGGATGGCTACCGTTTTTATTCTTACGGTGATGCGTGCCTGCTGCACCGCACAGATGATGCGGTGAATTCATGAGCGTTCCTCAGTTCGAAATCTCTGCGCGAGATGGGGCGGCGCGCACCGGGCGTTTAACCCTCGCCCATGGAGAGGTGCTCACCCCCTCCTTCATGCCGGTAGGCACCGCTGCTTCTGTGAAGGGTATGCACCCAGAACTGGTTGCTGCGACGGGGGCGGACATTTTGCTGGGAAATGTTTACCACCTAATGCTTCGTCCCGGAGCCGAGCGCATCCAGGAACTTGGTGGTTTGCATAAATTTATGAACTGGTCCGGACCCATTCTTACTGATTCCGGTGGTTTTCAGATAATGTCACTTTCTAAGATACGAGAAATTGACGAGGAGGGCGTTGAGTTTCGCGCCCATACTGATGGCTCACGTCATCGCTTGACACCGGCACGTGCGGTGGAGATCCAACACGCGCTTGGCAGCGATATCACCATGGTGCTTGACGAGTGCACCCCTTATCCTGTGTCGGAAGCTGAGGCAGCAGTTTCCATGCGTCGCTCCATGCGCTGGGCCGCACTTTGCCGTGATAAGTTCGAGGTGCGCGTTGGTCACGCGCTTTTCGGCATCGTCCAAGGTAGCGTGTTTGAAAATCTGCGAGCCGAATCAGCTTTAGCGCTAGGCGACATCGGCTTTGACGGCTATGCCATAGGTGGTCTTGCGGTAGGTGAGGGGCAGAAGTTGATGCTCCAAGTGCTGGACGGACTTGAAGGTAAGTTGCCTGACAATCGGCCGCGTTATCTGATGGGTGTCGGGAAACCGGACGATATCGTCAAAGCTGTTCTGCGTGGTGTCGATATGTTTGACTGCGTATTGCCAACTCGATCAGGGCGCACCGGGCGTGGTTACACTGCCCGCGCGGCGGTTAATATCCGTAATGCACGTCATGCTGACGATCCACGACCCTTGGACGTGGATTGTGTTTGTTCCGTTTGTGCCAATTACAGCCGCGCCTATCTGCACCATCTCTTCCGTTGCGACGAGATGCTGGGGCCAATGCTACTGACTCAGCACAATCTTCATTTCTATCAAAACTTGATGGCGAACCTCCGCATCTCCATCGCCGAGGGTAGTCTCGTTGAGTTCGCAAGTGACTTTCTTTCCCGCTTGGAGCAAGGAGATATCGTTCCAGTGTAATCTCCGGCGTCTTGACCACTGCACGGCCAATTCATATGTTGGGCCAATGGTTGGGGCGCGTAGCTCAGTTGGCAGAGCATCTGACTTTTAATCAGAGGGTCACAGGTTCGATTCCTGTCGCGCCTACCATTATTTCAAACACTTAGCTGGATGTAACCGAGGCCTTACCTGTCTGGGGTGAGGCCTGGGGTGAGACTCTTTCGCGCCTTGTCTGGCACATAATCCGACCCATGCTCGATAAATGGGTTAGCAATGGCGTTGTTGGGCGGCGGTGATTTACGTTCGCTCCTTCGAGAATTTTCGAGCCGCGGCATGCCTGCTATCCATGGCATATCTATAGACTGTCCCACTGACGGGACACAAAACTGGGCACAAGGCTAGCTTGCGTATCTGATATGGGACACTAGAGAGCGACGGTCTTTCAGTTGCCCGGTTGTGTCCCCCCCATGGGACCGCTTTGTACCTGTGATGGCACCGCAAACTATTTTTGTGGTCGCCAAGTTTTCCAATCGTCGGTGGGTTTCCGATTGTTCACACTTTCATGTGTGAGGGTGAAGCGGCGCGCTCTTCTTCCATATTTCATTGTAAGGCTGGCGTCTTGGGACACCTTTATGAAACGGCGATCAATGAGCTCATTAAACCCTCGAGCCGCGGTACTTTTACTGGTACCGATATGTTCGGCCGCTTCACGAACGCTGAGTGGGATGTCGCCGTTGTTCAAGCCGTTGTGACGTTTGGCAAGTGCCAACCAGATACAGCGTGCATTGGTGGAAAGGCCGAGCCAAGCCTTCGAATCCATGATGTCGTGCCGCAGGATAAAAAACCTGCCTTTCGTTTTGTGCTGATTTCTTTTTGCCGATCGTCCCATGGATAAGGGGTGCTCTAGGACCCTGTTGTATGGGCCGAATGCCAATCTCGAAACGACCCAGGCAATTTCTCTATGGCGTTCCAGGCAGGATCATCCAGCTGAACGCGTTTCTCTCGGAGAACACGCACAACGATGGCTTTGGTGGTGACATACCCGAATGGGTTCCAATACCACTCCTCTCGTCTCTTTCGCCG
>MDTE01138682.1_pt1 | contig 31581 bp, 27 predicted proteins | sample 811231 | NCBI WGS metagenome assembly MDTE01 (sample SAMN05326651, study PRJNA326480) | marine metagenome | isolation source: seawater | place: Indian Ocean: Red Sea | collected 2010 | reverse complement strand
TGTTAAAAGCTGCAACCCCGTAGAAAAACGCACTTGCAAAAAGAGCAATTATTAATATGGTAGGTGGAAAGATTGATGTGGCAGATGGTTTATTCATTTGTTGTTGGAAGCGATGATGTTTTTGTACAAATTTGTTATTTCCATTGTATGGTGTTCTATTGAAAATTTATTTACTGCTCTTATTTTCCCATTATTACCGAAACGTTGACGTAGTTCTGAAGAAATTACCAACCTTTCTGTAGCTTCGGCGAATTGTTTAATTTGTTTTGGGTCCACCAAAATCCCAGTAGTTTCATTTACTACAGATTCTGATATTCCACCCTGATTTGGTCCTACTACTGGTTTACCTGCTGCCATTGCTTCAATTGCAATTCTACCAAAACCTTCTGTATGACATGTATGTACTAAAATATCTAGACAAGACATTATTAAAGGTATGTTGTTAATAAACCCTCCCCAGATTAATTTGTCATCAAGTTCTAGATTATTGGAAAGGACTTTTAAATTATTCAAATAAAGTGTACCTTGATTGTGTAATTTAGCTGACGTTTTGGGTTGATGCCCGAAAATTATAAATTGTATGTTGTCATACTTTTTTGCAAGAATAGCAGCTGTTTTTATAAATAAATCATGCCTTTTCCATGGACTAGATAAACTTCCTACCATTCCTATTAATAATTTATCAGGTTGTACTCCTAACTTTAATCTTAATTCGTTATGGCGGTATTCTTTTTCAAATTCTGTGATATCTATTCCATCATAAATCACTGTAATTTTGTCGGATGAATTTTTGAAGGGATGTTCAATAAACAAATTTCCTACATATTTGCTCATCGGAACAATATAGTATGAGAGATATTTGAATATATGTGGCAATATCGCGTCTGGAAGCCAAAATTTAAACAAGCCCTTACTTCCTATAGGTTCTCTAATATGCCATATGTGAGGTTTGCGAGTTAACTTTGCGGCTAGAGCTCCTGCAATCGTTAATGAAGTACTGGTATGCACAACGTCGATATTCCAGGTTTTTATTTGATTCGCAATAGAGATAATGGGTTTAAAGCCTAGGAGTGTTTTTATATTGATCGAAATTCCACTTAATATGCGTTTTAATATTGGTTTTGTAACATCTTTATTCCACCAACCCATTTGAATAACCTTGTGATCTTTTGTGATTGAATCGAAAATGGATTGTTGGTGGTTATTTGGATAATCGGGAGTTACGAAATATATTTCAAACTTATTTTTATCAATTTGTTTAACCAGTTCTATAATGCCTTGTGTAGCTCCTCCGGAAGATGAGTTCAGTATGTATAATATTTTTATTTTCGAGCTATTCATTTTTTTTACTTCTCAAAAATAAATATAATAGTTTTAATGGGGAAGAAATAATTTTTGAAAAAGGCCCTAATGCTAGCAACAATATAACAAAGTATGTTTTCATATTGGAAAACGTTTTTAAAGGGTAGGTAGATAAAGCGAAAGTAAATATCTTGAACCCTAATGAATAATTTCCGCGACTCAAGCTTTGTAGAGATTTATCCAAACAATACTTTTTAATAAATACTGTTACTAGATCATCTTTCCTTAACCCAGTTGCTTTTGATATATTTTCATTTCCAAATTCCAGTACGTTTAAATATTGATCTATTTGAAGACGAACATTATTTAATATAGCTGATCTATTATCCGATAATTGATCTCTATAGCGAAATAGTATCTGGCTTGTATGAATAACTGTTGGATTTTGAGTCAATAGTTTTAATATGAAATGCGTGTCTGGACCGATTGTACGGATACTGTTGTATCCTTCTATTGCTAGCCATAATTCTCTGGAATATGCTATTGTTAAAAACCCTCCTATTGTGTCCAACCTTGATAGCCCATCTTTTAAAACATCTGTCCCAGTGTATTTGGTATAAGTCTTTGGGGCTGTGATTTTATTAGGAGGTAAAGTTTTTACACGCCCAAACGATGAATCAGATTTGTTTATGGTTGCAGTAATATTGTCATTGTCATCAAACGATTCATAATCTGATAATAGTAGCAATGATTTTCTGGATTCGGCATTTTCTTCTATTATTGAAGCATAAGTTTCCAAAGCATTTGGCTTCATTTGATCATCTGAAGACAGCAAGTTTATAAATTCATTTTTGGCAAGGGAGGTAGTTTTTTGAAGATTAGGAGCGAAACCAATATTATAATTGTTTTTATATAGTTTAACCCTTGAATCGTTAAAAGATTTAACGATTTCGATAGAGTTATCGGTAGAAGCATTGTCCACAACAATGATTTCAAAATTCTGGTAGGTTTGTTCTAGAACACTTTTAATTGTGTGCCCAATATATTTGCCATAGTTGAAATTAGGTATGCATATTGAAAAACTTGGTGGTTTGTTAGTCATTTCGTTCTTATTTACCATTTTATTGAATGTTAATCGGTAAATTCATTTAGTATTTTATAATACCTTTTGGTATTACTCTATAAAACTGATTAGCCGTTTTCCTTATTTGAAAAGTATCTTTCAAAACTTGAAGCAGATTCCGGAGTTCCTAGGTCCCACATTTGTTCTGCAACATTTATATTTATAACATGACCTTCGTCAATGTATTTTTGGTAAACAGGGATTACATAGAATTCACCGCGTGTTTTTTCTTTCGAAGAAATAATTTTATTTGATAGAGCAAGGAATTTATTAGAGTTAGTGAAATAATAGATGCCAGTACTTGCAAGGGGAGATATTCTTTGTTTTTCTGCCACTAATGTAACTCTGCCCAATTTATCAGTTTTAGCAAAGCTCCACTGGTTTCCCGCTTTATTTATTACAGATATTATCCCAGAACAATGAGAAGATTTTTTTTCTATACTTTCTTTTACGTTGCTTAAAACATATGTGTCTGTTGGAGAGATTAGTAAATCTTCGTCAGTTTTTAATGACTCTTGTGCCGTTAAGACGGTTTGTAATTGCCCTTCAGTAACTTCGTCTAATACTAGTACCTTTGATTTTGGAACCCTTAAATTTATCAATTTGGATCTTAATTTAAATTTATTGTCGTGCTCTTTTAAAATGATAAAAATTAATTCACTATAACTTAGTCGATCAATATTCTTCAGAGCCCACTCAATCATATATTTTCCAGCAACTTCGACTAGAGGTTTTGGAACGTATATGTTTTTTGTTGTGAACCTTGATCCAAGCCCGGCCATTGGTATAATGATTTTCATATATTGATAATCGTGAATTATATTACTTGGTTTAGCGTTTCGATCCCAGTTAAATAAAGCATCAACTGTCTCTCAAAATTTTCTTCATGTAACGGGGTTAGTGAAATAAATATTAATCCTTGAATAAATATTAAATCGTTTAAATCATGCCCACGGTCGATAAGCAGGTTATCAAACTCTCTTTGAATTTGAGGAATTGACTTATTGGTATAAATCTCTAAATTAAATTCCCTTTTGTTGATATCGATTTTAAACATATTTGCCAAAACGAAATCATATAATCCTGATACACTATGCCTAAGTTTAGCTAAGTCGTATCTAGGATCTCCATATATGCTTTGTTTACCGAAAGCCCCTCTGGGATCGATTAATCTGATGATTTGGTGGGTCAAATCGTACAAAATATTTGAAAAGCAAAAATCGCCATGGATTATTTGTATGTCAGTACGTCTAATTAAGCGTTCAACCTTTTTCTCAATTGTAGATGTCAAATAAGGTAAGTTTTTCAATGATTTCCCGTTTACAACTATTTCTTTACTCGATAGCAATTCATTCCAAAAACTAGATTGTTTTGAAAGGGTTTCGATTCTATCAAGTGTTTTATCTTTATACATGTATCTGACATCTGATATGTCAAACTCCCCTGAATATTTTGAAAATTCATTATGTATATTTAATACGTATTTTAATGTGGATAGCCAAGAATCAGGTTGTATTTGGGCATAAACATATAGTTCCGCCAAAGTTGGATAACCATAATATTCCTGAACTATTGTTGTTTGGTGCCAGTCATCTGAAAAGTTAATCAACCTAGGTGCTAATATTTTAAGGTCTTCTGGAAGGTTTAAATACCAGTTCAATTCATTTTTTAAAGTGTTTTGGTCTAAACTGGTTTTTGTTATTGTATTTAACACAGGATTGATTTCCAGCGAGTTGAAATGCCTCGGTTGCAAAAGGTCCCGTCGTGATTTAGCCAAATTGTCGACATGACCAAAATCGTGCCAAGTGTTAGTTTTTACACCTTTTATCGGATGATGTTTTGAGTATTTTGTTAAGACAGCACTAAGTTCAGCTTCGTTGTTGTCAATTGCAGTTAATGCACATTTTAGTAGATGTGGGCTATTTGTGAAGTGGTAGTATCCTGCTAAGGCAAGGCCAGTAGCGTATAATTCTTCGCCCTTGTCAACATAATCAGTCACATAACAATCCGAATCGAGTTTTGCTATACACCATCTTTTCGTTTCATTTACTTCAGCTATATAAACCATGTCTATATCAAATTCGAAAGAATCATGAATCAGGGTATCTCCTAGGATAATCCGTACACATTTTGTTGGACTTGTTTGTTGTAGCCCATACACTAATGAATTGATAATAGAATCTTCATTGGCAATTTTTAATATTTTTAAATCAATCCTGTTACAGTAGGATCTCTCCAAAAATTCGATTAAGTGAGTGTCAAGGTTATTTACTACTACATTAATGTCTTCAAGATTTTTTGATATGAGATCGTCAATTATCCATGCAATGACCGGTTTGCCATTTATAGGGATCATTCCCTGTGATAAATTAGCCGATACAGGCATTAAATTTGTATTTATTGGACCGGCACTTAAAATTATATTTGAATATTTCATATATGTAATTTAGTGGGATTCTGCTATGTTTACCACAATTTCAGCTAGTCTTTTTGTTGAATTTCCGTCTGTGAATTTTATGTAGTCATTTACTAGTTGTTTGCGTTGCTCAGAATACCACTCAGGTTCTTTCAAGCCTTTATTTATTAGTGTAGAAAACATATTTGATTGATCGATGATTGGAACTAAATCTAAATTCTTGATCCGATCAAAGTGTTTTCCTAAAACCCACCGGTTAAAGTATTGCGAAGATCTTTCGGGTTGAATGTCATGGAAAGTTGGGAATAGGGTAGGGCGGTCAAAAATAGCGGCTTCCAATAAGACGGTTGAACCAGGGCTGATTACCAAATCTGAATGGGCTATCATATTTGCCATTAGTATCACGTCTTGTTTATTCATATACCAACTTAAGGCTGGTATATATTCTTTGACGTATGAAATTTTAACCCATGGGATAGAAGCGTATTTTTGAAATAATTCAAGTTTTGACCAAGGGTGAAGCCTGCATATTATTTGAGGATTACCTTTGATATTGCCTCGGTTTATTTCTTCAATAAGTAAATCTAACCAGTAGCTTTCATCAATATTGAAACCAAAATCGCCTATTGAAGCAAAAAATATTATGGGTCGATCTTTTTCAAGTCCTAAGTTCTCGAGATATTCTATTTTGTTAAATATAACATCATCTTTGAAATATTGGTCGAATTGGGGGGGGCCTGTTACGTATATATCCTCTGGTTTATATTTTTCAATTTCCACTAATTCTTGTTTGTTTATATTATTCCACACAGCAACCTTGTTAGTTCTACTATGTATACCTTTATGAATATTATCCCAACTTTTGATAAATCCAATTGTTGGGATATTTAATTTATGAGCTGCAGTTATTAGTTCTCGTTCATTAGCTAAATGTGCATTAGTAGTGAAAAGTATTTTAGAAGAATCAGATTTTAATTGGTTGAGATAAGACGGATTAGGGGGATAGAATATATTTTCCTCAAATTTACAATATGCATTCAGTAATTGATTATTAAATACTCTGTTTAGTCTTCTTCTCATCCAATAAGCTCGTGACCTCGAAGTATTTGTTCCGCACGGATACAGATAAGAGAAGTTGACATTGGGATTTATGAAATTAACTGTGAAATCAGCTACGTTAGATGCTTCTGAATATACTGTGGTTTTATAGTTTTTGCTATTCAAATAATCTAATAGGTTATTATCCAATAAATCTCTAACTAGTCTTCCTTCAGTTATCGATAACGATAAATGATTTTGGGTATTGATTTGGGGCGCCATGTTTATAATTAATTGTTTTGTTTTTGATTGTCGACGAATGTTCTGAACCATATTTCAGTATTGATCCATTGCCATATGAAAAATGAATTGCTGCCTTGGCCTTGGCAAAAATGTTTAAATGATTTCTGTACCTCGGCAACATCAAAAATCCCTCTGTTTTTGAATTCTTGAGAATATATGATTTCTTCAACAAATGGTTTTATTGTTGTTTTCATCCATTCTCTTTGAGGGGTGACCACGGGTCTTTTTTCACTATTAACTATTGAATTTGGAAGAAATGGTTCCATAGATTTTCTAAAGATTAACTTGTGCTGTCCTTGGTGGATTTTAGATTTTGCAGGTAATTTAAATGCAAATTCCACTAGCCTGTGATCTAAAAATGGTTCCCTTAGTTCTCGACTGTGTGCCATTGAAAGTCGATCGTTGAACCTTAATACCCTAGGTAGCTTTGTATATAGTAGATCTCTATATAAGAAATTATTTAAATTGGTATTGAATGGTTTTGGGAATATAGGTGCACTATTATATTCAGTAATAAAATTTGGAGAAATACATTCCAGTTTTAGATGTTGAGTTCCATCCTGGTATGTATTGGGGTTACCTCCTTGGGCAATAACTTTTGATTGAGCAAGTATGTTAGCAATATTTGGGTTATTGTTTTGGATTTCAGCATTAAGTTCATTTGATTTGTTTTTCAACATTAGATCTGATAAATATGCAGGGTAAAAATACCTGTATCCTGCAAATAATTCATCTATTCCTTGTCCTTCTAGGAGTACTGTGACTTTTTCATCTTTTGCTAGTTGGTGAAGCTTATAATAAGAAAGAGTCGAAATTCCTCCAAATGGACCTTCTTGGTGCCACATGCATTTCGCAGTTAAATCAGCAACTTCATCGGCTTTCAATCTGGAGGTATGGAGATTGATATTTTTATTTTTAAGCACTTCACTAGCAAATTGTAATTCATCGTATTTAGCCTCAGAATAAGAAGCCGTGAAAGCATTAAGTTCTGAGTTTGTGGGTAAAATACCTAGCATCGTTGTTGCTAAAGAAGCTGAATCGATTCCTCCACTTAAATTTACTCCTAAGGGAACATCACTACGTAGTCTCAATTTAACTGATTCATCAATTAATTCTTTTAATGATTCAGTTTTATTGATTTCGTAAGTGTGACTATCTTCTTTTGTTGTTTGGTACAAATCCCAATATGATTTTTCAATAATATTTTGATTTTCGAATACTAATGTCATACCAGCACCAAGAGATTTTATGTTTTCAAAAAAAGTGTCTGTACTGTGTTCGTAATAGCCTTGAACCAAGTATTGAGACCAAATATTCATATTAGGCCTGACTGGATGACCGGTTGCTAATATACTTTTAATTTCAGAGGAAAATATAAAACATCCATCATTCAAAGTATAATAGAATGGTTTTATTCCTAATCTATCTCTGGCACAAAACACTCTATCTTTTTTGGGTTCCCATATAGCGAATGAAAACATCCCAACGAAATGTTCGACACATTCCTCCCCCCATCGTTCATAAGCAGCTAGAATTACTTCTGTATCGGTTTTAGTTTTATATCGATAGTTTGACAATTCAGATTTTAGCTCTACGAAATTGTATATTTCGCCATTAAAAACGATCCATAGACTCCCATCCGTGTTGGACATTGGTTGTCTGCCAGAATCTGATAGATCTATTATTTTTAATCTATTGTGAATTAACCCCACTTTCTTGGTAGGGTCTATAAATTTACCATTATCGTCAGGACCTCTATGTGATTGGATTTCCAGCATGCATGTGAGCTGGTGTTCATTCCAATTATTTCCTACCATCCCTCCTATACCGCACATATTTTAGTTCCTTCAAATGACATATAAGCTATTTACTATCGGATTTGGGAGCATTTTCCATTATTATTTGTGAAGTTAAGAAATCTATTTCGTCATCGATATTATATGAACGTTCTGCTGGCATTACATATGGAGTGATTGAAGTTCCCCATATAGAGTTATTTTCAATTAAAACATCTCTTTTTGTAATATAAATAGCTCCATTGCGCATGTAGGCAGGTGGTTTATATAATTGTCTAGGAGTACCTTCTTTTTCTTCTATAGCGTAATGAGTGAGTCGTCCGTTTTCAATTTTCTTCATCAGGATCGGATGATTGGAATAAACTTGGACCACACTAATTATTGAGTCAGTATCAGAATGTTGGCTTAAGGAAATGCAGTTCAATATATCTTCAGTACTTCTAAACGGAGTTGTTGGTTGCAATAACATGACCATGTCAATTTTTACTGAATCCTCATTTTCTACAAAACTAACTGCATGTTGTAGAACGGGGTATGTTGGAACCTTATCGCCAGCTAGTTTTTGGGGTCGGATGAATGGAACTTCAGCACCAAACTCTTTAGATATTTCGGATATTTCTTCATCATCTGTACTAACGATGATTTTATAGAATTTATCTTTTATTTTGTTGGCAGCTTCAATAGTATATGCAATTAATGGCTTACCGTTTAGGTTACGTATATTTTTTCTAGGGACTGATTTTGAGCCACCTCTAGCTGGTATTACAACAAGTATTTTGGGTTTAGTTTGACTCATTGTAACTAGTAACTAAGCTTTTTATTGATTGAGGGATTTTGGCTTTCTAGTAAATCAGATATTTTTTTTCCAGCGAATCCATCTCCATAGAGGTCATTGGAAGGATAACTGGATTTAGATATTTGTTTAGTCATAGCATTCAAAATATCTTCAGCAACGTAATCTACATCTGTTACATTATTCCCCCTTTCTCTTCCTAATTGCCTATTACCAATATTTATCACAGGGGTCCCTATATATGAACATTCTCTTATTCCAACGCTTGAATTTCCCACTAAACATTTGGCATTTAGTAGCAATTTTATGAAATCTTCTGGTGAAAGATTTTTCAAGAAATAAACCGATTTGAGCTTGTTTTGTTCACGATTCAGGCGTAGTGACTTAGAAATGTTGTCAGAGCCAGCGTCTACATTTGGCCAGAACCAAAATGTAGGATAATTCATTTTATTAATGGCTTTCATTGTTTGTTCAATTTGATATCTTGAATCGGAAAACTCTGTTGTAACTGGATGTTGTAGTACTACAATATATCCATCTTTTGTATCAAATTTGTCTCCCACTCCTCCGTAGAATTCAAATGGGTTAAATTGATTGGAAATAGGGTTACTCATGACTTGTTTTACAATGTCTATAGAAGGACAGCCAGTCGTAAATACATAATCAGCAGATTCACCCATTTTAATCAACCTGGTTTTAGCTAATTCGGTTGAAACGAAATGGATATCAGATAATTTAGTTACAGCATGGCGAACTTTTTCGTCTATTGAGCCAGTGATTTCTCCGCCTTGGACATGGGCTAATGGAATGTTTGAATAGGCAGCAGCTATTGCGGTTGCCATCGTTTCATATCTGTCTGCTACAGTAAGAACCATGTCTGGATTCAAGTTTTTGAATGTGCTAGCTAATTCAATTATTCCTAAACCCGTGGACTTAGCTGATGTCGAAAGGTCACCACCTTCTAAAACCATATGAACTATTTCGTTTGGAACAAATCCGTCTTGTTTAATTATATCTATAACTGGCCCATATCTTTCCAATAATGCGGAAGCGCCTAACACAATTTGCAATTCAAGCTTTTCACTGTTTTTTATTGAATGTAAGACTGTTTTAATTCTTGAATAACTTGGTCTTGCAGTTATGACAACACATATTTTTTTCATTTAACTATGCTGGTCTCCATTTAGTGTTAGCATAATCAAGTAATTTATTCGCCATAAAAACTTCGGTTTTCTTCATTGATTCATAAGTAGCTCCGCTGATATGCGGCGTTATGATTAGATTTGAGTTGTGTCTTGAATATTTGATGAGTAGGTTAGAATTTATGCTGTTTTGGTCCCTTTCATTATGAATAACGTCTAGCGCTGCGCCTGCAATCTGTTTGTTTTTCAGAGCTTTAACTAATGCTGTTTCATCGATTAATTCACCTCTAGATGTATTTACTATAATGCTGGTGGGTGATAATAAATTTAGCTCATTAGTTCCTATAAAATTTTTGGTGTTTTCATTAAGTGGAACGTGTATCGAAATAATATCACTGGTTTTTAATAAATCAGATAAACTAGAAGTTTTATTGAATTTTGTCATGTCTCTATTTGAATAGGGGTCATATATGTTAATTTTCATTCCAAATGATTTGCCGTATTTTGCAATCTTCGATCCGATTCTACCATAACCTATTATGCCTAATGTCTTACCGTATAGTTCAACTCCTTTGAATCTATCTCGATCCCATATATTATTATTAACCGATGATATGGCTTGTGGAATGTTGCGCATTAGAGTCATTAAGATAGCCCATGTATGTTCAGATGTAGCGTGCACCGAGTCAAGAAATTCAGTTTCGCCCTGAAGACTTAAGACTGAGATATTTTTACTCTTTGTATATTTTAAATCGATATGGTCTAGGCCGGTGGTTGCGCTAACAATGAATTTTAATCTGGGTGCGTGCTCTAATATATCTTTGTTGATTTGGTGTTTTAACCGTACAATCAATCCGTCATAATTGGGGATTACTTTTATTAATTGGTTTCTGTTTAAAGGGGTATAGTCTACTTTGCCGATCTTTTCAATTATTAATCTAGCTGAATCACAATATCCTTCGGGTTCCAAATTAAGAATCTGCATTTGTTTCAATTTTGATTTCCCATATATTCTTATAAATATTTGATTGTAATTATTAGATTAAATTACAAGCAATAGAATTGTTTATTTATAAAACGACTTAATTGATTGAATGATTATTTCTATTTCGGAATCGGTCAAAAACGGGTGAATTGGAAGTGATATTACTTTCTTTGATTTATTTAAAGATACTTCAAATTGGTTGTCATTGAGATTTAAAAAGCTAAACATAGGTTCTCTATGTAAAGGGGTTTCATAATGTATAGCAGTCCCTATCCGAGAATTTTTCAGATGATCAAATAAGTTATCACGCTGTTCAACTTCTAAAACAAATTTATGGTATATATTTTGCGATTCACTAATATCTTTAGGTAAAGTTATCTGATTTAAATTTAAAAGATTTTCTTTATAGATTTTCGCTATATCTATTCTTCTATTTTCCCATTTTTTCAAGTAGTTAAGCTTTTGAGATATTAAAGCTGCTGCTATTGTCGTCATTTGAGAATTGTACCCAAGTCGATTAAATGTTTTACTCCCGATATCTTTGCCATGGTACCTTAAACTACGCACTAATGTAGCGATATTTGAGTCATTTGTTGTTAAAACACCACCGCTTCCTGGAGCACTAATTGTTTTAGTTGGATCAAAACTTATGCAGCTAGTTAATCCCATAGACCCTGCAATGCGATTTTTGTATTTTGCTCCTAAAGATTGAGCAGCATCTTCCACTAATACAAGATTATTTTGCTTTGAAAAACTTTCTATAGTATCAGGGTCATGCATTTGTCCATACAAATGGACAAATATAATTGCCTTGGTTTTTGGGTTGATTAGAGATTGCGCCTGATTTAAGTCCAAAGCAAAATTTTCGTCTATATCCACCAATATTGGTTTTGCTCCTAATCTTAAAATGCAGGTTGCAGATGCTGCAAACGTGAAGTTTGGTACTAACACTTCGTCTCCGGGTTTGATTCCAGAAGCTACTAAAGAAAAATATAACGCATCGGTGCATGAATTTACTGCAACTGCATACGAACGATTAGTTATATTAGCTATGTTCTTCTCCAAGTCAGTAATTTGAGTACCTTGAAGCACTTGCCCCGTTGCTAATACTGATTCTATTGTATTCATGAATTCGGCTCTGTGTTGAGCGAATTCCCTTGATACTCCAAAAAATGGGATTGGGTTATTAGGGTGTTTCATATCTGTAATTAATTGTGTTTAATTTTGTTCAATTATTTAGTTTGTTTGAAATACTTGGGTTGTTAACTTTAATGAAGTCAATATATTTCTTTATACCAAGTTCCAAAGAATGTTTTGGTGTAAATCCAACTAATTCTTTCAATTGAGTTATATCCAAGGCTCCTCTATCTGGTCTAAACGTAGCTGTTTCAATTTCATTACTAACTTCCATGTTTGGGATTATATTTTTTATTATACTAAGAGCGTCGCCCAAGCTTTTTCCTTCTCCGTGTGTTAAATTAAATACCTTATTGTCAATTCCTGATAAATTAGCTATTTTCCCCAATCCTTCAGCTACGTCTTCAACATATGTGAAATCAAGATAAGTAGTTTTTGGATTAATTGCTTTAACTGGGATTCCTTTTATGGCGTTTTCAATAAATATTTGTAGTACTCTACGATTATTGTCAGTAGGTCCATAAACTGCTGAAGGTCTGACAATTACATAAGGTATATCATGTCTGGCAGAAAATCCTTTAACTAATATTTCGCCTGCTAACTTCATGCTGCCATATATTTCTTTTGGTTCTTTTAAACCATCTTCTGGCATTGGTATTTGTGTGAAATCTCCATAAATCATACTAGAAGAAACGTATACTAATCTTTTTACTGAATTTATGTCTCGCAAGATCTCTAAAAGATTAACCGTTCCTTGGACTATTCCTGAAAAAGCTTCTTCAGTTTGATTTAATGCGACATTAGCCAATGGTAAAGCAGCTAAGTGAATAATACGGTCTGGCTTTATGTCGTTTATTTGACGGCGGAGTTGATCTTTATTATTTGTTCCACCCCTGACAATCGTTGTGTCTTTTAAAAGATGATTGAATCTATAGTTCATGTTTTCAAGGAAATTAGGCCTTATTGGAAGGATATATTGGTGAAAGAAATCATATACAAAAACCTCATGCCCACTCGAGGTTAAATATTTAGCAGTATGAGATCCGATAAATCCTGCTCCGCCTGTGATTAGTATTCTAGACATGATTTATTTAACTCCGAAATGATTTTGTCGAAACATATACAATATTGATTCAATTAAATAATAAAATATTTTTTTAGTTATGTTGATAATTCTCTGCCAGGGTTACCAACAATAGTAGTGTGACTTTTAACGTTTTTAATAACTACAGTTCCTGCTCCTATCTTTGACTTGTTTCCAATAGTGATATTTGGAATCACTTTGGAACCTGTGTATAGGTATGAACTTTCTCCAACAGTTACACGACCACCTAATGCGACTCCTGGCCCTATGTTACTATAATCGCCAATTACGCAATCATGTTCAATTATACTTCCTGAATGAATTATAACGTCCCGACCTATTTTTGCTCCGTGCATGATTGATACATTAGGATTGATGATAGTTCCATGTGATACCTGTGCTAATGGTGAAACATAAGAGTTGTTACTAATAGCAGTTACTTGAGTGAAACCAATAGATTCGGCAAATTCAGAGGCATTTTTTTTAATTTCGTTGTTCCCATGTCCCACAATAACTGAGTGGGTTTGTGTATCGAAATCCGATAAGGTTGATAAGTTTTCAAGAACAGGTATTTTGTTGATGTTGGTATATGTTGTAGCTCCCGATTCTAGATTGACAAACACAGAAACTTCTCTGTTTTGTTGTAGTAGGATTTCTAGGGCATAAATTGCTTGAGAACCACACCCAAGTATAATTATTTTGTTTTTATCCATCTTAAATTTCTAAATTAGGGTTTAATAATTTTGGCAATTTAAAGAACACCCCATTCTGGTTTCACAGGAGCTAATTCTAAACCCTCTTCATTTAACCTTAGGGTAGCCCAGTCAACAATTTCTGGAACATCTTTCAAATTCTTTTTCAATTGGATTGATTCTCTCACAGCATATCTTAAATGTGTCCACCAAACTTTCTCCCAGTCTGCAAAATGATAGTGTATTTTTACCAGTTCGGACAGATCTAATGTTTCACCTACTAAACCACGAAGCTTCATATAACCATTAGGCGGTACAGGTAGGTATTTACCTTTTTGTAAAAGCATTCTTAACCTATGTTTAAGTGTATACGGATAACTTGGTACCCATTTCAGGTTTTTGTTCATCCTCAAAATCTGGCACATAGTTCTTTGCCTATTGTACATATCTGGTTTATCAATTCTGTATTGTTTATTATTCCTCCAAAGAGAAATTTCTTTGAAGTAAATTTGTCCTACACGAGGATTATTGAGTAAATTATCTAAATGGTCTGCTAATCGTATATCCATAATTTCATCAATATCAAGTATTATTGTCCATTCACCGCCAAATTCTCGCACTGCATCAAATAATTTATTGCGACTTTTACGAGCTTCCATTGGCCCTCCTGGTTCATGCTTTATAATATGCTTCACTTTTTTATTTGCTTTCAGCATTTTAAAACTATTGTCTGTAGAACCATCATCTATGACTATTATGCCATCAGAGAATTCTGAAGTACGTTGCAGCCATTTTTCTAATATCGCTTCTTCATTTTTGCACATAGCAATAGCGACAAGTCGTAAATTTTTGTTTTGGAGTCTCATTTTTTGTTTAAATGGTTAGTATTTATGGTGTTAAATCGTTATCTATGTCTTGTATACGCATATCGAAAAATGCTTGGTAATTTGTTAATGCTCTTTCAATAGATGTTCTTTTTACAGAATAATTTCTTGCGTTTCGGGACATTTCTAATAGTAATGATGGATTTTCTGCTAATTGATTTATTGATTTAATGCCAGAAATATACAGGTCTTCCGAGGCACAGACAATTCCATTATATTCATTAAAAATAAATTCTTTTAGTGCTCCTCTATTGGAACAGATTACAGGTAGTCCACAAGCTAATGATTCTAAAGCGGCGTTGGACATGCCCTCAGGCACTACAGAAGGGATAATGGAGAAATCAGATAATTGATAATATTTAGCCATCGATTCTTTGTTAACTCCATTTATCCATTTTACATTATAGGAGTTTTTGAGTCTGTTTAAGAAATTTTTGGTTTCCCCATATATTTTCCCAGGTTGAATATTGCCTGTAATAATGAAATATATATTTGGATTAGTAGCTGAAAAATATTTTATCCATTCTCTGAGGTAATCTATTCCTTTGTTAGATTGGACTTTTGATGGAAAAATTATGACGGTTTTGTCTGTGGGTATCCCATTCGACTTCCGTAATTTCTTTTTGTTATCAGCAGTTATAGGTGAAAATTCCTGTAAATTTACCCCATTTGGTATTGTTACTATTATTGGAGGCAGGTTATAAGTCTGTTCCAATGCACGTTTGGCTATTCCTTTTGTTAGTGTTAATAAATAATCACAGTATATATAATTATTAGCATCATAAATGTTTGGTTGAGTGTACCACCTGTGAGCATAAGCAATTGTTTTTTCAGGAAATGCCCATCTAAAATAAGGCAATTCCTTTATCGAACCCCATATCAATAGGTTAGGGCAATCGATTTTATTTATTATGGCACAAGCTTTATTAACAAAATCTCTATCTGTTGAAACCGACCTGTTTGATATTAATGATTTAATTCGGTCTTTAACCTTTAGTTTTTTATCATAATCGATGTAAAAAGCACTAATATTATTCTCAGTTGCTGATTTAAAACCTGCAGGATAGTATTTCCCTACAAAAAGATGATTTGTATTATTTAATAACAACTCGTTTATAAGATAGTTATACGAACCAAAGCCTATTGGCGGTACTGATTGACCACCATAAATATGAATCCAGTCGTATTGCTTGGATGATTCATTCAATGCTTTTGGAGTTGTGTGTATTTTAGTGATATTGCACCTTTTTATGGTTAAATTATTTATATAGATTGATATTAACTATATAGAATTTACTATTTATGAAAAATGTTCGAATTTTATAATAGTATCTTTTTTTAGGCTGATTTTAACTGTTCTGCCAATTATTGATTTGATTTGTTGCTCTGGGATTCCTGTACCGGGCTTTTTAGGTATAATCATGTTTTCGGTAATTTTAGAACCAGCTATTATATCTTTTTTTGCTACCAAACTTTTGGTGAAAAGGTCTCTTAATGGTTGTAATTCGATAGCCATTTGATTTTTGTTGATAGGGTTATTATGGATTGTTTCGATATATCTAATACCTTTCACCATGGTTTTAAATTCCTTGGTTGTTATAGATGTAGATATATCAGGACCGAACATTTCATTACTCAAAGTAAAGTGTGATTCTAAAATATCACATCTAAGTGTTGCAGCTGCTAACCCAGCATAAATTTCACCCGTATGATCAGATAAGCCAACCGGGCATTCATATTTTTCTCTGAATTCTTGAAGCATATTGAGACCTATTTTTTCTGGAGGACATGGATATGCTGAGGTGCACTGCAATATAGCATATGGATTATTAGTACTGTTAATAATTTGAACTGCTTGAGTTATTTCATCGAAAGGGCTCATTCCTGTCGATATTATAATTGGTTTATTTGTTTGTGAAGCTACGCTTATTAGTTTTGAGTTAGATACTTCTCCAGATGCTATTTTCCATGCAGGCATATCTAGTTTATCCAATAGATTTACTGCTTTTATCGAAAAAGGAGAGCTTAAAAAAACGAGGTTTTGTTGTTTGCAATGTTCAGCTATACCTTTCCATTGTTCTGGAGAAAATTCCATGCGTTTCCAGTAGTCATATCTAGTTTTGTCTTCGTAACTAAATTTGACTCTCCATGGTTCTTCTTGAGTACTTTCTTCTGAAGCTATATGAGTTTGGAATTTAATTGCATTTGCGCCAGTTTTGGCAACAGCATCTATAAATGCATGTGCCATACCTAAGCTTCCGTCATGGTTTTGGCCTATTTCAGCAATAATAAAGCATGGATGTTTTTCTCCAATTTTAAAATGTTCTATTTTGAATTCTTGAGGAGTAGGCATTTTAGGCTCCTTTAATTAGATGTAAGTTTGCCGGATAGGTTAGGTAGTTGATTTTTGAGAAAGCAATCAGTATTTGTTTCTAGTGGTATGAAAATATGTTAAATTTCATCGTCCAAAGCGACGGCTCTAATGGAGTCATGGCTTGTTGTACATTGACCTTCATTCCATAAGTCAAATTGCCATCTATGTCTTGGGCAGGTCAGGTATCTACCATTTTCAATCCAACCCTGTTTTAAGTCACCTGCTTGATGAGGGCAGAATCGGTCTATAGAATAGCGCACACCATCCGCTTCCACATTTATGCGTTCTTTACTTTCTTCAATTTCGAGTAATCTGTTACAGAAATAACTTACATCTTCAGGCTGCATTGTTAGGAACCCTTGAATAATAGTTTGATATATATCTGGGTTACGATATAGACGAACTCTCATTGTAAGAAACAGGTCTTCCCATAAAATTTCATTTTCAGCTAGTTGTCCGAATTCAAATTTAGGAATTTCCATAAGATAATAATTGGAATCGTTTATCCCATTGACAACTTTGGTTATTCCGTTTTGAAAATCTATACGCAGAATTGGGTTATCAATATTTTTTATGCCTAAATATAATGGTGATTTAATTCTGTTACGGAGAGTTAAGGATTTAAGTTTTGAATTAAGTGGTGGTATTAACTTTTTCAATAAAGAGTGATTGTCATTATCCAAATAAGTTTTTTTCCGTGTATCAAAAAAATGTTTATAGTCTTCAGCATATGATCTGACATAGGCTTCGAATTCGTTGTCATCGACTCTTTCATTTGCTTCTAATTTAATTTTGTCAGAAGTAATATCGATGATGTCTCCTGGCATTAATTCAGGATATTTAACGTCTGTTTTGCCAAGCCTTCTATTTAAATATTTTATAAATTTTGGAGTTCTAGGGAAAATATTGGTTTCTTGAAAATTAATTTCTATTAATTCAGGGTCAAGAAAGCAAGGAGGACCTGCCGCAGGTATATAATATCTGGGTTTCAAAAATTCGATTGATCTAGCTACTGCTTCAAATTTTGAAATCATTTTTTTCTTTGATATAGAAGTATAGGTTTTATTGTCGTATTGGTAACACACCGGATGCCAATTAGCACCTGAGAATTGGCATGTGAAAACGTCAAATGGTCCGTCTACTTTAGCGATGGTCGGAAGCGTGTCCTGTAATTTTGTGTCATTTAGGTTCAAAAAGCTTTCGCCATTATTTTTTACCAATATTGCAGAATCACGATTCATTTCATTGTCGTCTAAATATATTTTGATTGTTCCATCTTTAAATTTCAGTTCATCAGCATGTCCAAAACTTATAACATCTTTGCAGGGAAAGTTTGCTAGATGGTCTCGAAGAAAAGGGCGACGAAATTTAGGGACTACATATGTGAAAGTGGGATTAAGACTTTTTAGGAATTTTTCATCAAAATGATCTTTGTGTTCGTGGCTTACATATACAAAATTATCTTTTTTAGTGTCATTTAGTTTATCTATGACAAAAGAGGATAAATGTTGATTTCTAGGGTATTGGAACCAACTTGAATCGAAAGCTCCGTGTGTAGACAGCCACGGATCTATCACAATATTTGCGTGAGTTGTTTCAATACAAAAACCTGAATGTCCTAAAAATGTGATTTCCATTTAGATATAGCCTTTATTGTTGATGTCAGATTTGTTGGAGGTAAGTTTTATTTCGGTACAGACAGATCATTGTCTATATTGAGAAATTTTTTGTCAAAAAAGTGGTCGAAATTAGTTAATGAACGATTTCTAGGTAATTTTGATCGGGCGTAAAATAATGCGTTAGCAGATATCTTTTCCCTTAGTGTTTGGTCAGTAGCCAGCGTTTGAATCGCTTTTAGTCCATCTTCTAATAAATTTTCTGTTGAGCACAACCAACCGTTATAAAGATGGGAAATATAATCTTTGAAAGCTCCGTGATTAGTTGCTATTACAGGTATACCTGATGCCATTGCTTCTATGCTTGCCATCGACATTCCTTCAGGCCATAAGCTTGGCAGTAATGCTACATCAGAGACTTGGTACCATTCAACCATTTCATCGTGGCTTATTCCTTTAAGCCATCTGCAATTGTCAGAAACCCCAAGTGTTTTTAATAATTCGATTTTATGCCCTCTAGGTTCGCCCATTTGTTTGCCTGTTACGACATAATAGGCGTTTGGAATTAAATTGCGACTTTCTCTAATCCAATCATTTAGATAACTGGTTCCTCTATATGTTTTCAGATGTGATGGGAACAATATTACGAACTTGTCTTCTGGTATATCGAATTTTTTTTTGAGCGATTTTTTGTCAATGGCTGAAATAGGGTGATATTTATCAAGATCTACACCGTTTGGTATTGTTATGATGGTTGGAGAAATTTCTAATTCTTTTTCAAATAATGATTGGTTAGTGCCTTTGGTTTGAGTTAAAAGATAATCGCAATAATCGTACATCTTTGATTGTGATTTTTTCGCGGCATAATAGCGTTGTGCAAAAGTTATTGATTTATTAGGGAAAGCCCACCTTAAATATGGTAAAGCTTCCATATCACCCCAAACAATGATGTTTTCAACGTTGGTTTCCGATATACACTTAATAGCCTCGTCTATGAAATTTTTGTCTCGCGCAAGTCTGCCAGGATTTTCAGCTAGAATGTTTCTTAACCATTTTGCAAGTTGTTTTTTTCTAGAGTATTCGATATGAATTATTGCGGAATTTGAATTAACAGCTAAATCCGCGCTTTCTTTGTAGTATTTTGTTAACAAAAGGTGATTTGGGTAGTGACGCTGTATTATTTCCCATATCAGGAAATTAAATGAACCATCATGCGTAGGAGGAACTTCATTTCCGGCATAAACATGTACCCAGTCGAATTTTGTATTATGTAGTGTGTTTTCAGGCAAATTATAATATCGTCGGGTTTTCACTTTGGGTTACCTTTAATTTTTCCTATTGAGTATTTTAATCGTTTTACTATGGCTAGTAACTTGTTTTTGTTTCCATATATGGGTTCATTATTCCATTTATTTACAATATCTGATGAATACGATTTAATCATTTTAGTTGTTTCAAAATCGTTAGGGGTTTTCAATAGAAAAGTAGTAGTAATAGATTCCAATAAGTCATGAGCAATTTCGTATTCTTTCATGGTTTTTAAAGGATTACTGGAAAGTCTTCTTAATAATCTTACGTGTTCAATTTCTACATTGGTTTTTAACAATTTATCTATATTAGAGTGCATGATTTTGAGTGAAGTTTCAAATTGCTCAGAGGCGTTTTGTCCATGAATTGATTTACTATGCCTGCGATGCTTGATTAAAATATCTGGTAATTGAGAAATGCCTGTTAGATCACTACATTTTGACCATAATTCATAATCTTGGGATCTTATGTATTTTGGATTATAGCCGCCTAAACTTCTCACTAGTTCTGTATGGAACATAATGCTTGAGTGGATTAGAGGATTACCAAATAAAAGTTTCCATTTTAAAAATGTTTGGTTAGTAGGACGTCTCGACATTAGAATGGTTTTATCTTTTTCATCTATATATTCAGCAGATGTGCCTAATACCCCAACTTTAATATTGCTTTTCATGAATTTAAGTTGAGATTTTAATCGGTTGGGTAAAGAAATGTCATCGGCATCTTGTCTTGCTATATATTTCCCATTTGCTATTTCAAGTCCGACGTTTAACGACCGAGTAAGTTGAAAACGTTTTGGGTTTTTAATGTATTTAATCCGGTGGTCTTTTTGCGCGTAATACTTGATGATAGATGAAGAATTATCGGCAGAAAAATCGTCTATTAAAATAAACTCAAAGTTCGTAAAGGTTTGCGATAAAATACTTTCTATGGATTTTCTAAGGAATGGTTCGCCATTATAAACGCTCATGAGCACACTTATTTCTGGTCTATTGGCCTCGTTTACGTTTGACATTTCAGTTTAATATATTAAGGTCTTTATATATTTTTATTTCTTTATTGATTACGTTTTGTAAGCTGAAATTATTGACAACAAATTCTCTTGCTGTCTTTGCCATCTTATTTGCCAATGCTTTGTTTTGTAATACCTCTAAAATAGCTTCTCTAATTGCTTGAGGGGATGTATTTGAACATAGGAAACCGTTTTTCTTATGCTCAATCAAGTTTTTAATTCCATAAACAGGAGTTGTAATTACTGGTAATTCACACGCCATTGCTTCTAGAAGCGCTTTCGGATGACCTTCGAAAAAAGAAGGAAAGACAAATGCTTCACATTCATTTAAAAATGAAGGCAGTTTTTCATGTAACTGTTTAGGAATTATTTCTAAGTTAACACCATTTAACTTTGCCAAGGATTTTAATTGTTCGATTTGCGGTCCATTTCCAATCAGTCTTAGTTTAATATCTGGTAATCCAGAAAGTCCTTTGATTAATGAAGGTAAGTTTTTACCAGTCTTAAAATTACCTACAAAGCCTAACAAATGTTTTTGTTTAACGGGTTTTTCATTAGGTTTGAAAATGTCTGTAGGAACGAAATTTGGAATTATAGCAATTTTCGACTTTGGTAAAATAAAAAGTTTTTGAGCATATTGAGCTTCTTGTTTTGTCGGTACTATTAGTTTTGAGGAGTATGTTAAGGCGATTTTTAATTGTATCCAGTTTACAACCTTATTCTTTATTTTTTTTTGCAAAATCCAATAATTTCGTACGTTCCCGCATCTTATTATGTAAGGAATATTGGTTGCTCTATGAATTTTATATGCGTGATATGCTGATGATAATTGATTGGTTTTTAGCACCTTTTTTACATTTTGTGGATGATTGATGATTTTTGAAACGGTGTTAATGTATTGATTTGTCGTGAGACCATTTTCATTATTTAAAACTGTGATATCTTTTATTCCTCTACGTATTTGAGTATCTTCATTTACTCCGTAAGTAATCCAGCTAATGTTGTTAAAAGCTTGTAGTAAATTTTGATAATATGTTTCTTCTCTTTTAAGGTATCCAGATTCTTTCCATGTACTTAGCTTGCCGTTTTTGCTGAATAGCAAAATTAATTGCTTTGATTGAGTTTCTCTGAGGTTATCTGACATTAGTTTCGAATTATATATAAACGATTTAAATACTTTTTGAGGTCAAAATTTTCTGAAATAACGCCATATCGGTTTTATAGTAAATTTTAGTAATTTTGACTTAAACTTACTAATCCATTGGCGTACTACAAATTTAAATTTATAATTCTTTAAAAATGTTTGAATATCATTAGGTTTATAATAAGTTTCAATTGGTACTGTCGATGTATCACTGTCAATCAATACCATGTTGCTAGAATAACAATTTTCTTTACTTTTGTTGCTTGGATGCCACTCGCTGTAAGTTTTAATCAATGTCGTATCGAAAATTGGCTCTATTTCTTCATCAACTAATTTGCATATTCCAAATTTGGGTTTTTTGACATAATCGTCAAAGAGTATTTTGAAATTTGAATTTGAAATATTGAGAGTAGCATAATAATCATGTTTCACAGATAGGTAATCATGTCCTCCATCAATAAATATAAAATCTGGGGAAGGGAATTGATTTGTTTTCCATTCGTTTATAACTTCGTGAGATTTACCTGTCAGGAGGGTGATTTTATCAATCAATTGTTGTGGGAAATACTTTTCCCAAATATCTTTTAATGATAACGATTCGACTTGTGGTCCGCTGCCATAATCTATTGGCCACTTTTGTTTTTCGTTAAATTGACGAAAGTCGATAGTATAAATTTGGGAATTCAAATTTGCGTCAATTATCGCTCTAGCCATGCTTAATGCTCCGAATCCTCTACCAGTGCCAAATTCAAGAATTGTTTTAGGTTGATATTGAATAATTAAAGAGTATAAAAGTAGCCCTCTCAAATAATTTGATCTGTAAAATTGACCTTTATTATTAACACGTAAAGCGGTTAGATCACCATTGGTTATAAAGCTTTGTTTGTCGGGCGTCTTTATTTCTGTTGAATTGATTTTGTCTTCAATTGTTGTTTCGTTCATTAATTTTACTCACCCCATTCTTTTGTATTTTTTGATAACCAAATATGGTTTGTAGATGATTTAAATTTGAATTGCAGTATAATGAATAAGAACCATATAAGGTTTAAAACAAATATAATTATCTGTCTTTGTAGTAAACATTTGGTTGATTCAAATAAAATGAGATTAAATTATTAACTAATTATTTGAGTTCCAATATTTCATTGAAAACAACCCAAGTCGTTTTTCTATCTTGGGATTTCTGAAACTATTTCTAAGAATATTCCCTATTATGTTTTGCTGCTGATAATGTTTTTGAAACCGATATATTAGGACTGTTTGTAAACGCATTAATGGCTCTGGTAATCTGTAGTTGTATGTTGGGTATCCTTTCCATTTATTAACCATCTGATTTAAATCTGAGTTAATAAAATCCATAGTTGTCCTGTCGAATTTCTGATCTTTCAAGTAAGCTTTGTATATTTGATTTAATAATGAAAATGCTATTTTATATTCAGTGCGTGATTTAAGTGGACTAGTTTTAACAAGTCGTAGTAACTTAACGTGATTTATTGGAACAGATTCGTTCAAAAGAGATTGTATGTTATTGTGCATTATCTTGATTGAAGTATTAATGTTTTCAAGGTTAATCACGTTGTGGATTGGTTTATATCTTGTTCTATGTTTCAATAAAATATTTGGTAATTTAGTGATAACAGTAAATGAACTGCATTTTGACCAAAGTGCATAATCTTGAGAACGTAAGAATTCTTCGTCGTATCCCCCAATTGACCTGACTAATGAGCTGTTGAATATTATGCTGGAATGAATTAAAGGATTGTGGAATAGTAATTCCCATCCAATTAAATTCCTGTTTGTTTGTTTGAGCGAGATTTGTATAGGATTACCAATTCCGTCTATGTATTCAGCAGATGTTCCCAATACACCAACTTCTACGTTTTGGGTCATGTATTCAATTTGGAATTGTAATCGTTCAGGCAATGAAATATCGTCAGCATCCTGCCTGGCTATATATTCCCCTTTTGCTTTTTTGAGTCCTAGGTTTAATGACTTTGTAAGGTGGATCCTTTCAGTGTTCTGAATTTTAATTATGCGCTTATCTTTTGCGGCATATTTGTCGATTATCAATTGGGTACTGTCAGTAGATCCGTCATTGATAATTATGAATTCAAAATCGGTGTAAGTTTGGCGAAGAATACTATCAATTGACTCTCTTAAATATAGCTCACCGTTATAAACGCTCATTAGGACAGTTATTTTTGGTGTGTGTGTATTCATGATTGTTATTTTAGTTGCTACTTATTGTATTTAAACCAGTAAATTTGCAATATCTTTTGACAAAAAATGTTTGGTGATCAGATTTATGTTTATTTTTTAAACTTTTTAATTTTTGCAACGATTTTGAATATGGTTATTTTTTCTAATTAAACGGTTGTATATTTATTTGTCGGATAGAAATCCAATACATACCACATCTTCTTTCCGGGATAGAATTTGATGTGATTTACACAAGTTGCTATAGCTTTGTTGAATTAATTTTACTTAAATCATTGACTTTTTGAGCAATTTGTAAGCATACTAATTAATCTTTTTATTCCTTCAATAGAGTTTTATGTGATTGATTTATTTTCAACCTATATTTTTGAAATCTTGTAAATTGCTTTGTACCCAATCTATAAGTGTGTTCACTCCTTTTTGAGTTGAAATTAGTGGTTGCCAATTAAATGTATTTTTTGCTTTTTGAATATCGCTAATATAGACTCTTTGGTCACCTGGTCTCCAATCTTCAAATGAAGTTTTGATTTTCCTACCGATACGGGCTTCAATTATTGCAATAAGATCTAGTAAGTATAGGGTGTTTTCAGGACCTCCACCGATATTAAATATTTGCCCTGATGTTTTGTCTATTTCGCTTAAAGCTTTCTTGTAGCACTCGACTAAGTCGGAGATATATAGTACATCTCTTACTTGTTTTCCATCACCATATATTGTTATTGGTTTATTTAAGCAAGCTGAAATAATAAAATGTGCTATCCATCCTTGGTCTTCGTTCCCCATTTGAGGTGGACCATAAATACATGAATTTCTGAAAACCAAGGTTGGTATGTTGTATATGCGTGAGTAATCCCGTACATATTGGTCAGCTGCACCTTTAGAACAACCATATGGACTGTGAAAATCGAGAGGCCTAGACTCCGATATTCCTGATTTATTATCTCGATAGCAGTATTGTCCATTAGATTCTTCTATTCCAAGGTCTTCCATACCGCCATATACTTTATTTGTAGAAGTATAAATTATTATTGGATGTTGATTTTGCAGTCGCGCTGCTTCCAAAACATTAAATGTACCAGTGGCATTGATTTCAAAATCTTTTCTAGGGTCTGAAACTGATGTAGTTACAGCCACTTGCGCTGCTAGGTGATAAATTACGTCCACATCAGATGTGGCTTTTTCTACTTCTTGGGCGTCACGTATATCGGCTTTTACGAATTCAAGTGAATTTGGAAATCTTGTTTGAAGTATTTGGATGTTCTTGCTAGAGCCGTATCGTGATAAATTGTCTAATACTCTGACTCTCCAACCATCTTCCAATAAATTTTTTGCTATATTAAATCCAATAAATCCACCACCGCCTGTGATTAATGTTAGTGGAGTTAATTTGCTTTTATAGGAGGGAGGGCGTGTGTTCATAGTACCTCTCTTTTTGTATTAAACCAATCAATACCTGTTGGTCGGTTTTTATAAAAAGTTTTTTTGTTAATAAATGATTCATATATTTCTGTGAAATTTTGTTCATAAGATTTAATTATATTAGAAACATCAAATTTGTACGCGTTTTTAAGGTGAGTATCTAAAACAGGAGGGTAATTGTTTTGGATAGATTTAACAAATTCACTAGTGTTACTTTGGACGACTTGATTATCCAATAAATTTGCAATGCCGACTGGGGTTGAATAAATTGGGGTATTACTTGCCATGCATTCTAAAATTGCCTGTGGTCCTCCTTCTACTCGTGATGTGACGAGGTAATAATCGACTGCATTGTACAATTTATTCATGTTTTGGTATTCAACATGACCTAAGTCTAAAAATCCGATATTAGCTTTTTTTAATCGATTAGTAACATAATTTCTCCTTGGCCCTGCTAGTAGAATAAAGATTTCATTATTATTTAAACTCTCTACTATATCGCAAAAAATATCTGGTCCCTTTTCAAGTTTTGGGGAAAGTAAATCTTTTTCAGTATCTCTTTGGAAACTACCTATTATAATTTTGTCTTTTGCCAAGTTAAGGTTTGATTTTATAGATTTTTTATCCTCAAAACTCAACGGTTTAAATTTATCTGTCTCTATCCAGTAGGGTAGTACAAAAATAGGATTATTGAAGTACTTTATATTTTCTTTCGCATTTTTATTGGAAAAAAAATGAATCACATCACTTTGCGCATCAGTTGTTGTTACTTTATTTATCCAATTGTTCTTTTTAGGCTCATACAGATGATGAAAAGATGAAATCATCATTTGTTTTTTGGGGTCGATAAATTTGGTGCCGCGTATTAATTGATTAAATGTTGATTTTAACCGATTTTGTTTTGATGTAGGTCTGTTTAGTTTTAAGCCATATGAGAATTTCCAAATGATGTGAGCTTTACTTGGTGAATTTACAAATTCAAATGACGAAAATGTTTTGAACATTTGAATAGCGTTTTTTGGGTACCAATCTGATTTAAGGTCGCCAAATAAATAAATACGGAGTTTCATATCTAGATGGGTTTAAGTATTATCATGAATCAATTTATATAGTATATGGATTGGAAGTTAATTCTAGGAATCAAGTAGCGCTATCCATTTTAGTGCAACATTTTCAATTTTGGGTATGTCGATGTTATTTTGGAATTGTTGGTAGTCGTTTATAAGCATTTCTAATTTCTCTTTTATTTCTTCTTGGTTATCAAATGCGATTCCGGCTGTTTTTACTAATTCAGGGTTGCCGCCACTATTTAGATATAATGCTGGTAATCCACATGCTAGACCTTCTAATAGAGCGTTAGAGGCAGCATCATTCCGGCTTGCGGTAATATATATGTCATGGTTTTTCAAAATAACTGAGAGTTTTTGCGAATCTACTGGTGGGATATGGTTTATATTTTTAAATGTTTCATTCGTTTGGCCTACAAAAGTATATTCAAATAAATTCCAATTTAGATTTTCATCCAACCATTTATAGATAGCTCCACCTTTTTGAGGATTCGATGACCAGCTACTAGAAATCAGTTTGATTTTTCTGTTGCTACTAAATTCAATTCGATTTTGCTTGTTAAAGATATTTTGATCTGGTGCGTTAGTCAAAATAATTGGATTTATGGGTTTATACTCTGACTTTTTCACTAAGTCTAAAGCCCATTGTGATTGAAAAATCGTTGTTGTTGCATGGTTATTATTTATCTTGAAAACGATATCGTCGTTTGGTTTTTGATTTGGATTGTTGCGGGATACAGTAAATAACCCAGCAATTCTATGTAAGACCACTTTTTTGTTGCCAAGGAATTTTTCGTTTTTTAATTTAGTGAGGTCAAAATATTTTGAATTTAGCAAATAATTTGATGTTTCATTGCCTATATAATTGGTTTTGACTTCAATATTGTTTTTACCTAGCTGGTTTATTAAAGCAATAAAAAATTGGTTGGCACCACCCCAAGGAGGTTTTTTAATATCGGCTAATATACTCAAAACTGAATCAGGTTCGCGTAATTTGGGTTTGTTAAGTTTTGGTTTATCGAAGATGTTTTTAAAAACGTATTTTATTTTTTTCTTTATCATATGCTTTATTTAGATAAAATTAGGTTATAGGTAATTCCCACCCGAGTTTATCTTTCCATCCTAGAATGTCACTGATCATCACAAGCGTCCATGTATGCAAAAAAGTTCCATGTATATCCGCTTCTAGTTTTTCTCCAGTCGTCATGTTGACTCCATAATAACTTCTTTTGGGTTTAGTTAAACTGAAAGCAAAACCTGTTCGGCCGATTCTAAACTTTTCAACTAATTGGATTCTACTTAGTGCAAAATTTTTGATGTCATTTTTCCTGTATTCAGTAACTTTAGTGGCTTGGTGTAATACAAAAGTAATATCCACGTTGTCACATGCTTGTTCATCATTAGATGCTTTTAAACAGTAGTCAATTAATCGCTCCAAGTTTGGTAATGGAAGGTTGCAGAAACTATATCCAGATAATACTTTCATAGCTCCGTTAATTATTTGTCTTTCGCTCTCGTTTCCTTTGTGCCAAGCACCAGTGATTGGATTTCTTAATTTATCAAGTTCATTCGTTATGGTTTCCTTTAGCTTAGATTGTTGATTGATTCCAAATGTTTTTGAGTTTATGTGTAAAAATGCTAGTAAGTGTCCAGCGTGACTTCCAGCATTATACGGTGTCTCCCAATCTAAATCATTAATGAAGTTTTTAACTTCAGAAGAGTTGTTTGGGATATTTTTTACACTTATTTCGGGGTATGTATTTAACATCATCAAAGTTGCGCAGGCTTGCCTCGTTTCTGCTCTGCGTATTTGAATATTTCTTTCAAATAAAGGGAACATTGTATCAAGATAGATTAAGGCAGAATAAACGTTTTTAAGTATAAATGTATTTCGCATATATTTGTTTATTCTGACGCTATTTAAAAATCTACTTTCGCGTGCATCTAATATTGATAGTAATCCTGGGTCTTCAAAAAATCCTGAAGTTCTACCAGTTGCATTTTGGAAAGATTTAATTCGTTTTATCCATTCTTCGTTCTTTGAAGCATCTCCTTTATCGGTTAAACCAAGTATGTATAGAGTTTTAAATACAAGGCAAGTTATTCCTAGACCATTATTTAGGTTTCCGTTAAAAGTTGAGTGGTTTGTAGAGAATCTATAACATCCAACACCATCGCCCGTTTCTAAATTTTTGAGCCAATCATTGATGTCCTGAGTTAGAGATAACATCCATCCTGGTGGGTTTAATTGAGCTTTTAACAAAGAGTCTATCCGGTTTTTCATTCTATGGTGTTAATTTTTTGCTGTTGGTGTTCGTATACTGGTAATACATCTGCTAGTAGAGACTTGGGATTGTATACATAGAGATTTACGCCGTGCTGTTCGAAAATTGTTTTCCACTTACCTACACTTTCTACCTTACCATCTCTCGCAGGGTCGTTAACCGTAAAATTTCTAACCGTATCAATTAAACGTGCTTCATCACTAGGCAACCAGAAATATCTTCGATCATATAAATCTACTCCTACCAGTACAATATGTTTCCATCCCATCAAGAAAGCAAAATTCACTGTTTCATCTAAGCTGGAGTTATTATGGGATAAACCTTGGTCAAAACTAAATTTTGGATCAGGACCTCTTGTTTTTTTCCATCTAAATATCTTCGATGTTTTCGGCAATAATTTTAGCCCGATAGTTCTATTGCCATTAATCGCAGCGAACCCTTTTTGAACTAGAAAGATAGTATTAGAATATAGGCTTTTTGAATTTATCAAATTAAAATATTGTTCCAGATCAGATTTCCAAATCGGTTTATCCATGTCGAAGTTAGAAATCCCCCGTATCAAATGGAAATCGCATCTTATCCAATTTTGATGTACAAACCAGTTAAATCCCACTGTCTCGTGTGTTTCAAAAAATTTCCATTCTTTTTCACTTATGGTATTGAGCGAATAACTAGAGCCGAAAATAAAAACTGTATCGCTTTTACGCGAGGCAAGAAGTTCTCTTTCAGAAAGATGTTTGTAATATATATGATCCGCAGTTTTATTTAATAACCAGGTGTTTAATCTTGTTATAAAGCGTTTTGTGATATAGATACGATATTGTACTGACATTTTCAAACGTGCTGATAAACTGCGTTTAGTTGAAATGGGTTTTTCCCTAGGCATTATCTGCTGGTTTTTTTGCATAACATTCCATCATGTTTTTGTGAAATGCAAAATTAGTTTTTATTCCAAGGCATCTAAGTATAAATTTAACATGATCTTTAAATATAGAAGCATAAGGAGTGTCACTATACGGATACACCGTGTTTACGTTTGAAAACCCAATATTCAACAGTGTTTGGCGTAGAGTTTTACCTGAAAATAATACAAAGTTTCTCTTTGGGTCCAGTGGTTGGAGATCTTGGAACAATCTGTAAACCAAACTGCCGGTATTAGGTGTTGCAAGAATACATAACCAACCATTTGGTTTGAGCCAATCGAGACTTTTAAATAATGTGTCCATTGGTCTATCTAAATGTTGTAATGAGCCCCTCATTACTATTAATTCGAATGTATTTTTGTTGTCAGGTATTTTAAAGCTCACATTTTTTGTTTCAGCTATTTGTTTTGCATGATCTGATATTTCTATACCAAATTTAGTCCATTCATTATCGGGAAATAGTGATAGGAAATCACCAGTTCCGCATCCTATGTCCAATACCTTGCCTTTGGAAAACCCACATGTTTCCATGATTCTCATGTATTCTTGTTGATACATGATTTTTCTTTTCTGGTCTGAATCACGACCAGAAAAATACTCTTTTTCATATAAAGATTTGTACATGCTGAAGTAGACCTGATATTGAACTTATAAGTCTTTGACTAATAGGGTGTTGTTACCGCTCATTGATGTAACTGCAATTCCCAATGTTTTTATAGAATCAGGTTTTATTTTTAACGTCCAATTATTAGTGGAGTTTTTTTCAGCGTAAACTCTGTAAATTTCCTCGTTTTGTGATTCTATTGCTATAAATGGTGTTGATTGAAATGGCTTTTTGTCGGTTGAAATATGTATCGCATTGTCGCTGGATTCAATTTGAACGTCTATTATTTCATTGTCTAAATTGTGATAAAGACGGTGTGCTTCATCAGCTTTCGATATCACCCAAGGTATTTGGTGTTTTTCTGAAGCTTTTCTTATTAAAGAATACGAATCGTAAGTTTCATCTCTCATATCACGATTGTCGTGCGAAAAGTATGATAATACAAGGTTTTGTTTTGTTTGCTTAATTGTTTCGAAGCATTCGTCAAGATGAGATTGAGTTAAGTCGTTATATCGTGATTTCAGGTCAATGCACCTGTATATGGCTCTTTTCATCTGGCCTTTTTCTAAAAAGTTTTTGTGGTTAGGATTATAACTTCCCCAATGGTTTGGAGCTCCATACCAATTGAAACGAAATAAATCAGCATCTGGATAAGAACGTTCAGAAACCCTATTTGAATAATCAAGAAGTACGGCATGTTCTAACCAATGAGATGCTGGGTTGTCCTCAATTGTACCACCTGCCCGGAAAGCTTCAGGGAAACTATGTCGTTGTATAAGTCTTCTAGCCAATATGTTGTTACATTCATTACTGCTTAACCATGTATCCGACCATTGATCTCCAACCCCATTGGCGGGTGGTAGATGATAATGCCAATAAAATCCATCCTGATCTGTTTGCAGGGATTTAATTTGGTC
>MDTE01118356.1_pt1 | contig 31587 bp, 30 predicted proteins | sample 811231 | NCBI WGS metagenome assembly MDTE01 (sample SAMN05326651, study PRJNA326480) | marine metagenome | isolation source: seawater | place: Indian Ocean: Red Sea | collected 2010 | reverse complement strand
ATGTCTTAAGACAAAGTACCATCGGCGCAGAAGGGCTTGACTTCCGAGTTCGGAATGGGATCGGGTATAACACCTACGCAATAATCACCGGCGAAAGATTTATATCTAATAAATCACCGTTGTAAACAATGAAATAAACTTTTTTTTAGTCATTTTTTTATGTTTTTTATATAATTCTTTAAGTCAATTTTGCCATAGAGCCTATATACTTTATTAGATAAATTCATACTGGTCAAAGCAGAAGCGTATCTTTCACCTGGCCTTGATGGTAAAAATTTAATATCGGTTTTAAACATCTTTGCTAGATTTATTATTGAGTAACTTTTTTTATTTGAAATACTATAGTGCCTACATTTGTTTTTTTTCCATGCAAGATAGCAAGCATTTATTGTATCATCTATATGTGTAAATCTTCGAGTTTGAGTTCCTGGCCTCACAACTGTTAAAGGTTGTTTTTTTTTAAACTGATTTTCAAAAATTCCAACAACTGTAGCCATACTTCCAGAGCCAATTTGACCTGGCCCATACACATTATAAAAATATATTACCTCATATTTAAACTTAAACCATTTCTTTAAATTTTCTAACATTTCTAAATTTTTTGCTTTAGTGAAAGCATATGGTGAAAGATTTTTATCCATACCATTATTACCTATGCTTGCTGATGTGGCAGAGTAAATAAGTTTTATTTTATTTCTAAAACAAAAGTTAAAGACAGCATTAGAGCCAATAGAATTAGAATCTATACAATCATCCATTTTTAAAAAACTTTGATATATTCTTGCAAATTCTCCAAAATGAAAAAGGCTATGAATATTTGTTTTATAACTATTTAATATTTTGCTGATATTTTTTGTATGACTTTTAAGATATTTTACTCTTTTACTAGTAACATGATTTTTTTTTTTTCCTGTTGAGTAATTGTCCAAACTAATTAGTTTATAATTTGTTTTTTTTAATAAATACAAAATTAAATTTGAACCTACAAAACCAGCTCCTCCAGTAATCACAATAATGTTTTTCATTTTAGTAATTTATTTTTCAATATAACTATTAACACTCTAAATGCATCATAAATTCCAATTTTCTTTCCTTGATCATATCCTCTTCCTTTATATGAAATAGGAATTTCTTTAATTCTTAATTTTAAATTAGAAATTTTAGTAGTCACCTCTGGACAAAATGCAAAATCATTTTCAATTACTTTTAATTTTCTAAAAATATTAGTTTCAAATATTTTATAGCAAGTATGAGCATCTGTTAATGATTGTTTATTTATAATATTAGATATTACTGTCAAGACATGATTGGAGAAAACTCTAAAATTTACAAAAAAACTTTTTTTAAAAGTATATCTTCGTTTGTTTAAAACTCTTGAACCATATACAACTTTGACTTCTTTATTTGTTAGTGGTTTTAATAATTTTTTATAATCTTTTGGATCGTATTCAAGATCTGCATCCTGGATTATTACAAATTCACTATTAATATATTTTATAGCTGATTTGATACAGGCACCTTTTCCCAAATTTTTTTTATGGTAAATCTTTTTTTTAATAAAATTATATTTTAATTTTTTAATTTTTTCTTTACTACCGTCTGTAGATTTATCATCTACGATAATTAATTCTTTCTGCAAATTTACAGCTTTTATTTTTTTTACTATTTTTTCAATAGTGTTATTCTCGTTATAACAAGGTATTATAATTGTTAATTTTTTTTTTCTTATGGACTTCATTAAAATTTATTTTTTCTGTTTTTTAACTACCTACTGTATATTTGCATATGGATATGTATCAAATAAATTATTATTTAATTTTAAATCCATTAAAAATTCTGAGACCATTTTAATTGGATTATTATTTTTAATTTTTTTAGGGATACTTTTAAATTTCTTCATTAGTTTAAATATTTATTTAAATACAATAGTTTTTTTATTAGGATTTATTTTTTTATTAATATTTAAAAATTCAATTAATTTCATTTCTTTAAGTAAGAATGTAGCAATAATAAGCTTAATTGGTTTTGTAACTTTTATTCTAGACCAATCTAACAGGCCAGATGCAGGGCTTTACCATCTTCCTTACATCAGTATGTTAAATGAGGAAAAAATAATATTAGGTTCTGTAAATTTACATTTTAGATTCGGCCATGTATCATCATTACAATACTTATCCTCATTATTTAATAATTTTGTTTTTAATGAAAATGGAATTTTAATTCCACTTACAATTTTTTTTTCAACAATTGTAATTTATTTTTATGAAGAATATAGAGATAATAATAATAAATTTTTGAAATTATATTCTATTTTTTCACTAATATTTATTCTTACATCAATGAATAGGTATAGTGGTTTTGGAAATGATGATCCGGCACATATGCTTTATTTAGTTGCCATTTTTAATTTTTTGAAAATTATCTATGTACCAGATAATGAAAAAAATTTATTTTTTAAAAAACTAACTTACTACACTGTTAATACATTTTTAATAAAGCAGTTTTATATCTTAATTTTAATATTACCAATTTTGGTTTACTTCATTTATTTAAAAAAAATTAATTTGCAAAATAAATGTAATTTATTTTCGACAATTCTTATATCTATATGGCTATTAAAAAATATTCTTGTTTCAGGTTGTGTTTTATATCCTGCAAACATAAGTTGTTTTCAAAGTTTAAACTGGTCTCCTAATGGAACTTTAAGTAATCCAATAAAAGTTAGTATCGAAAGCGAAGCGTGGGCGAAGGCTTGGCCTGATAGATCTGACAAGTCAATAGGTCTGTCTGAACACATTTCAGATTATCAGTGGATTGATGCTTGGTTAAAGAGTCATTTAAAAGTTGTTTTAAAAAAATTATCTCCTCTAACAATTCTATCTATTTTGTTTCTAATAATAATTATTTTTACAATTAAAGAAAAAAATAAACTACCATTAAAGAGATTATTAATTACAATTTTTTATTTACACATTTTTTTCTCTTTAGTCTGGTTTTTTAAATTTCCAACGTATAGATATGGGGCCGCATACATGGGTGTTTCAATTATTTTATTAAGTTTATTACTAATTAATTTCTATAATATTAAAGAAAAAACTTTTAAATTTTTAAATATAAGCCTGATTGTAATTTGTATTTTAGTTGGATTTAAAAATATAAAAAGAATATATGAAAATATTAATATAACTTATGTTGATTATCCTTGGCCTAAAAAAAACTCTTTTACACAAAGTAATTATATAAATTTTAATAAGCCAATTTATGATAATAAAAAAGAAATAATTTACTATGAGGCTTATCCCTATACTTTATGCATGTATAGCAAAGGTCCTTGCACATCATTTAGAAATCTCGATTTAAAGAGGCAAATAATATTTAGAAATTATAAAATGTATAAATTTAAAAAATAAACAAAAATCTTATTTTTTTGACCAAAATAAAAGCATTAAATATATTAAAAGAGAAATAGCAAAACTCATAAAAAAATTTTTAAACAGATAATAAAATATTACTGGGAGCAAAATATTTATTTGAATTAATAAATTAGTAACAAGTAAACTATTTTTATTAAGTAAAATATGATGAATATGCTGTCTATCTGGCTCAAACATATGTTGGCCTTTAGCTAATCTTAAGATTGAAACTCTAATCAAATCAAAACCTGGGATAGCCATAATCATAAAAATTTCATCTACATTTACAATATAACCTCTAGAATAAGAGTTAATAAATATGAATGAGAAAAATGAACCTAAAAAAAGCGTTCCATTATTTCCAATGAATACTTTTTTTTTATAATTTAAAATTAAAAAAATAATTGAACATATTAAAAAACCAAAAAAAATATTACTCATGAAACCTTTAGTTAAGAAAAAAATACTTAGAAAAATTAAATAAAATCCAAATTGTAAATCAATACCATCAAACATGTTACAAGCATTTACAAAACATAGTATACAAATTAGCGTAAACATAATTGAAAAATTTCCGAGTGAAATTGATTTATCTGTAAAACTAAAATTTAAATCATTAACAGAAAAACTGTCATTAAATAAAATTACGCATAAGCTAAAAAAAATTGTTAGAAATAATTTTATATTTGGGTTTAGATTATATTTATCATCATATAAACCAGTTAAAAAAAAAGTAATTAAAATCAGTACCAAAGAAAAATTTTCTTTAAGACTCAGGTGGTTTTCTATCAAAAAAACAAAATTAAAAATAAAATAAGCTATAACGCACAGAAAAAATAATATACCACCTGTTAAAGGTGTTTTTTTTTTATGTAGTTTTCTTGAAGAATCAGGATAATCAAAAAGATTTAATTTTTGAGATAAAGAATTATAACCTAATAAAAAAATAATATTTAAAAAAAGAATTATTAATAAAAAATTAAAATTCATAATTATTCTGTTTTGTTATTAAATAAAAACCAATTGGCAGATAAGTAATAATTGATAGCCAATTATTAAAAAAATTACCTGAAGGCAATATTGGCATTAATGGAACTATTAAGGCAAGTAAAAAAAATATTCTAGATTTAATTAAACCATTATTTGTTTGATTTATTCCTATTTTTAAATTTTTTATTAGAGTTTTAAAAATGTAAATGAAGCAAAAAAAATAAAATAGTATCCCAACTATTCCTGTTTCTGATAAGAATTGCATAATTGTATTATGTGGATGAGTTGAACAAGTGAAAGGATTAATGTTGTACCTTTTGTCACAAATTTTCCTAAACATTTTTACACCTGATCCAAAAATTATATTCTCTTTAAATATTTTATACGCTGCTATTGCATGATTATGATGATGAATACTAAAAAAATACTTTTCACCTTTTTCGGTCTTTTCGATAGTGTGCTGAGTTATTCCAATTTGATAAAAAGTTGACTCAATAAATCGATTTTTTACGTCTTTGTTTAATGTAATTATTGAAATTATAATAATTAATCCTAAAGTAATTTTATTAACAAATTTTTTAATTGGTAATTGAAGAAAGAAAAGACCAATAATAAATGAAAAAAAAATATACAAAAAAGCAACTCTTTCACCAGATAGTAAGACTAAAATTGTACTAAATAACAAAAAAACAAATATTAATAAGTCTTTTTTTTTTATTTGATTATTAAATTGACAATAAAAATATAAACCTAAATACAGTGGAAAAACTCTTGAAATAAAACTTCCTAAGATTAATTCATCCTTAAAAAAACTACTTAATCTTATATTGTCATTGTCTGGATAAGTAGTTACTGGATAACCAAATATATTTTCATTAAAAAAGTATTGAAAATAACCGTCAAAAACTAAAATTATTAAACAAAAACTTAAGGATAAAAAAAAGTAGTAACAATACTTTTTATTTATTTTAAACAAATAATAAATTGCAAGTGCAAATATACCAAATCTTATATACGGGAGAGATGATTTTAATGAAAAAAATATATCTTCAGAAAATATTGATCTTAAAGTGATAAATATCCAAAATACTAAAAAGGCTTTAAAAAAAAAAAAATTAAAATAATTTTTTTTATTTAAAAAAGATTGAATAACAAAAATCAAACATACTAAGACTAAAAAAAAATCAGCAAAAAAACGACTAAAAATAAGACCTAAAGGAATAAGACAAACTAAAATTAATTGTGCTATTGAAATATTAAAATTTCTTTTAGTCAAAATCATATTTAGAAAATAATATTTTAATTATCTTATTTGAAACATTTTCTACCATATAACCATGAACTTCATCTTCAGACCCCTCTAAATCTGTTGCAATCTTAATTTGTTTTTTTATATATTTTTTTTCACTTCCTATTAATATTGATGATCCAGCCTCGATAGTTTCAGGTCTTTCAGTTGTATCTCTGATGATTAAATTGGGCTTTTTCAATATAGAAGCTTCCTCTTGTACAGTCCCACTATCTGTAATTATACAAAAACAATTTTTTTCTAAATTGGAGAATTCAAAAAAATCAACTGGTGGAATAAGCTTAATTAATTTGTTGTATTTAATTTTTAGCTTTTTCAATCTTAGTTTAGATCTTGGGTGTATTGGCCAAATTAAAGGTATTTTTTTTATAGAAACTAAATTATTTAAAATTTCAATTATTGATTTTAATTTAAAGGGATTATCGACATTTTCTTGACGATGTGATGTTAATAGAAAGTATTTTTTTTCGCTTATTTTTAATTTTTTTAGTATGTTTGATGAATTAATTTGATCTTGATAAAAATTCATAACTTCAAAAATTGGGTTACCAGTAACAAATATTCTTTTACGATCTATACCCTCTTTAATTAAATTTTCACAACTTCTTTGGGTATATGGTAATAAAATATCACTTGAGTGATCAATTAATCTTCTATTAACTTCTTCAGGAACTATGTCATTATATTGTCTATTTCCAGCCTCCATATGAAAAACTGGAATACCAAGTCTTTTTGCAATAATTGCACCTAAACTACTATTGGTGTCGCCTAACACTAAAAAACGATCTGGTTTCAAATCTGATAATATTTTTTCTAATTTTTTAAAAATAATTGATACTTGATTACCAAAACTTTTTTTTGCATTAAGAAAATAATTTGGTTTTCTAATTTTAAAATTTTTGAAAAAAACCTTATCTAAATTATAATCATAATTTTGACCAGTATGAATAATCTTATGATCTGAATATTTATCTAATAATGGTAATATCCTAGATAATCTTATAAACTCTGGTCTTGTTCCAACAATTGTAACAATTTTCATTTTCTATTTATTAGTGATGACAATTGATTAATTTTAATTTTTTCTTTTATTAAATTATCATAATTATAATAAATTTTTTGATTAAGCAAATTATCAATATTATTTTTATTAAATATTTTTAATCTAGACAAAAGATTAACAAAAAATAGTGGTATGTGTATCTTGATTATTTTTTTATTTTTTATTTTAGCAATATAATCAATAAAAGTATTAAAGTTTATCAGCTCTCCAGAGAAAAAATTAATTTTCTTATTTAAAAAGGTATCTTCTCTAACTAAAGACATTATAAAGTTTGCGATGTCTTCTAAAAAACAATAAGTAAATAGATACTTTCCGTCTCCAATAATTGGGATGGGTAGATTATAATTAAAAAATTTTTCAAACAAATTAAAACTGTTTCCGTTGCCTCCTCCTACAAGATTTTTGTTAGCATTTATTGAAATAATGGTTGATGGTCTGACAATTATAAAATTTTTAAAATCATTAATTAAACATTCTACTCTGTATTTAACGTAACCATAAGAAAGTGATTTATTTTCGGAAACATTCACAGAAGATAGATAAATGATTTTTTTAACATTTTGTAATTCAGCAAAATATAAAATATTTTCATATATTTTAATATTTAGAGCTAATTCATTTTCGAATTTACTTTTATGTATATGAAGGCAAGAAATTATTATATCTATTTTTGAATATATTGAAAAATATTTTTCACAAAAGTCTTTTTTGCTCAGGGAGTAAATATCATTCTCACTAAAATACTTTTCTAGAAAATAAATTTTAAAATTATTATCTTTTAAAATTGTTTCCTTAATTTCTTTACTTAAAAAGGATCTATGACCAATTAAAAGAATATTTTTTATCAAATTTTTCCTTTATTTTTAAGATCTTTGATAATTCTCGCAGCATTAATACAAACATTAAAAGTCGTAGGATGGCCTGGCATATCTGGTAATATAGAAGCGTCTAATAAATAAATATTCTCGTTATTATTTAATTCTCCGTTCAGATTTGTGTAATCTTGAAAAGAATTTTTGGAATTAGTCATCGGAAAGCTTGAACCATAATGATAACTTGCTCCAGTTAAGTTAATATTTGTTAATTTATTAAATATATAAAAGTCCTCCTTTAAATTTTCTTTTAAATATGAGGTAATTTTATTAACCACATCATTAATAGAATTATTTTTTTCATAAGATAATGAATAATTATATTTTCCAGAAACTTTATTATTTAATGATGTCATGATTATTTTGCTTGAGTAATCAGAATGAAGATAACCAATTAATAAGTTTATTCTTCCAAAAATAAAAGGGAGAAACTTTGGTAATAAATAGATATAATTTGAAAAAAACTTTTCTAAAGGTTTTAAAAAAATATCAACAAACGAATAATATTGTAAATGAACACTTTTGGATAATAATTTTTTATTATAAATTTCTAAATAAAGCTCTGATAAAACATTTTTATTTTGCACTGTACTGTTTTTAATATTTTTTTTATTAAAAATAGGTAAAAAAAATCTTTGAGACTCTTTAAATACAACTTTATTTGCATTAATTAAATTACTTCTAAATAATAAAGCGGCAGAAGAAATTGGCCCACAACAGATGAAAATATTTTTTGCAGTAAAAAAAGATTCCTCCTCTGTCTTAGTGCTAATACATTCAACAATATTAAGTGAATCTTTTTTGACAACTTTTTTTACAAATTTATTATTAATATATGAAAAATTTTTATTTGATTTTAAAATATCAAATAACTGTGATGCATTAAACATACAATCATAAGGACAACCATAATGACACAAGCCACATTCCTGACATTCCACATTATTATTTGAATAGTAGTTTCCTACAGCGACTTTACTTCTCCCAAAAAATAAACCATTATTATTTAAAAATTCTTTCTTATTAGACAGATTTTTTAAAAAAAACTTTGCAGGATTTGATAAATTAAATTTATGCTCTTTACCAAAATTTATACCAAAAAAATCTTGTAAATTATCATTGCTACTAGACACAGGAATAATTCTTTCGACTTCTGATTTAACTTCATAATAATTTTCATATCCTATATCCCAATTTTCAATATCTTTATGAAAAAAAGGAGATACCATTGTCCCCCAAATATTTGATAATCCACCATATGCATTAGAAAAAATGTAGTCAAGGTCGTTAGGAGCAACAAAATTTTCATATTTATTTTTTTGAAAAACAAATTCTGAACCAAAAGGAAATTTAAGATGTGGGTTTTTATATTTATTTATAATTTTATTTTTTTTAATAGAATTAAAAAAATTTTTTTTATTTTCCGTTTTTAAATATTCACGTTTAATTTCTAAATTTTTATTTTCAATAGTTTTTCCAATATCAATAATTGTTACTTTTTTGTTAAGTTTTAAGATCTCATTGGCAATAGTAACTGCTGTTGGGCCTGAGCCAATTATAATATTTTCATTAATCATATTTTTATATTAAGAGTTTTAATTTTAATATAAAGAGTTTAAAATTTTTATATTAAAAAAAAATTCAATGATTGTTTCTATTATCATACCTACATTAAATGAGGAAAAAAATATATTTAAATTATACGCGGCTATTAAAAAAAAATTTAAATGTAAAAACTATGAAATTATTTATGTTGATGACGACTCCACTGACAAAACACAATCCAAAATTTTATCACTTAAAAAACAAGAAAAAAACGTGAGATATATATTTAGAAAAGAAAAAAATCTTTCTACAGCATTCTTAGAGGGAGTGAAAATTTCAAAAGGAAAGTACGTTGTATTAATGGATGCTGATTTACAACACTCACCTAGTGACATAAATAAATTGTATAATGAAATTAAAAAAAATGATTTAGATATAGTAATTGGAAGCAGATTTTTAAAAAATTCCTCAAATTATTCTAGTTCTTTAAAAAGTATTGTTAGACTTTTTTTGAGTAAATCTTTTATCTTTTTAATTAATTTATTATTTGGACTGAATGTAACTGACCCCTTAGCAGGTTTTTTTATCTCTAAAAAAAAATCACTTAAAAATAATAGGCACTTATATAAAAAAGGTTTTAAGATTTTATTAGATTATTTAATAGTAAATAGAAAAAAATTTAAAATTAAAGATATTGCAATAAAGGTAAATAAAAGATTGTACGGAAATAGTAAATTAAACTTTAAAATTTTCTATCTTTTTATAAAACAGTGTTATTTTTATCTTTCAAAATGAATCTCATTAATAAAATTTCATATCATTTAATAGAACTTATTGATAAACACGTACATAGGAAAAAAATAATTGCTTTATTAAATGAAATATTAGTAAAACCAAAATACATTTTAGATATTGGGGCTCACAAAGGCAGTTATACAGATCAATTCTTAAATTTTAATAAAAATGCAAATATAACTTTATTTGAGCCAAATATATATTTATACGAACAACTTTTAATAAAATATAAAAATAAAAAAAATTTAAAAATTTTAAATCTTGGAGTTGGAGAAAAGACATCAAAGAAAAAATTCTTACTTAACAAAAACAGTGACTATATTTCCTCGTTTTCTAAAATTAATAATAAATCAAAATATCTATTAATTCGAAATTTAGTATTTGGGTCATTTAAAAATAAAATTGAAGAAAAAAAAGTTAATATACAAAAACTGGACTCAATTAAATTTTTTAAAAAGAAGAATATAGATCTAATGAAAATTGATGTTGAAGGTTATGAGGAAAAAGTAATTGATGGAGGAAAATTAATTTTAAAAAAAACTAAAATACTATTAATAGAGATCCATAAAGACGATATGTATAAAAATTTTAATCATAAAAGAGTTCATAAAAAAATACTTAAACTTGGATTTAAACTTTATAAAATAGTAAAATTTCCATTTATGAAATGGGAGGATAGAATTTATATTAAGTAATTTATGAAAACTAAATATTCTTTAATAATATTTGGGATTGTTACTATTATTTTACACTTAATATCATTTAATTTTTTTCCTATCAATTATGAATTCACTTTTTCAGAAGGAGCTAAATTTTTTGATTTATTTGAAAAAAAATATAGTGATTTCTATTTTCAAAACCAGGCTAATACTATTTTTTACTCTTTTATAATTAATCTAATTGATCGAATTACTTTAGATTTTTTTGACAATTTGATGATTGCAAGATTAATTTCATTCACCTCTTATATCTTTCTTATACTTGGTCTTTTGTATAACTTTAAACTATTTAAAATCAAAAAAAATCTATATTCACTAATAATTATATTTTTTTTATTTAATCCAATCATTTGGATATTGAGTTTTAGATCATCTCCTGATTTAATTTCTTTTTCATTAGGATTTTATTCAAGTTCATTATTAGTATATAAATACAAAAATATTATTTTAAGAAAAATATCTTTAATACTTTTGGGAATTTCCATTACCTTAAAGCCATTTGCTTGTATTTATTTATTATATTTAATTATTTTTATAAGAAATAAGCCATCAATAAAAACTTTGAAAAAATATTTTATTGATTTTATAATTTTGATAATAATTCCTATAATATATTATGTTTCTGTTAAATATCATTTTGGTTTTTATTTGTTATCAGACTCCTTTTATTCAGATCATGCTTTAAAAAAAAATATACTTAATATTTTACAAAATTTAATTGGTTATTTGTGTTTCTTGAGTATTTTTGTATTTCCCCTCAGCTTAAGTTTACAAATAAAATTAAACTATAAAATTTTTTTATCCTATATTTTTTTTATTTTTTTTGGAGTATACCATTTCAATTTTTTTGAATTAGGAGAATTGGACTTTGGTTTTTTTGGATTATATTTTAATGATAATGTTTTCTTAATTATTTCTTTTTCTTTATTATTTATTTTTTTTTTAAAAATATTAGAAATAATTAATCACAAAAAGGAAAATAAAATAAATATTAAATTAATAACAATTGTTATATTTTTTATAATAATTTTATCTTTATCAAAACCTGTACAAAGATATTTAATTTTTATTCTACCAATAATAATGTTTTTGATAGTAAAAAACTCTGAGACTAAAAAAATAAAATCATTACTTATTATTGGAATTTGTATTTATTTACCTATTAATTTAATGTCATTTTTAAATTTCTACTCAACATCAAAATTTTATAATCAAATATTCCTTATTTTAAAAAGTAAAAATATTGAGAAAATGATTGACTTTAAAACATTAGATCATACTTTAGGATTTCTTTATCTAGACAATAAATCTAAAAAGAAGTTTTACATCACTAGAGAGCCAGGGAATTATTTTTTAAAATTTGAAGATAATTTTTTTGGTCTTAAGCGTATATATTATTTAAATTATTTTAATTAATATTATCTTAATATTTTAAGAAAAAAATTATATTTTCTTTAAATAAAATTTTTTTTCTAAAATAAAAATATTTTTTTCAAATTTTTTAATATGATTTTTGGGATCAGTTGTTATTACATAAGACTTATCCTCTTCAGAATGAAAATAATGATAGCTATGAGGATACAATGGCCCTGGAAGAGTTTTCTTTAAAATATCTTTTTCAAGAAGATATTTTACTATATTTTCATTTATACTCGAGTTTAAATAAAAATTTACAAATAAAATAATGTTAAAGCATATATATAATATCACCACTGGAATAAATATCATCTTATTCTTCAGATAATTACTATTTGTTAAAAAAAAGATCATTATCAATGGCAAAATAATAATTAAGTATCTTTGTGAAGGTCTAGTGAGAGATAAGATGAAAATATAAATAAAGACAATAATTAAAAAATCTATATTTGCTCGATTTTTAGATGGATAATTTACCTTTAAATAATCATACACATATAAGCAAAAAATTAGTAAAGAAATCGCTCCGATAAGAAAAATGGGTTTATTCCCTACCAGATTATTTAAAAATCCAAAATTTAGTTCAGCTTGTGGGCTATTTATAATATTACCTAAAACAAAAGAAAGCGGAAATAATATAAAAATCACAATAAGAAAATTTTTTAAATTTATAAATTTTTTTTTAAAAGATAATGGCAATATAAAAAGCGATAAGATAATAAAATAACCAAAAAAATTATTAAAAAATCCTCCTTTTAAAAAACTTACTTCATTTGAAAATTTATCAGGTATTAAATAAAAACCATAATTTATTTTTATTAATGAGAAATAAATTATCGGTAATAATAATGATATAAAAAAAGGTGCAAAATATTTTTTTATTATAAAAAATAAATTTTTATTATATTTTAATAAGAATATTAATCCCAGATAGATTAAACAAAAAGGTTTAATGCAAATTGATATTCCAAGGAGAGCAAAACTTAAGTAACTTTTAAAACTACTAATATTTTTTATAATTAGAATAATTGAAAATGAATAAAAAGCGATTGATGTAGCAAAAAGATCTGGAATTCCTCTATGTCCAAAGGTCCAAATGAGAGGATTCAAAAAAAAATATAAAATAAAAAAAGCACAGCTTAATTTTATTTTGTAAAATCTGAATATTGTAATAAAACCAAATCCGAAAAATAAATAAGACGATGCTGATAAAATTCTTGCTGTTACAAGTGTATCATCAATAAATAAAATCTTATCAATTAAGCCAACTATTAAAGGAAATACGAATGTATTTGCTTGATTAAAAAAATATTCATCTATCAATTTAATTTCAAAATCTTGAAAGAATTTTGCACCCTCTGAAAAACTAAATTCAAAATTGATAGGATAAAATTTAATTGAAATTAAATGAAATAAGAATGCAAAAACTGATAAAAAAATACAATTTCTTTCTCCAGTATTTTTTATAATCATTTATTTTTATTTTATTTAGTTTTTATTATTTTGTTCAATCACTTCTTTGACTAAATATTCTATAGTTGGAACATTTTTATAACCTGCATAATTCCAGATTTTCTTATTAAGAATTTTATCAGAGGTATTAATTGTACGATTAATTTTTAATTTTGAATTTTTAGATTTTAAATTAATATCCTGTCTTGATAAATATTTTTTGAAAGTAGTTAATAACTTGTATTTATTTAGTTGGTTTCTTGGAGTCAAATGGATAATATTTGATATCTTTAAATTCCTTTTTATAATTCCACTGATTACCCTTCCAAATGCATAAGTTGTTACTCCATTCCAATCATGATTTTTAAATCCAAATGCCTTAGATTTTGATGGTAAAAATTTGAACCAATCAAGAAGAGATTTATGACCACTTAATTCAGGGCCTATAATTGAACATCTTATATTAAAAAAATTATTTGCTTTTATCTCACCAAGACTTTTTGATTTTCCATATACATCTTCGGCATTGTGTGAATCAACTTCGAGATAATTCCCTTTTTTTCCATCAAAAACGCAATCGGTTGCTATTTGAAATACTTTAGTTTTTTTATTATTGATTATTAAATCATGCGGAAATAGTGAATTTATTTTGATCGCATTTTTTATTGAATCTTGATTATTTTCATTAATATATGGTTTTATGACTCCAATACAATTAACTATATAATCATAGTTTGAATAATTAAGTTTAGATGATTTATTTATGTCAAATTCAATGAAATTGACATTTTTTTTTATTTTTAAATTTTTTTTTAATAATGAAAGCTTTTTTTGATTCTTGTAAGAAGCAAATATTTTAAAATTTTTAAGATCTTGTAAACTTTTTAATAACTGCCAGCCCAACATTCCAGTTGATCCCAAGAGTAAGATTTTCTTCATAAAAAATAATTTTTTATCTTTGGATTATTTTCCAAGGGTTCCAATAATCAGCTTTATATCTAAAGTCGTCTTTTAGACTTTCTTCTAATGAGGAAGAAGAAAAAATTAGAAGCTCTGAATTTTCTTCAAGCGACATGGATCCATTGGCATATCCTTTTGGAACATGTACAAAATCACTGCTACTTTGATTCAGAAAAAAATTAAATATTTTATTTTTTTTGTTTGGTTTTTTTAAATTATCAATTTTGACTGCTGCAACTTGAAATGTTCCTTTAATGCATCCAATATATTTTTCCTCATTTAAATGACCATGCCATGCTCTAATAAAGCCACTGTTATAATTATGAACAGTATAAAATCTTTTAATATTTTTAAAAGATAATTCATTACTAAATCTTAATGAACCTCTATTATCAAAAATTCGATTCCCTTTAATTAATTTTGGTTCCATATCAGATAGTTTCTTTAAAAATTTCTAAATACTTTTGATTTGTATATCTTGGATCATTAAAATTTTTAATTCTTTTTTCGATCAAAAGTTTTTTTAACTCATTAATTCCATATTTTAAATCATACTTTGCTTTAAACGCAAGATCTCTAAAAGATTTATTATTTTTAACTTTATAGTTTCTTGCATCTTGAAACTTTATTTTTGTCTTAATTATTTTTGTATTTTTGAAATATTTTTGAATTTCTCTTGCAATATCAATAATTTTCATATTTTTATATGACAAATTATATATTCCTTTTTTCTTTGATCTTATCGCTATTTCAATTGCTCTAGCAACATCTTTTACATGTAATAAAGGTCTATATTGCTCACCTCCAAAAACTGACATCTTCTTTTCAAAAAAAGCTTTGGCACTCAAAGTATTCACTACAAGATCCATTCTAATTCTAGAATAATCATCACTCACTCCAAATAAAGTACCCAGTCTAAATATAATTGAATTTTTATTTTTTAAAATACTTTCACACTTTAACTTTGAGCTTGCATAGTGAGATAAAGGATTTACTGATGAGTTTTCATCTAGCATACCATTTTGAGCACCATATACGGAGCATGTTGATATAAAAACTATTCTTTTTTTATATATGCTGCAAAGCCTCTTAAGTGTCTGGAAATTAATCTCATCAGTTAAGACTGGATTAATAGCACATGCTCCATCACCCACTAATGCCGCTAACCAAACTATAACATCAAACTTATTTAGATTGGACTTATAAAATTTTTTATCCCTTATATCTCCATTAATAAAATTACATTTTTTTCTGTAACTATCTTCATATAAAAGATTATCGAACACTGTAACTTCATAATTTTTTTTTGTTAAAAGTAAATCAACTATAACACCTCCAACATAACCTGCTCCACCAACAACCAAAATTTTTTTTTTCATAGTTTATGATATTTTACGCTCTAGCTGTTTATCTCATTATTTTTGGATATGGCAAGGGAATTATAAATTTACCTTTAAATCCTTTTTTTCTTAAATTCAATTTTAGTTCCTGATGAATATGCCAAGAAAAAATTAAAAGATAATCAAATTTATTCAATTTTTCTGTAATTTCTTCGACAACAGGAATTGTAGTTCCAGGAATGTAGTGTCCAATTTTATGAGATCCTTTTATCTCAAAAATACAATCAACAATATTTTTTTCAATTCCAACATAATTTATTAATGTTGCGGCTCTAGAGGGTGCACTTATTCCAGCTATTTTTAAATTTAATCTTTTAAGTTTTGAAAGAACACTTAGTAAATTTAATTTTGAAGCAACAACTTTATTTTCAAATTTTTTAAAAAAATCTAAGTTTAAATATTTTTTTTCCATTTTTAAAAAATTTTTTACTGAATTCTGAACTTGAAACTTATTTTTATAACCACAGTAAACTCGTATTGAACCACCATGTGTTGGTATTTTTTCCACGTTAAATATTTGTAAACCATGTTTAGTAAATAAATTGTTTAAACTTGTTACAGAATAGTATCTCAAGTGTTCGTGATAAACAGTGTCATACTGCACCTCTTTTAATAAAGGAATTAAATAATGGGATTCAGTTATAAAAACTCCATCTTCATCAAGACATTTTTTAACTCCTTTAATGATTTCATCTAAACTATCCATATGTGCAAAAACATTAGTGGCTGTAATTATTTTTGCTTTTTTATATTTTTTAACAATCAAATTCGCAGTATTAATATTAAAATATTTTATCAATGTGGGTATACCTCTTTTAATTGCAATCTTTCCAATCTTCTCTGGAGTGACCCCTAAAACTCTAAAATCATTCTTAAAATTTGATAATAAATTACCATCGTTAGATCCTATATCGATTACTAAACTTTTTTTATCAAAATTAAAATTATTTTTAACTTTCTTAAATAAATTATTAAAATTATCTCTCAAAATTTTTGTTGTACTACTGGTGTAAGGATATTCGGAGGGGAAAAGAATTTTTTGATGAACAACTAATCCTAATTGAACAAGCTTACATTTATTACAAAACAAAAGTTCTGCTGGATAACTTTCTTCTTGTTTTGGTTTTTTATTTATTTTTATAAATTTATTAACTGGAGGCAAATAACCTAAAAATAAGACTGAGACTAACTTTTTAGATCTACATATTTGGCAACACATTACTATTTTGGAACTTTTCATAATTTATTTTGTTTAAAATTTATAATTGTTTTAATCATATTTGAATTATTCAAACAATTATTTAATGTCAATTATAAAGATAACATTTTAACTGTTTATTTAAAATTTATTTACTTAATTTGTCAGGTGTTATAATTTTTTTAAAGACTACTAGCATCAATAGTGTATATATGTTCTCGATTAAAATAATTTTCAAAAATATAATACTAGAATGATTTTAAGAGACACTATATCAATAATTGGTGGTGCTGGTCATGTGGGTTTTCCTCTTGCTTTAGCCTTCGCAAATAAAAATTTTGACATAAATATAATTGATCTAAATGTGGAAAATTTGAATAAAATTAAAACAGGAACAGTTCCCTTTTATGAAGTTGGAGCTAAAAAAATTTTACAAAAATGCTTAAAAAAAAATAAACTTAAATTTTCAAGTAATTTAAAAAGTGTTAAAAAAAGTAAATACATTATTATTTGTATAGGAACACCAATTAATTCAAAATTAAAACCTGAAACTAAAAAATTTTTTAGTTTTTTTTCATCTTTATTAAAACATATAAGTAAAGATCAAATCATTATAATTAGAAGTTCAGTTTTCCCTGGGATAATAGAAAAAATTGTAAAAAAGTACAAAAAAATTAATAATAATATTTCTTATTGCCCTGAAAGAATTGTCCAAAGCAAAGCATTAATTGAGTTACCTATTTTACCACAAATTATTTCAGGAATTTCGAAAAAATCTGTAATTGAATCTAAAAAACTTTTTAAAAAAATCACTAATAAGATCATAATATCAAGTGTTAGGGAAGCTGAACTAATTAAATTATATTCAAATGCAAATAGATATATTAATTTTGCAATAGCTAATCAATTATATTTAATGTGTGAAAATCGAAATATAAGTTTTGAAAATGTAAGAAAATTTATGATGAAAGGATATGAAAGAAATATAAATTTACCTTCAGCAGGTTTTTCGAGTGGCCCATGTCTTTTAAAAGACACAATGCAACTAAAATCTTTTTATAGAGGAAAGTTTGAATTAGGTTTATCCGCAATGAAAATTAATGAAAATAATATGATTGATCTAATAATAAATAAATTAAAAAAAATAAAGAGTTATAAAAATAAAATTATAGGTTTGATGGGTGTGGCTTTTAAAGCTGAAACAGATGACATAAGAGATTCATTATCAATTAAATTAATAAATAAACTAGAAAAAATGCGACTTAAAGTAATTTATACTGATGAATATTATTTAGATAAAAAAATATTTAGTTTAAAAGAATTTATAAAGAAATGTAACGTTATAATTGTTGGTGTGCCACACAAAAAATATAAAAAAATAAAATTTCCAAAAAATAAATATTATATTGATGTTTGGAATATAATTAAAAAATAATGAAAAAAATAAAGTTTATTTTTGTTGGGGGAAAAATACTAGTTTATGAAGCTTTAAATTACTTAGTAAAAAATTTTTTAAAATCACCAATATGAGTAAAATAATATTATCAAAACCAATAATTAATATCCCAGAAACAAACAAAATATTAAAATATGTTTTAAAAAGTTCATTTGTGAATGAGGGTCAACAAACTCAAAGATTTGAAAATAAAATATGTAAATTTCTTAATGTTAAATTTGCGGTAACCACAACTAGTGGAACGACAGCACTATTTTTGGCACTAAAAGCATGTGGTATTAACAACGGCGATGAAGTAATTATTCCGAATATTACTTTTCCAGCAACTGCAAACGCTGTTAAAATGGCTGGTGGCAAGCCAGTATTTGTAGATGTAAATCCAACTAATATTCTAATTGATGAAAAATCACTTATTCAAAAAATAACAAAAAAAACAAAATTTATAATTCCTGTACATATATCTGGAAGAGGTGGTAATATTAAAAAAATATTAAAAATCTGTAAAAATAAATCTATTAATATTATTGAAGATGCTGCTGAAGCATTTGGATCAAAAGTCAAAAAAAAAAACTTAGGTTCATTTGGAAAAGTAGGATGTTTTTCTTTTGCTCCTAATAAAATAATTACAACTGGACAAGGAGGGGCCGTAGTAACTAATAATTTAAAAATTTTCAAAAAATTAAAGATACTAAAAGATCAAGGTAGAATAGGTCCAACAACTGGAGGGGAGGATAATTATGTTTCTACAGGGTATAATTTAAAATTCACTAATCTACAATCTTCTTTAGGATTATCTCAAATGAATAATTTAAGGTGGAGATTAAATAAACTCATAAAAATTCATAAATTTTATAAAAAAAATATAATTGAAAATAATAATTTTAGAATAATTGATTTTGATTTAAAAAATGGTGAACTTCCTTTATGGACTGACGTTTGGTGCAATAATAGAAATAAATTATATAAATATTTAGAAGCAAATGATATTATCTGCAGATATTACTGGAAACCTCTTAATACAAATAAACCTTTTATATCGTCATTTAAAAATTTGCCAAATTCAAAAAGTCTCCAAAACAAATTAATGTGGCTGCCTTCTTCACTAACTATGAATACAAAACAACAAAAAAAAATATGTAGTTTAATAAATTTATTTTATTCAAAATAATTATGAGTGATAAAAAAATTTCTATTATATTGCCCATTCATAATGAAAAAGATAGCCTTCCAATAATGGTTAGACTACTTGAGTCATCAATTAAATTTGATAAAGAAATAATAATTGTTCATGACACTATGGATGACAATGCCATTGAAGTAGCTAATGAACTTAGTAAAGAATTTGAAAATGTGCATGTGGTTTATAATAACGTTGCAAAGGGTGTAAAATATGCTGTGAAAGCAGGTGTTTCTAAGGCAAAATTTGATACGATAATTATTTTTGCAGTTGATGAAATATTCCCAATAATTGCCATTGATAAAATGCTTGAATTATTAATTTCTAAAAACTTAGATTTTGTAAGTGGAACAAGATATAGCAAAGGTGGAATGAGATTAGGAGGATCTTTTATTGGATCCATTTTTTCAATCACTGCAAATAGAATTTTTAAATTAATTACCAAAATACCCTTTTCAGATTGTACTACAGGAATAAAGATGATGAGAAAAAATGTTTGGAATTCAATAGATTTACAAGCAAAACCAATTGGTTGGGCATATTCATTTGAGTTATCAATAAAAGTTTATTTAAAAAATTATAAAATTGGAGAGTATCCAATAAAATCAGTAGATAGATTATTTGGTGGCTCATCAACATTTAAGTTCGGTCCTTGGTTAAAAGAATACTTAAAGTGGTTTTTCTGGGGTATTAAAAAAATTAAATATGAAAAATAAAAAAACTTTTTTGGTTACAGGAGGCACAGGTTTTATAGGAAGAAATATTGTTAATTTATTATTAAAAAAAAATTTTAAAGTAATAATTTTGGATAACGACTCAAGGGGATCATTTAAAAAAATAAATAATAAAAAAATTAAATTTATAAAAGGTGATATAAGAAAAAAAAGAGATCTATATAAATGTTTAAAAAACGTAGATGCAATAATACATTTAGCTTATATCAATGGTACAAAATTCTTTTATGAAAAACCTGAGATTATTTTAGATGTTGCAATTAAAGGTCTAATAAATGTTTTTGACGGATGCAAAAAATTTAAAATAAAAGAACTATACCTGGCCTCAAGTTCTGAAGTTTATCAAACACCATTAAAAACTCCGACCAACGAAAACGAGATGTTAAAAATTCCAGATATATTTAATCCAAGATATTCATACGGTGGAGGTAAAATTTTAACTGAATTAATGGGTATCAATTATGGTAGAAAATTTTTTAAAAAATTAATAATTTTTCGACCTCATAATGTTTATGGACCTGATATGGGTCAAGAACATGTAATCCCTGAATTTATAAAAAAAATGGAAAATTTAAAGAAAAAATTTTTTAAAATTGAAGGAACTGGTAAGGAAATTAGATCATTTATTTATATTGAGGATTTTGTAAACGCTTTTGATTTAATTTTAAAAAAAGGCAAGCATTTAAATATTTATAATATTGGAACTAAAGAAAAAGTTACAATCAATGAATTAGCAAAAAAAATATCTAAAATATATAAAAAAAAAATAATTATAAAAAAATCACCTCTTAAAAAAGGAGGAACAAAAATTAGGCTTCCTGATATAAAAAAAATACAAAAATTGGGATTTAAGCCTAGATATTTTTTAAATAAAGGTTTAAAAAAAACAATTAATATTACTTAATTGAAATTGAAAAAATATTTAAACAAATCTGAACTTAAAAAATTAGGATTTTATAAAATAGGAAAAAATAATCAAATAAGCAAATCTTTAGCAACTTTCAATTTTAGAGGAGTTATTGGAGATAATAATCGAATAGACGAAAATGTAATATTAAAAGGAAATGTTAAATTAAAAAATAATATCCATTTAGCTAAAGGTTGCACTTTGTCAGGTAGTAAAAAAGGAATTTATATAGATGATTTTGTATCTTTATCAAATTATGTGCAAGTTTTTGCTATTTCTGACGATTATAGAGGTGCGTGTTTAGGAGGTGGTACACTAACAGAAAAACAGAGACTGAAGTATTCTAAAATAATTGAGAGCAAGATTGAGATTGGTAAATGTTGTACTATTGGTCCGTTCTCAGTAATTTTGCCAAAAACTAAAATTGAAGATTTTGTTTCCATCTCTCCACATTCTACTATTTATGGCAAATTTCAAAAAGGTTATTTTTACAAATTAAATAGTAACAAAAAATATAAAAGAAATTATAAAGATATTATAAAACTATATAATAAATTTTTTAGAAATAAACTTTAATCCTTAGTTTGATAAAATAAAGATAATTTTTTATCTTTAAGTTTATAAATTCTATCTTTAAATTGATCAAATTTTGCATCATCTGTATCATAGAAGGTTTTAACGAACATCTCTTTAAAACATAGTTGTTTATAATTATTATGCTTAAAACATTTATTTATATTTTCAAAAACATAATTTTTACTCATAGCTAAGAGAATTCCTTGATTTGGTAAAAAAAGATTTATCAGGTATATTGACAGAAATATTGAAACTAAAATCTTTTTTTTAATTAATATATTTTCTAAATTAAAAGATATGTTTTTCAAAAATAAGACTAAAAAACCTATCTGAAAACATAAGGAAAAAGTCATATATCTTGATTGATTATAGTCTTCTTTTGATAAATTTATTAACAAACAACCTAGGATACCAATAATTATTAAAGGATTGTTTGTAATAAAATTTATTAGATATTTTTTATTTCTTAAAAAAATAATATTTAGAATGTAAGAGTATTGAATAAGTACAAAAACCAAAGCAAAATATTTTATTGCAAAAATTTCGGGTGTTAAAGCTAAAGCATGTGATGCTAAAAAATTACTTAAAAAATATATATAATTTTTTTCAGTTAACAAATCTAAAAAATTTTGAGCACCTCTAGTTTCAATAATTGAAGATGATTGAGTAAAGTTATAAATAACAAAATAGAGCAGGAAAGGAGTTAATATATAAAATATCTTATTTTTAATTTTATCCTTTATTAAAAAACCTAAAATTAACGAATAACTACAAATTATTATTCCTGCTTTAAAGTTTAAAATTGAAATTAGCAAAATAATAAAAATGAAAAAATTTCTTTTGAAGTAATTCTCAATTTCAAAACAGTGAATAAATAAAAATATTAATATTAAATTAATAGTCCAAGCAATATTTACTGGTTCATAAAAATGGGCAAACCACTTTCCGTTGAAAAATATTAAAATAAAAAGGAAAATATAATTTTCTAGGTTATTTTTTTTTAAATAAAAAATAAGTAAAAAAAATGATAAAATAAAAATTAAAAAATTTAAATAAATTATTATATTATAGTTTAGATTAAAATATTTATAAATGAGCACATGAAAAATCCGAAAGAAAACAAAAAGAAAACCAGTGCTATAATCTCCAGAAACAAAATATTGAAAATTATTTTTAGAAAATAACAGCTCTAATTCATTATAACTATCTGTAAATGGTATATTAGAGGGAAATAAAATTATTATTATAAAAAAAACAAAAATATTTAAAAAAAAAACTAAATTATATTTATTATATGTAAAATAATTTAAATAAAAAATAATCAAAAATAAAAATATTAATATAAAAATCAATAAAAAATTATTTTGAAAAAAAGCTGATAAATATTCTAAATAGTTATTAAATTTATCGTCAATAAATGCTTCATTATAGTTTTGATTATAGAAAAAATTATAACCAAGTAGAATTATTTTATTTAAAAATTCCATTTTTAAATCTTATGCTTAATTTAATTTGTATAAAAAGTATCCATTCTCTTTATCTTGTATTATCTCTTTAAGTTCTTGATTTTGATAATTTTTCAACAAGTTAATTAATTTTTGATCTGAGTAGTTGTAATTTTTACCTGATAAATCAATCAAAACGTGTGAAACTTTATATTTATCTATTTCAGATTTTAACCGTAATTTGGCATTTCCGCCTCCTTTAGCAATATCATGAACTACTTTTCTTCTTGTGACACACCATACGTCTGGTACAGCAACTGAATACATGATTACATCATTTTCATTAGTAACTTGTTTAATTTTTTTTCCAAACTCATAAAATGGTCTATCATTTTTTTCCCAATAAGAAGTTTTATATTCAATACCAACTAATGTTATACAAAAAGCTAATAGGATTATTAAAATAGGAATTTTCTGATGATTTAGGAAAAAATATTTTTTTTTTAAATAATTAAATATCTCTATAACTGATAAGGCTAACAACAAAGATACATTCATTAAAAGAGGTATAAAATGTCTTGGCCATAAATTTCCATTCAAAGCATATGAGGCAAACGATAATCCAAAAAAATAAAGTATACAAAATATTAAAAGTATAAAACCTACTTTTTTTAATTTAAATGCTCCAAAAAATATTAAAGGTATTAGTAGTAAAGAAAGAAAGTACACAAACGTAGGTGTAAGATATAAGCCTCCTTTATATAAATTTTCTATAAACCAAATAAAATGATTATAAAAATAGTCATTAAGATTTATTGTGCTCCAAAAATTATCAACTTCTGGTAAACCTTTATCTACCATCATTTTTGACCAACCCTCAACATATGGATAGAAATTTAAATTTGAATAATATATTTTTCCAAAATATGATTTTGTAATTAATATCCACTTAATACTGCTAAGAAAAAAACCTAAAGCAAAAAGGGAAATAAAAGGTATCGATATATTTTTATTACTTAAGATTAAATACAAAATATAAATTAAAATATACAAAGGCCAAATACCAGTGGTTATAGATATTACACCAGCAATTAAACCAATTAAAAAAATAATTATTTTTTGCCTATTTACAAAAAATAAAGCTAAAAAAAATAATTGTGATAATAGAAGAGTAAAAATTTCTCTCATAACAACAGTGGAATTTTCTATATGAAAAAAATTTACTGAAATAAAAAAAGCACCAATTAAACCGAGTTGGGTTGAATGAATTTTTTTTCCGATAAAATAAGTAATTAAAATAGAAATGAAGCCAACCAAGAAATTTGCCAACCGTAAATTAAAAAAATTATCACTAAATAAAAGAAATATACTTAAAAAAGCTGCATATCCTGGTCCATACAAATCTGTATATGCTGGAATTTCAGGATGATAAAACCAATAAGAAAAGATAAAGCTTGTTTTAGGACCAATTCCGTTTGCAATATTGTATGCTACATTATAATGGTAACAAGAGTCACCTCCAAGATTTGCTACAAATAAATCTCCTGATTTTCTTAACAAATAAAAAATTCTTAGAAAAATTCCACAAACTAAAATCCAAATCAAAAATTTATTATCTGAATAAAATTCAATAATTTTTTTCATAATTAGTAATTTTTAGCTCGATTATTTACTTATACGATTAATAATAATTAATAAATGTTAAATTTAATTAAATGTTGGATAAGTAATATAGGATCAATTAAGAAGATGAAAAAAAGAATAAAGAATATTTTTTAAAGAAAATGAAATGGCGCAAAAAAGAATTAGAAACCTAATTATCTGAAAAAAGATGTAAGTAATTGTCGCTATGGTTCAGAAAGAAAATTGTGGAATTCACAGCACAAAATTTATATTAATTTAAAGAAAATAATGCAATTATTCAGTAAAAATGATTAAATTTATAAATCATGCAAGCTTTATAGTTAAAAATAAAAATTTTAATCTACTTATTGATCCATGGTTTTCTGGATCTTCTTTTGACAATGGATGGGATTTAATAAGTGAGACAAAAATTGATGATGAGGAATTGAAAAAAATTACTCACATTTGGTTTTCTCACGAGCACCCTGATCATTTTTCAATAAAAGATTTAAAATATATATGTAATTTAAATAAAGAAATTAAAATTTTATTTCAAGAAACGCTTGACAAAAGAGTTATTAATTTTTGTAAAAATTTAGGATTTACTGTTATAGAGGTAAAAAATTATCAAAAATATTTTTTTGATAAAATTTCATATATTCAAATTATAAAATGTGGTTTTCTAGACTCTTTTGCAATTATAAAAGATAATGATCACTTTATTGTGAATATGAATGATTGTGTCCCTCATGAAGAATTATATAAAATTAAAAAAATAATTAATGAAATTAATGTTGATGTATTATTTACTCAATTCAGTTATGCAGATTGGAATGGGAATTCAAAACAGCGCGATCTAAGGAAAAAAGCAGTTGAAAAAAAATTCCAACAAATTAAGCACCAAATAAATTTTTTCAACCCTAAATATATTGTTCCATTTGCAAGCTATATATTTTTTTCAAATAAGGAAAATTTTTTTATGAATGATGAAATACCAAAAATATCCTTAATAGAAAAAATGATTAATAAAAATTTTTCTTCTACTTCTCCAGTAATTTTATATCCAAATGAAGATTGGGATTATAATTTAAAAAAAAATATAGAATCTATTAAAAAATATGAAGATGATCTTTCAAGAATTTCGATTAAACACATTCCTACAAAAGTTAATATTAATAAATTAATAGATTTATCAAAATCGCAGGTTGAAAAAATAAAAAAAATAAATGGCAGGTTTTTTATGTTTATTATTTTTTTGTATCAAAAATTATTTAAAAAAGGTTTTAAATCTATTAACATTTATGTCAAAGATATCGACACATATGTTTGTTATGATTTTTACCATGGATTAAAGGTAATTAATAAATGTGATAAAAAAATAATTATTAATAGCGAGGCCTTAAGTACAATTCTAAAATTTGAATGGGGTATTGGAACAATAATAATTAATGGAAGATTCTTTTTAGAAAATATGATTGACTTAAATAATTTAAGGAGTGCTTTTTCAATACCAATAATTAATTCAAATGGTATCACTATATTTAAATATTGCCTAAATAAAATCTTTAATAAAAAAAATTTAAATGTTATTGATGATTATAGGGTCAATTTGGATATTTATTAGTTTCAAATTATTTTTTTTGTAACCAAGAAATACTCTTATAATTTTTCATATTAGGAGATTTTATTGTGTAACCTAATGAAGCAAAATTAGGTGCAATCGGCAATCCACATCCTGAACCTATGTAGCCTGGTGCATTACATTTGATATTTTTTTTCCACCAAATATTATCAAACCATACTTTCACAACATCCATATCGCAAGCATCATCAGAATAACAATAGGCACCATCATTTAAAAATTTCCAAAGATTTGATATACAATCTTTTGTGGAACTTACTAAATCAACATCTAAAAATAAGAAATCAATTTTTTCCTTATGTTTTAATAAACTTTTATTAAAAAAACCTTTCCTGAATTCACAAACATCAAACTCACCAAATAATAATAAATTATTTTTAACTTCATCCAAAGTGCCCCTGTACATACCCTTCTTATATGAGCCTGTTATTTTTAAATGTGGATAAAATCTTTTAGGTATCGATTTTTCACCATTTGGTAGTCCTTTAAAAGAGTCATATAAAATTAATTTTCTATTAGTTATTTTTGCAGCAATAGAAAGCGTTATGCTTGTTGCTCCTTTATAAACCCCGCATTCTACAATACTTGATTTTTTTTGAGGGTCTAATTCTAAAATTTTTTTCATTAAAACAAAGTGAATATTTATGTCAGTAGCAGAATCTATTTTAGAGATAGATTTTTTTATCCGTTTTACAATTTTTTTTTTATCTTCAGTATTTAAATTATATTTTTTTCCTATTTCAGAATTAAATATAAAATCGTCTTCGATATTATTATAGAATTGATTGCTTAATTTAAAAATTATATTTTTTAAATTTCTAGGTAGTATATGAAAAATTTTTTTAAGCATCATTTTTAATCATATATTTTTTAAAAATTTTATCTAAATCATTCATATTTTTACTCAATTCAAAACATTTCATGTAAAGTAAATTGCTTCTTTTATATATATTTTTCTTGCCATTATATGAAATGTTTTTTAATTTTAGTAAATTTTTGTATAAATTTTTGTAGTCTCCTGGAAAATTAATAAAACCAATTTTTGATTTTGCAATTATTGATCTTGAAACACCATTAGAATTAGAAATTATGGGCTTACCAAAAGAAATATAAGTTTGAAATTTTCCTGGGATGGTATTATCGAGGGCATCACCTTTATTTAATGTCATAAATAATGCATCTGAATTTAATAGAATTTTATAAAGGTTTTTCTCCTTTGTATAATTCTTTATTTTAACATAATTATTTAATTTCTTTTCATTTATATAGTTTTTTAAATAATTAGATTTTTTACCAGATCCAATTAAATTAAAATAAAAATACTTTTTAATTTTTTGAAATTCTAAACATTTTAATAAAGTTTCAAAATCTTGTGCTTTTCCAAAATTTCCAGAATATGTAATTGTAATTTTATTATTTTTTGGTATTCGAAATTTTTGGAACTTAACCTCAGATGGGTTATAATGTGTAATTATTTTATTGTTAATTTTAAAATCTTTTTTTATTTTTTTTTTAAAATTATCTGACTGAACTAATATTAAGTCTGAAAGTGAATAATTTATTTTTACAAAATATTTTATAAAAGATAAAATATATTTATTTTTGATATAACCAGTATCTTTTAAGGACTCAGGCCATAAATCCTGAACCCACAATATTATTGGTTTGCTAATAAGAAAGGAAAAATAAAGTGCTGGCAATGATTGAAAAATTGGAGAAGTCCCAAAAACAAATACTAAATCATATTTTTTTCTTATAAAAAAATGACAATAAAAAAAACATGCAATAAAATGACTTACATAATTAAGAAAAATACTTAACCAATTAAAGTTTTTTTTTCTAAATACAGGTAAATAATATATATTTACACCATTCCATTTTCTTTTGTTAATAAAAAAATTATTTTTAAAATTATTGCTTCTTTGGTAATTATAATTTGGGCTAGAGGTGATTACGCTAACTTCATATCCTTTTTTAACCAATTCTTTAGCCATAATATTTATTTTGAAATTATCAGGCCAGAAATGTTTAGAAAAAATAATTATTTTATTCATTTATAAAACCTAAGAGTTGTTCTTTTTTTAAAAAAGAGTGAAAATTTTTTGCTTTTGATCGCTTCATTATAATTTTTTTTTTTAAATAAATTTTTTTAATAGTTTTTTTAATAGACACTACTGAGTTTTGATCAAAAACTATATTTGGTTCAATAAACTGTTTTGCATATTTTTCATCAGAAGTAGCAATCAATAAATTATTGTTATGAGCCTCAATTATTGGTAGCCCAATAGTTTCGTGCTCTGAGGGGAAAAATAAACACTTACACTCTCTTAATTTTCTAAAGAAATTAATTCTATTATCACTGTATTTAAAGTTGTGGATATTTAAATGCTTTTGAAGCTTTAAAAAATTTATTTTTTCTTTTTCACGTTTGGTAAAAGTGAATAAAAAAGACGGCTTAATATTTTCTTTTGATAACTCTAATAAAGCTAAAATAATATTTTTATGATTTTTATGTTTTTTTAAATCTGCAGGATAAATAAAATCATATTTTTTTTTAATATTTATTTTTTTTTTAATTTTTAAAATATCAAAAAATAGAACTTTTTTAATGTTCTTAACGTTATTTAATTTTATTGATAAAGTTTTGTAAGCTACTTCTGAAAGAACAAACCATTTTTGAACATTTTTATATCCTAATTTAAATAGCATAAATCTTAAAAAATCGCTTGAAAATAACCATAATATCAAATTAAAAAATTTAGTTGGAGGAAATATATTTAAATTTTGATACATAACAAAAGTATTTCCAGGTAAACTAAGTAATGGTGGCAAGCCATTTAAAAAAAAAATATTTGTATTTTCTTTTTTTAATTCCAAATTTGTTAAAATTATATTTATTAAATTTTGCTTAACTAATTTAAAATTTTTAATACCTTTGATGTGGTCACGACTCAATCTGCTATCAAAATAATAAAAATATTTTTTATTTAATTTTATAAATTCTTTTAAAACTTGCAAACCACCACCTTTATAAATTCCAACTGCATAAATAATGGTTTTATTTTTCATGATTTTTTAAAGTTTGATAATTCATAACAAAAGTAATTGCCAAACATAATATAAATCCTCCATTAAAATATCCTGCGGCCCGTGCCATTTGAGTTGCTATTATTCCAGCAATCAAAATTCTTTGGGATATTGGTATATTTTTATTGAGTGTAAATATTATTAAATTTATGAAGATGATTATCGAAAAACATCCAAATTCAACTATTAATTTTATAAAATTATTCGAAGCATCATTATAATTTAAATAATAAATTTCAAGAAAAGGTGGTGTTATATATCCAAGCATATATTTATTAAAAGCAGACTGATAATTATTAATGCCCCAACCAAGCGGTTTATCTTTTATAGACAGGTAAGCTACATTTATAGCATTAATTAAAACAGCAGAAGAATGATCATTAATCTTTGAGTTTTTTAATAATGGAAAATCATCAACATTTTCTTTTATTAAATAATTCATCTCAGCAGCAGAAAAAAATGGTATTTGGTTATATAATTTTAATTTAGTTAATTTCTCTTTTAATTTTTTTAATTTTGAATATTCCTTACTTAATTCTTGATATATTTTTTTATTTTCTTTTGTTTCTCTTTTGCTATTTACTAGACCACTAAGTTTCATTTGGTTTATTTGATTTAGTATTCTTATCATGACAATTTCAATATTTTCTAATTGTTTAGAAATATCATCAAAATTTTTTTCAATTTTTATTTGACTCTTTTTAATGAAAATACTTGTTTCTATTTCCGATTTTAAAGTTTCTGACATTTCAGTTGAATGAGAAATATTTGGCAAATTTGTAATTGCATTATTTACTTTAAATACACAATTACTTTGAAAAATTGGAGTTATTAAAATCATTAATTGTAATAAGAAAAATAATTTATTTTTTAAAAAAAAACGATAATCAATTATTAACATCAAAAAAAAGCTTATTATTACTGAGAATAATAATGTAACTGAATAATAAAAAATAAATATGAATGATAAAAAAATTAAAAGAAATATTTTTTGATAAAAATTAATTTTATTTTCTTTAAAAATATAATAGTAAAATGGTACCAAAACCATACCTAGATGTGAAGATTCTAAAAAGATATGATGGTTTATAATTTTAAAATTTAAAAAGCCACATATGCGAATTTTTTCGTTAAGTGATAAATAGTAAATATCACTAAAAAAAAAGGAAAATGCAAAAATATATATAAAAACTAAAAAAGCTGAATGTAAAGAGTTGATAATATTTTTTTTATAAAAAAAACAAATTAAAAATATTATAGCTAAAAAAGGTATTGATAATATATTTTGTCTAATATTTAAATTTTCAAAACTCACATCAAACATAAATAAATTGAAAAATAAAAAAAATATAAAAAAGATAAAAAATTTAATTAAAAATTTTTTATCTTTTTTTTTAAAATCAAAAAAAAAATAAAAAATAATTAAATAAAAAAATTCGCGAAAAGAGATTGCGTAATTCTTAAATAAATCTAATTTAATATCCCATAAAAAAAAAAAACTAATAATACAAAATAAAAATAAAGTATTTCGAAAATACTCTTTATTATTAAATTTTTTCAAAAATAAATTATTATAAATCATTTAGGAATATTTAATTAATTTCATTTAAAATATAGTTTTATATAGTTGTAATACTTATAAAATAAAAATCTTCTTAAAATTAATATTGCTAAATTAAAAGACTTATAAATAAATACACTTCTATAAATAAATTTTAAAATATAAATAAACTGTCTATAATTATACACCAGTAACTTATTTTCTAATAAATTTTTATAAAAACTTAATTTTTCTAAAATACTTTCGT
>MDTE01002920.1_pt1 | contig 31593 bp, 28 predicted proteins | sample 811231 | NCBI WGS metagenome assembly MDTE01 (sample SAMN05326651, study PRJNA326480) | marine metagenome | isolation source: seawater | place: Indian Ocean: Red Sea | collected 2010 | reverse complement strand
TGGTAAAAGGAGAAAAATGGATTTTACAAATAAAAGAGGAATAATATTTGGAGTAGCAAATTCTAGAAGTATCGCATGGACAATATCAAAATCTCTAAGCGAAAATGGAGCCAGTCTAGCTTTTACATATCAAAATGAAAGATTGAAAGCTCCAGTTTCTAAAGCAGTAAAAGATATGAACCCAATAGAATTGCTTGAATGTGATGCTTTAGATGAGAATCAAATAGAAGAAGTTTTTAAAAAAGTTTCTAAATCTGGACCTATTGATTTCGTTGTGCATAGTATCGCTTTTGCACAAAGAGAAGATCTCGGAGGAAATTTCTCTGAAACAAGTTTAGATGGTTTCAGAACTGCTCTTGAAGTAAGTGCCTATACATTAATCCCTATTGCAAAACACGCTGCTAATTATATTAATAAGGATGGTGGGTCAATATTAACAATATCATTTGAAGCAGCAAATAAAGTTTACCCTGGATACAATATTATGGGGACTGCTAAAGCAGCATTAGAAAACTCTATGAAACAATTAGCTTATGAATATGGAGAGAAAAAAATTCGAGTGAATGCAGTTTCTGCAGGACCACTTCCTACTTTAGCTGCAAGAAGTATTCCTGGATTTAACGATATGAGAAATATTCATGCTAATAAATCTCCACTTAAAAGAAATATTACTCATGAAGAAGTAGCCAATACTTGTTTATTTCTATTAAGTAACCTTTCTACTGGTATAACAGGAGCTGTAATACCAGTAGATGCCGGATATGGAATAATGGGTTTATAAAATTAAAACAACATTAAAAAAAGAATCAAATAAAAATAACCAGAGATCGAGTATATTCTATGGTTGGTGGATAGTAGGCGCAGGATCAGCCATTCAAGGATATACATCTTTAGTCTTTTGGAGAGGATTTACAGCCTTTTTTGACCCCATTGTAGAAACTTTTGGATGGAGTAGAGGTGCAACTGCTGGAGCATTATCTTTAAAAAGAACTGAAGGAGGAATGATTTCTCCTTTTGTTGGTATTCTTCTAGAAAAATTTGGCCCTCGAAAGGTAATGTTTTTTGGTGTTTTTGTGACAGGCTTAAGTTTTATTCTTATGAGTAAAATTACAACATTATGGCATTTTTATGCCACTATAAGCTTGTTAACAGTAGGTATGTCTTTTGGCACTTTTATAGTTTTAGTAGCTACTGTTGGAGATTGGTTCAATCGTAAAAGAAAATTAGCATTATCTATTCTCATGTCAGCTTCAGGAGCAGGAGGATTTGCTGTTCCATTATTAGTTACATCGATAGAAAATTTTGGTTGGCGAGATGTGATTTTTGGAGTAGGAATTGGTTTCTGGTTAATAGGTTTTATCTCTGCTTCATTTATGAGACATCATCCTGAACAGTATGGTCTCTCTCCAGATGGAAATAAATTAATTGATGACAAAAATGAAGATCCAAAAATATTAAGAAATAAAAATGAATTTTCAGTAAAAAAAATATTAAAAACAAGGTTTTTTTGGCAATTCTCTTTAGTTTTAGCTTTTGCTCAACTTGTAACATCAACAAATTTATTGCATATGCCTGCATTAACAAATTTCGGAGTGTCGATTTATGTAGCAGGATTATCTATAGCCGGTTTAGCTCTTGGAGATTTACTTGGAAGATTATCTATAGGAGTAATAGGGGAAAAAATTTCTTCAAAAAAAATGATGATCTTATCTTTCTCTTTATTAACAATTGGAGCATTTTCGCTTGCTTTAGTTAATTTTCAAATTGGGAATCTTGTATTTGATAGTAAGTATCTTGTACCTACTTTTGCATTATGTTGGGGTTTAGGATTCGGATCATCAATTCCTTTAAGATTAGCTATATTAGGAGATTATTTTGGAAGAAAAAATTATGGAACTATTGTTGGGCTCACCAGTACAATTGGTGCTATATTTAGTGCTATTGGTCCAATTTTTGCAGGTTTAGCTTTTGACTTCACTGGAAGCTACAGGTTTCCATTCTTCTTTTTAGGTATAACCATATTTCTCGCACTTCCACTAATTTTCTCCCTTCAAACTATTGAAACTGTAAAAAAAATTCTTAGAGATTGATTACTTTGGAAAAACTGAAATTGGATTCCTCAATGAAAAATCTAAACTTACATGTTCTCCCTCATCTAAAGAATCAATTCTATTAAAATTATCAACATGCAAAAAATCTCCCGATTTCAATTCAACACAGTAAATCAAATTATTTCCAGAAAATTCCTTTCTTACTATTGTGCCATGTGTCTCAGAATTACTTTTATTGATAGTAAGATCTTCGGGTCTTAAAGATGCTATTATCGATGATCCCTCATTAAAAGTTGAATTACCAGATTGAATTTTCTCTATTGAAATTTTACCAATTTCAGTATTTATATGTCTTTTCTGAACTATACCTTGAATTAATCTCGTTTCTGAAATCATCCTAGATACCTCCAAAGAGGCAGGAAAACGATAAAGCTTTTCAGGTTCAGATATTTGAATTAATTTTCCATCTACTAAAACACCCACACGATCAGATAAAACCATAGCTTCTTCTCTATCATGAGTCACAAGAATTGCTGTTATTCCAGAAGATTTGATAATATCTCTAACTTCTCGACTCAAAGATGATCTAAGTTGACGATCGAGGTTACTAAATGGTTCGTCCATTAAAATAGCTACAGGATTAGGTGCTAAAGCTCTTCCTAAAGCTACTCTCTGTTGTTGCCCACCAGATAACTGATGAGGATATCTATTATCCTGTTTTTTTAAACCAATCAGATCTAAAATGTAATTTTCACGTTTCTTTTTATAATTTTTATTTCCGACTATTCCAAAAGATATATTTTGCCTTACAGTAAGATGAGGAAAAAGTGCGTAATCTTGAAATATAAATCCTATTTTCCTCTTCTCAGGAGGTAAATGAGTCCAACTAGTAGATGCTAACATTCCATTTATTCTAATGTAGCCTTCTTGAATTATTTCAAAACCAGCCAATGATCTTAATAAAGTAGTTTTTCCAGAACCACTATGTCCTAAAATTGTTACGAATTCACCTGAATTGATTACTAGAGAAAGATCATCTAATACAATCTGATCAAAAGGAGGATAACTACATTTTACATTCTCAACTTCTATAAGACCTTTTTCTTTCTCAAAATCAGAATGATATGAACCAATAGTCTTATTATCTTCAAACATTCAAATTCTCCTTAACAGGTTTATCTGAGATAGTATATCCTCTAAAAGCTAGATATGCAGTAAAAGGGCCAGATATCAAAACCAATAACATAGAAGGGAAAGCTGATTTTGCAAAAAATGCTTCAGACGAATAAGACCATATCGAAGTAGAAAGAGTCTCAAATCCCAAAGGAGCAAGTATCATAGTAGCTGGCAACTCTTTCATAGTAAGCATAAAAACTAGTATTCCTCCAGATAAAACTCCTGAAATAATTATAGGAATCGTGATCTTTAAAGTTGTATACCACATTTTAAAACCTAAACTTCTCGAGGCTTCTTCAATATGTGGATTTATATGCAACATAGATGATTTTATTGCACCAATCGTGACAGGAAGAAAAAGAATAATATATCCTAAAATCAGTAATGCGATAGTTTGATATAATGGTGAAATTAATTTTAGTCCTACGAATATTACTCCTAAGGCTATAGCTATTCCAGGTAAACCAAAACCCAAGTAAGAAATTTTTTCAGTTAATATACCAATTTTATTATTGTATTTGACGATTAATAAAGAAATCATTAAAGAGCAAAAAACACAAGAAATCGCCGCCAAAAAAGAAACTGAGATAGAGTTCCAAACTAAAATCCAATTAAAATTTATTATCTCTCCAGCAATTGCTCCTCTTATTAACCAATAAGTTAATCCATAAAAAGGAAAAAAAACAGAAAAAAATATTACTAAAAATATTATAAAAACAAACAAGACTTTACTTAATAAATTTAATTTAATTAATTTGACTTTTCTTGAAGCTCCAGAAATTCCTGATACATAATAGTTTTTAGATTTAACGATTACACCATCTAAAATTAAAATTAGTAATGCAAAAAAAATAAGAACTAATGAAAAAGAGGCAGCTACAACCCTATTAAAAGATGATTCATATTGAGTCATAATTGCCCAAGTAAAAGTCTCATAACGTAATAAAGATACTGCTCCAAAATCACTAAGGGTATAAAGTGCTACTAGAATACAACCTGAACTTATTGCCGGTCTTAAAAGTGGAATAGTAACTAAAAAGAAAGTTTTGAAACCACTATTTCCTAAAATTTTTGACGCTTCCTCTAAATTAGCATCTATTCTACTCAAAGAAGATCTTATAATTAAAAATAAATACGGATAAGATAATAAAGAAAGAAGTATTGTAGACCCCCAAAAACCATAAATTTCAGGTAATTGAGTTACCCCAAAAGGTTCAAGCCATCCTTGAATCCTACCTTTAGGACCTAGGAAATCAACAAAAATCATTCCAGCTACATAACTAGGAAAAACAATAGGCAAAACAGATAAAATTGTAAAAAATTTCTTCCAAGGAATATCAGTTCTTTCAATAATCCAAGATAAAGTTAAAGCAATAAGTAATGATAATATTGTTACAGAAAAAACTAGAGTTAATGTTCTAATAATAATTTCATATATCCTCTTTCTAAAAATCAAATCTAATAAATTACCATCACTTCCTAAAACTCTAATAACTAGATAAATCAAAGGAATTGAAATTATCAAAATTATAAAAAAAGAAAATACACTAAGAAAAGTTTGACCTATATCTATATTTATTTTCATCAATCTAAATATTTTTTCTATTAATAATTTATATAAAAGACATTCTATATCTTTTTACGTTTACCCAAAACACAAACTCCAGTTTAAAACTGGAGTTGTGCGTATTAAAAAGTGTGTAATGTTGTTTTATTGTTTAAGGAAGTGCCCCCACTTTCCTTAGCAATTCTTGAGTATTTTCTAAATCTCCTAAATTAGAAATATCTATTTCAGGAGTATTTAAAGTTTCTAAATCAGGTAAAAGCCTAGATTTCTTTACACCATCTACTAAAGGATATTCATAAGTTTGATTAGCAAAATAACCTTGAGCAGCAGGAGAAAGCATGAATTTTAGAAATGCCTCTGCTGCATCTTTATTATCAGAAACATCTAGAATTCCTGCACCTGCCACTAAAACAATTGATCCTGGGCCACCACCTGGTAAGAAATAATTTCTTGCAGCAAATGTTTCTCCTTCTTCTGCCATGAACCTATGTAAATAATAATGATTTACAAATCCCACCTCTACTTCTCCAGCAGCAGTTGCAGCTACTGTAGGTGTATTTTTTGCATATACTTTGGGATTATTAGCCATAATTCCTTCTAGCCACTGTTCGGTTTTTTCTTCTCCCCATATAATTCTCATTCCAGTAACCATAGCTTGGAATGATCCATTTGTTGGAGCCCATCCAATTTTGTCTTTCCATTTTGAATCAACAAAATCATATATATCATCTGGCAATTGTGTAGCAGGGTCAGTAATTGCCTCATTGTTGTATACAACCACTCTACCTCTACCTGATATACCTACCCATTTATTATCTGGAGAATTAGCCCAATTAGGACCTAATGAAATTATTTCATCAGACAATGAAGATAATATAGTATTTACTGAACCAAGACCGCCTGGATCTTGAGCAAAATAAATATCAGCAGGAGACTTTGATCCTTCTTCCAATAAAGTTGCTGCTAAAGCTCCTGTTTTTCCATACTTTACTTCAACAGGTATTCCTGTAGCTTCAGAAAATTGCTGAATTACGGGCCCTACCAGTGACTCTCCTCTACCAGAATAAATCACCAAAGTATCATATTTTTTCTCAACAGGTATTTCTTTTTCTACTTCTCTCTCTACTACTTTTACAACTTCAACTGTTTTAGTTTCTCCTTCTTTTTCTACTACCACTTCCTTTTCAACAATTACTTCAACAGGAACTTCTTTAATTACTTCAACTTCTTTAATTACTTCTTTTTCTACTGGAACTTCTTTTATAATCTCTACAACTTCAGTCTCTGCACTACCACATGAAATAACAGCTATAGAAAATACAGTAATCATACTTAATAATATTTTATTCATTTGTTTTTTTACCTATGTTTTTTATTTAAAATTATTGTTGATTAAATTGATCAACAATATAATATCAATTATTATTCTATAGTCAAATAGTCAACAAATAAAAGGACACTTAAGATTTGCTCTGATAAACTAGGAAAAAAGAAATTTAACTAAGAATCCATTGAAAAAAATACTAAATATAACATTAATTATTACCATCGGAACTTTTCTAATCACCCTAATGATGATAGATATTTTTAATTCTAAAAATAATGAAGATGAAAAAGTTGTCAAAAATAATACTCAAGAAGAGTTAAAAATAGAGCCTACTCCTACATTTATACCTACTCCTGAAGCCACAATCACACCTACTCCTACACCTATTCCTACATCCACTCCCGAACCACCAAGTATTGGAGGGAAAGCTATGGCTTATCTATCTAGCCTTTATAATATAAAACCAATTAATTTGAAATTATTTAAGTACGAAAGAAAACAATGGCCATCATCTGCAATGGGGTGCCCAGAACCAGGAAAATATTACGCCCAAGCAGAAACATCAGGATGGGCTCTTCATTTCATAGAAAGAAACAATAAAGAATATTTAGTGCATACTGATGAAAATGGAACAAATATCATTGAATGTAAAAAAAATCTTCCAGAAAACACAAAAAATATAGTAAAAATATTGGATTTATCAAAAACAGAAAAAATTACTTTAAAAAGATTGAAAGAAGGAAAGTATTTTGAATTAGAAACATTAAAAGATGAAAATAAAATATCCCCTATTATTCAATTTCTTGATATAGACGTAATAGGCTCTAAGAATACTCGTGAAGAATGCGAATTCTTAATGGAACTAGAATTTATTACTAAAAATTCTATTCAAAAAATAAAATTCATTTGTACAGATGGTTCAAATTTTATGAAAATTTCTCATAAAAATTTACAAGAAGAGATTTTTGAAATTCCTATTCAATTAGTAAATCATTTAGGAAAATACGCTTCTCAAGTACCATTTCCAGGAATACCTGAAAAACCAAATTCAAATTAATATCTTTATATACTTGATTTGAAATAGAATATTAGAGAAAATTTCTTTAGAGGAAATATGCAAACTAATATTCTATTAAAACAACTTAAAGGATATCTTTCTAAAACTAAACTTGATTTTGTTAAAGAAGCATTATTTTTTGCAGAAAAAAATCACAAAAATCAATTTAGAAAGTCAGGAGATCCATTTATAAATCATCCAATCTCCACTGCACTATACCTAGCTAACATGAAAATGGATAGTACTACAATTTCAGCAGCTCTTTTACATGATGTAATAGAAGATTGTGGAATAACTAAAGAAGAAATTAATTCAAAATTTGGACCTCATGTAGCAAATTTAGTAGATGGTGTAACAAAACTTAAGATTGAAAAAAATAATACCAAAATAAATATATTAGATACAGAAGAATTAAGAGCTGCAAATGTTAGAAAAATATTAACTGCTATGTCTGACGACGTTAGAGTAGTATTAATTAAACTGGCAGACAGATTACATAACATGTTAACTTTAGATGCCTTAGAGCATGAAAATCAAAAAAGAATAGCACAAGAAACTTTGGATATATATGCTCCTTTAGCACACAGATTAGGAATGTGGGATATGAAATGGAGGCTTGAAGATCAAGCATTTAAATATCTAATGCCAGAAAAATATAAGATGACTTCTAGGCTAATAGCAAGAAAAAGAACTAAAAGAGAATTATATGTAAATAAAGTTATAAAAGACCTACAAATAAATCTTGAAAAATCAAAAATTTCAGGAAGTATACATGGAAGGCCAAAGCATTTATACAGTATTTTTAAAAAAATAGAAAAATATTCACATCAAGGCAAAAAATTTGATGAGATTTATGACTTAATAGCTTTAAGAATTATAGTTAATAATATTTCTGAGTGTTACACAACATTAGGAGTGGTACATAATCTATGGAAACCAGTCCCAGGAGAATTCGATGATTATATAGCAAACCCCAAAGACAGTATGTATCAGTCTCTGCACACTACGGTAATGTGTTTTGACGGATATCCAGTAGAGATTCAAATTAGAACTGAAGATATGCATTTAACTGCTGAAGAAGGAATCGCTGCTCACTGGGCATATAAAGAAGAAGATAATGAATCAATAGATGACAAATATGATTCCAAGATGAATTGGTTTAAACAACTTCTGGATAGACAAGTAGATGTTGAAAAAGATATAGACTATGTAGATTCTATAAAAAAAGATGTCTTAGGAGATCAAGTATTTATATATACGCCTAAAGGAGAAATAAAAAATCTTCCTGTTGGGGCTACTCCATTAGATTTTGCATATGAAGTACATACAGAACTGGGACATGATTGTGTATCTTCATTAATAAATGGTAAAACAGTTTCTTTGGAAACCCCCTTAAAAAATGGAGATACTGTAGAAATAAGAAAATCAAAAAATCCTCGTGGGCCAAGATTAGATTGGCTGAATCCAGATTTACAATTTGTTAATACAAGTAAAGCAAAATTGAAGATAAGACAATGGTTCAGAAAACAAGAAAGAGAATCTAATATATCAAGAGGCACTAGAATCATAAAGAAAGAATCAAATAAATTAGGATTCAAAATAAATTCAAAAGAAATATCTATATTACCTGGGTTCGAAAATTTTTCAGACTTAGCTGAACAACTTGGATCTGGTGAAATTTCAATTGCTCAATTAGCAAAATCAATAGAAAAAAAATATCTAACCACATCATCAAAAAATGATCAAAAAAATTCATCGCCTAATGTAATAGTAATGGGATTTAATAATCTTCCAAATAAAATATCGAAATGCTGTAATCCTACTTTTGGTCAAGAAATACAAGGATATTTAACAAGAAAGAAAACAGTATCAGTTCATGTATCCAATTGTAATCTTTTAAGATACTCTAGAGAACCAGAAAGAATAGTTAATGTTGTTTGGGGGACTAATAGCCAAACATTACAAGTAAAGATACAAGTTGACGCAGATGATAGAATAGGTTTATTAAGAGATATAACTTCTGTAGTATCTAGTGAAAATATAAATATCAATTTTCTACAATCTACTGATTTTGGAAAACTTACTAAAATTCAATTTACTGTTTTTACTAGTGGAATTGAACAGCTAAGTAGAATATACTCTAGGATCGAAGCTATTTCAGGAGTTAGAAATATACAAAGATTAAATTAAAACGGTGAATTATGCCCAGTAAAAAAAGTCATAGAAAACAATTAAAAAATCAAGAATATAATAAAACAATTTCTTCAAAAGCAAGAAATGCAATTAAAGAAGCAAAGAAAGCTATTACAGAAGATCCTTCTTCAGAAAAAACTACTATAAGTGTAAAAAAGGCAATTCAATCTTTAGATAAAGCTGCCCAAAAAGGAGTAATACACAAAAATAATGCAGGGAGAAGAAAATCCCGTCTTGTAGCTACATTAGATAGAGCTTCAAATAAAAAATAATTTAATAAGACATCCCTTGATTGACTGAAAATCTTGTCTTTGCTATTTTTGAATCAAATATAAAAATATTATAAAAATGTTATCTGAAAGACAGCAAGACATACTTAACTTCATCAATCAATTTTTAGTTGATGAAGGTTTTCCTCCTACAATAAGAGAAATTCAAAAATCTTGTAATATTAGTTCAACATCAGTTGTTTCCTATAATATTGAAGCCCTGAAAAAGAAAGGCTATTTAGAACATAAATCTAATAAATCTAGAGGAATAGTAAATAATCAATTAAATAAAGGACAACTTATAAGTATTCCTTTAATAGGTATAATTGCAGCAGGAGAACCATTAGAAATTCCTGAAGACATCAACATAGATTATGAAGAAGAAATAGAAATTCCTATAGATTGGTTTCCAAAAAATAAAAATATATTTGCTCTTGAAGTAAAAGGTGATTCTATGTCAGGAGATATGATAAGTGATGGAGATGTCATAATTGCAGAAAAAATTGTAGACCCTAATGAAATTAACTCGAATCATATTGGAGTAATTAAAATAATTGATGAAAATTCTGGCACCTTAAAAAGAATAAGTTTTAACAAAGATAAAAATGAAGTTAAATTAATTCCTAGCAACCCAGAATATTTACCGATTACCCAAAAAGCTTCAAATATTAAAATTGAGGGCAAAGTTTTAGGATTATTAAGATCATTTAATACTTAATAAAACTTGAACTATTCAATTTATTTTGAAAAACTTATATTAATAGTTCAACATTAAACAGAGGCAGTAATTTATGAATTTTTTAAGAGGAATGGGATGGCCAGAGATTTTATTAATACTTGTAGTAGTAATGATAATATTCGGAATAGGACGACTCCCCGAAGTAGGATCAGGATTAGGAAAGGGTATTAGACAATTTAAAAAAGCATTATCAGGCAAAGAAGAAGAAGAGAAATCTCAAGAAGAAAAAAAATAAACTTATTTTCTACTGGTTAATCGAGATATCCAATATCCTATTTCATATAAAATAACTATTGGTAAAGCAACTAATGTTTGATTAATAGGATCAAAAGTAGGCGTAATAAAAGCTCCCAAAATAAAGGAAATAACAATAAACCATTTTCTAAAACGTGCAAATACTTCTATGGGAACAATTTTCAATTTCGACAATAAAAATACTACTGTAGGCACTTGAAAAACTATCCCCATCCAAAACATTAAACTTATTACTAACTGTATATAAGAACCTATTCTGATTAATGGTACTGCCAAATCTCCTCCAAAAAGCACCAGAAATCTAATTGCGGGAGGAACAAGAATAAAATACCCAAAAGTAGCTCCAATATAAAAAGAAATCACCATAAGTGGAAGAAAAATATAAACATATTTTTTCTCTTTTTCTTTCAATCCAGGAATTATAAAAATCATTGTCTGATAAGTAATAAAAGGAATAGATAAAATTACACCTGTAAGAATAGAAACTCTCATTACTACAGACCAAAATTCAGTAATATTCGTAAAAACTGGCTGACCACCAGTAAATTCATTAATTCCGAAAGATTGATTCAAAAGAAGACCAATAATCCAACGATGAAAAATAAATCCTAAAATTGTAAACAACGAAAGCAATGAAATAGAGATAATAATTCTTTTTTTAAGTTCTAAAAAATGTCCCTTAAAAGACAAATTATCAGCTTTCATATTTTTTTCTAAATTCTTGTTTGAAGTTTTATCTATATCAGAGTTAATTATCTTGACCTTTTTCTTTATTATTTTTTTTGTCATATTTAAATGGATTTTGAATATTTATATCCTCATTTATATCATTTACAGATTTATCAATTATTGAGGAAAACTCTTCTTTTTCATCCCTAATTTTCTTTACAAATTTTCCAAATTTCTTTGAAAATGAACTCATTTTTTCAGGGCCCAATATTAAAAAAGCCACCAAAAAAATGACAAGAACTTCAAAGGCACCTATTCCTAAAATATTCACTAATAATCCTTATATTTAGTTTAATTTTTCTAAAACTCCAAAAATTTCTATATGTTTAGTATTTGGAAACATATCAACCGGTTGAACAAGTTTTAATTGATAATCATTCATACATAAAATCTCAGTATCTCTCATAAAAGATTCAAGGTCACATGATATCATTAATATTTTCTTTGGTTTAATTAATTTCAGAGAATCTAATACATTTTTCTTACAACCAGACCTTGGAGGATCTAAAATTACTATATCTGGATGAAAATCTAATTTTTTCAAAGCTTCTTCTGAAGAATCTTTAATAAATTCCACATTATCAAGATGTCGTGAATTAAAAATAGCATCTTCAATTGCAGAATCTGAGATCTCAATTCCAACAACATTTTTAACAAAAGGTGCTAATAAAACAGAAAAAACACCAACACCACAATATGTATCCAGTACCATCTCAGAACCATCAAGACTAAGATGTTCAACTAATAATTCTGACAACTTTTCTGCTTGTTTTGTATTAACTTGAAAAAATGATGGAGAACCTATACGAAAAGGATTTCCAAGAAAATATTCTGTTATTTTTTTCTGACCCGATTTTATTTCAGAAAAAATATCTTGAAAATCAGGTTGAATTAACGCAAAACCAGAATTAGCTCCAACCCTTATTGATAATTGAGACATTCCTATTAATTTTCCTTGTATTAATTTAATTAAATAATTTATTTTATGATCCATAAGTAAACATTTATTAATCTTGAAAATTTTTCTAGAAAATTTATTAACAAATCCCAAATTTCCTCTTAAAGGAGGTTTTTTAGCTATTGTGAATCTAGCATGATTTCTATAATGATATAACTTATCGCTTCTAATAGTATTTAAGATTTCTACGTGTTTGAAATTTTCATTTTTTAAAATTTCTTCAGTCACAATTTTTGTTTTTAATTTTAATTGAAATTCATAATCTAGATGTTGAAATTGGCAACCACTACATAATAAATAAAATTCACAAGGAGGTTCTATTCTATTAGGAGAACTTTTTAAAACTTTAGATACATTTACTACTGTAAAATCTGAAAATTCTTTAACAATATTTACTAATACTATTTCACCAGGAATAGCACCAAAAACTTTGAATTTTTTTCCTTCTAATTCTGAATTGCAAGAACCATCTGAATTAAATTCAGATATCTCTAATCGAATACTCTCTTGGCTATTCTTGTCTTTTATATTGTTAGTCATAATTTTGTAGTAGGATAGTATAATAATATCTTAGATTAATGATTAAAAAACAATATTATATAAATTTAAAATGGTTCAAGTAAAAAGAAAATTACCTGATTGGTTTAAAGTATCTGCGCCTACTAGTAATAATTTTTACGAATTAAAAAATCGTTTAAAAAATGCAAAATTAAATACTGTTTGTGAAGAAGCAGCTTGTCCTAATATAGGAGAATGTTGGGATAAGAAAACTGCCACTTTTATGATTCTAGGAGACATATGTACTAGAGCTTGTGCTTATTGTAATGTCAAAACCGGGAGGCCTGAAGAATTAGATATTTTCGAACCATCTAGAGTCGCAAACACTGTACTTCAACTTGGCTTAAAGTATGCAGTGGTAACTTCGGTTGATAGAGATGACCTTCCTGATGGAGGCTCTAAAATTTTCTCTATGACAATTAGTCAAATAAGAAAATTAAATCCTTTATGTAAAGTGGAGGTTTTAATTCCAGATTTTAATGGAGACTTGGAATCATTAAAAACAATACTCTCTTCTAGGCCATCTGTTCTTAATCATAATATAGAAACTGTTCCAAGAATATTTAAAAAAGTTAGACCAAAAGGTAATTATGATCAATCTTTAAAATTACTAGAAAGATCTAAAAAAATTGAACCTCTAATACCTACAAAATCTGGAATGATGGTAGGTCTTGGAGAATCAAGAAATGAAATAAAAAAGACAATGGAAGATCTCAGATCAGTAGAATGTGACCTTCTAACTGTTGGACAATATCTAAGACCAACTAAAAAACATCATCCCATAATAAGATTCTACTCTCCAAAAGAATTTCAAGAAATTAAAAAAGATGGGATCAATATGGGCTTCAAACATGTAGCAGCAGGGCCTTTAGTAAGAAGTTCTTATCATGCAGATGAACAACATATAGCTGCAACTGGCATAATATCTTAAAAGTTTTAATGGGAACATTATTTATTGTAGCCACTCCTATAGGAAACTTAAAAGATATTACTTTTAGAGCAGTAGAAATACTTAATAATGTTGAAATAATACTTTCTGAGAACACAAGAATCTCAAAAGTTTTATTGAAAAAATACAATATTTCTACTCGTTTAATTTCTTACAATGATCATAATCATAAGAAAAAGATCATCAAAATTCTTGAAATTTTAAAAACATCTGATATTGCCTTAATTACAGATGCAGGAACTCCTGGAATTAGTGATCCAGGATCACAATTAGTATTGGAAGCTAGAAAGAATGATATTACTATTAATGCTGTTCCTGGTCCTTCAGCTTTATCATCAGCAATATCAATTTCTGGATTAAAATCTAATAAATTTTGCTTTATAGGGTTTCCTCCAAAAAAATATAACCAAAGAAAAGAAACATTTTTAGAAATAATTAAAGTTAGTCCTATAATTATGTTTGAGTCCCCACGTAGAATAATAAATTTAATAAAATCAATAGATGATATTTTTGAAGAATGTAATATTATATTATTCAAAGAAATTACAAAAATTCATGAATCTGTATTTATTGGAAATCCTGCCGAAATACTAAAACAAATATCTAACCCCAAAGGTGAATACGTACTAATATTACAAAATGAAAAAGAAAATCATGAACCGAATCCTGAAATTTTATCTGAAGAAATAAAAAAATACATTAAACAAGGATTGAGTGGAAAGGATATTGTTAAAAAAATGTCTATTTCAAAAAAATTGCCAAAGAAAATGATTTATGAATTATATTTAAAAGAAAAAGATTATTAATTAGGATCATATTTTGTCTAAAAAAATATTAGTTGCAGTAGCTTGGCCATATGTAAATGGACCTCCTCACTTGGGACATATAGCAGGAAACACTTTACCTGCAGATATTTTTGCTAGATTTCAGAGAATGATAGGGAATGATGTTCTAATGGTTTCTGGAAGTGATCAACATGGAACTCCAGTAGCCCTTAAAGCCAAAGAAGAAAATGTTCATCCTAGAGAAATATCTGAAAAATATCATTCTATTTGGAATAAGATGAACGAAAAAATGGGTTTTTCTTTTGATCTTTACACAAAAACTGGAACCGAAAACCATAAGGAAGTTGTACAAGAATTATTTCTGACAATTAAAAAGAATGGCTTTCTTTCTGAGAGAAATTCTGAACAACCTTTTTCTGAATCATTAAAAATGTTTATGTCTGACAGATATGTATTAGGTACATGCAAAAAATGTAAAAATGAAGCTAGAGGTGACCAGTGCGAAACATGTAATATTACTATTGATCCAAAAGACTTAGATGATATCAAATCTGCTATAGATGGATCTCCTTTAATTTTTAAGGAAACTACACATATTTATTTAGAGCTTTCAAAATTTCAAAAAAAGCTTAAGAGTTGGGTAGAAAAACAAGAACATTGGAGAACTTCTGTAAGAAATCATACTTTAGGAATGATAGAAAAAGGGCTTTTAGATAGAGCAATCACCAGAGATATTGAATGGGGAATTCCAGTCCCATTAACAAATTATGATAAAAAGAGAATTTATGTATGGTTTGAAGCTGTTACTGGATATTTATCAGCCTCAATAGAATGGTCAAATTCTGAAAAAAATAATTCTGGAGATAAAGAAAACTGGAAAACATGGTGGGAAAATCCAAATGCAAAACATTATTATTTTCAAGGAAAAGATAATGTGCCTTTTCACACAATCATATGGCCTACAATGTTGATGGCTTCAGGAAATAAAAATCTCCCTTATGATGTTGCTGCAAATGAGTACTTAAACTTTGGAGGAAAACAATTTTCCAAAAGTAAAAAATGGGCTGTTTGGCTACCTGATTTTCTAGAGTCATACGATCCAGATTCATTAAGATATCATCTTACATCAATAATGCCAGAAACTTCTGATTCTGATTTTACTTGGAAGTCATATCTAGATGCTAACAATAATGAATTAGTTGCAACTTTAGGCAATTTTATTCATAGAGTTTTAACTATGACTTACAACTATTTTGATGGTAAAACTCCAGATATTGAAGATGAAAACTCTGAATCAAAAAAAATCTTGGAAAAATGTAACAACTCCATGGATAAAACAAAAAGTTTTTTGGAAAAAAGAGAATTCAGAAATGCTCTAAAATCAGTAATGTCTTTAGCTCAGGAAGGTAATAAATATATTGACTTTCAAGCTCCATGGAAACAATTTAAAGATAATAAAAATAATGCTGCATTAACGTTACAAACTGCTTTAACAATAATTACTAATTTAAGAATAATTATGAACCCGTTTCTGCCTTTCTCTTCAAAAAAATTATCTACATTTATTGGAGAGGACCCTAATAAAGAAATAAAATGGGAATTCAAAAAGATACCTCCTAATATTCCTTTAATGAAACCCATCCCTTTATTCAAAAAACTTGATGATGATATTGTTGAAAAAGAAGAGGCAAAATTAATTTAAATGGAGTCGATGTGAGAAATTACAATTCCATAAAATCTAATGTTATAGAAAAAGAATTAACTATAGTTTCAAATAACATGATTGAAATCGCGGAAAAAGAAAATACTTATTCTAAAGAAATTTCAAAAATATTATTACAACTTTTTTCAAATTCAGGCAAAAAAATTCGACCTACAATAACTCTTTTATCATCAAATCTTTGGGGAGAACCTGAAAATCAAAACAATATTGAAATAGCTACAGCGGTAGAATTACTCCATGTCGCAACTCTTCTACATGATGATACTGTGGACAAAGCTGAAAGTAGAAGAGGAAAACAAACGCCAAGTAGTTTATGGGGAAAAGAAGTTGCAGTACTACTAGGAGATTATATTTTTGCTTCTTCTGCAATTTTTGTCTCTAAGTTACCTGCAACAGAAAGAAATGGAACAATTGGAACTAAATTTGCTAATACAATTGTTGAATTAAGTAGAGGAGAATTAACCGAATTTCTTGAAAGAGGCATTTCAAAAATTAATAAAAAAACTTATTTTGACAGGATATATAATAAAACTGGATCCCTTTTTAAAACTGCTGCTTTTAGTGGAGCACTTTGTGGAAATGCAACAGAAACTCAAGCTAATATTATGGGAGACTTCGGATACAACATTGGAATGGCTTTTCAGATACAAGATGACATAATAGATTTTGCTTCTCAATCAATAATCACTGGAAAACCTTCTATAAAAGATCTATCAGAAGGGATAGTAACTCTTCCATCAATAATCTTTATGAAAGACAACCCTTCAGATAACCCATTAATAGATTTTTTAAATGACTTTCCACAACTTTCAATAGAAAAATATAAAAAAGCAACTGAATCTATATTAAATTCAGATTCAATAAAAAAATCGAAATTAATAGTAGATAAATTCATTAATAAAGCTCTCGAGAATTTAAAATCAACCCCAAATTCTAAATATAAAAATTCATTATCTGAACTAGTTCAAAAAATTCATGACAGAGAAAAATAAAGAAATTATCTCTAAAATAAAAAATATCATTACTAACCTCTCTAAAGTTTACGGACCCCCAATATGGAAGCCTAGATTAAAACCTATGGATGAGCTGATTTTTACTGTTTTAACTCAAAATACTTCAGATTTAAATGCAGAAAAAGCTTTCTTAAAACTCAAAACCTTAGGTTCATGGGAAGAGATATTAAAAACATCAGATATAAAAATCGCTAAATTAATAAAATCTGGTGGCATGTCTAACATCAAATCAAAAAGAATTCTAGGAATTCTTCAAGAAATAAAAAAAAGAGAAAATAAACTAGACATATCATTTCTATCAAAATTAAGTTTAGATGATGCTAGACGTTGGCTAACAAGTATAAAAGGTATTGGACCTAAAACTGCATCTGTTCTGCTTTCTTTCTCATTTAATATGCCTGCAATACCTGTAGATACTCACATTCATAGAGTATCTAAGAGACTGAATCTCATAACAAAAAAAACTAGTACTGAAGATGCTCATTACATCCTAGAAAAATTAGTTGAAGATAAAAATAAATATTCTTTTCATGTACTTTTAATAAACCATGGGAGAAAAAAATGTCATTCTAGAAATCCTAAATGTGAAGAATGTAGCTTAAAAAAGATTTGTCATTATAAAAAACTATAGGACAAATCAACTTAGAACTGTTAGGATGTTCATCTGAAAACATACCAATATTTTAAATTATGTTAAAAATAGGAATTTTAAATGTAACTGGATATGGTGGTTCTGAATTAGTAAGAATCCTCCATCAGCACCCTGAAATACAAATAAAAAGTATTACTGGAAGAAGTAATGCAGGAAAAAAAATTGGAGAAGTGTTTCCTTATTTATATGATTATCCTCTAACTATAGAACCTGAACTATCTAAAGAAGTCGATCTTGTTTTTTCAGCTCTACCCCACAAAGCTAGCGCAGAAATTTTAGGACCTTTAGTAAAATCTGGAATTAAATGCATAGATTTTAGTGCAGATTTTAGACTTCCTATTGATTTATATGAATCTGTTTATAAAGTAAAACATCCATATCCAGAATTATTGGAAAAATTCACTTACGGTCTTCCTGAACTTTTTAAAGAAGAAATTATAAATGCTGATAATATTGCAAATCCTGGTTGTTTTCCGACAGGAGCATTAATACCTTTGTCACAATTTTACAAACAAAATAATACTCATGAAAACTCTACCATAATTATTGATTCCAAGACTGGAATATCAGGCGCAGGTCGCTCAACAAATATAAATTTTAATTTTTCTGAAATTTCTGATAATTTTTCTGCTTATAGTTTAGGTGGCCATAGACATCAACCAGAAATAAGTTATCATTTATCTCGTTATCTAAAAAAATAATGAAAAAGAATCTCATATTCCACAAAATATTATTTTCACTCCTCATCTTTCACCAATGATAAGAGGGATATTTACAACTTGCTACATACTTTCTTCTAAAATAAAAAATATTGAAATTGATAAAGAGAACACCACATTTACAAAATGGGTAAAAAATTCTCCCAATGTAAAAAGTGTGAGAGGATCAAATAATTGTTTGATATACTCAGATCAACCAATATCAAAAAAAATCAAAACTAAAGATGATGATAACATCTACAGAATGATCTCAGTCATAGACAACCTTGTAAAAGGAGCTGCAGGTCAAGCTGTACACAATATGAACCTAATGTATGGTTTCCCTGAGAAAATGGGATTAGACAATATAGCAATCTATCCTTAATATATTTGAATATGAAAAATAGCCCCGTTGGTGTAGTGGCCTAACACGCTGCCCTTTCAAGGCAGAGATCACGAGTTCGAATCTCGTACGGGGTACCAATGAAAAAATGATCGTAGATGTACATACACATATTCCTACTCATGAACATCAAGTTCCTGATTCTGAGATAAAATTAGATCATTCCATGAAATCTGGAATATCTACAAAATTAACTAATTCTGTAAAAGATTATCTGGAGACATTCAAAAATATTGATAAAACTTTCGTTTTTGGAATTGCTCCTAAACCCTGGAAACCAAACGATTTAATATTAGGTAATCAAACTGGTTGGCCTAAAAGTTTTAACCATAATGATATTGCATATAAATTATCAACTCATGATCCAGAAAAAATTATCCCATTTATGTCTTTACATCCATTAGACCCTAATGTGAATAATGAATATGACAGATGCGTCGGAGACTTAGATTGTAAAGGAATAAAATTAGGTCCAAATTATCAAGATTTTCCACCAGACTGTGAAGAAGCTTTCAAACTATATTCTAGATTAGAACATGACTCCTTACCTATAATTTTTCATCAAGGAACATCTCCCATTTCAGAAGCACCATTAATGTATGCTCACCCTCAATATATCGATAAAATAGCTATGGCATTTCCAAACTTGAAAATAATTCTTGCTCATTTAGCTCATCCTTGGCAAACAGATTGTTTATCAGTAGTAAGAAAACATAAAAATGTTTGGGCAGATGTTTCTGCTCAATTTTATAGACCATGGTCTTTCTGGAATGGAATGAGACTTTTTTACGAATGGGGAGTAACAGAAAAGATTTTTTTTGGATCCGATTGGCCAATCACAACACCTAATGAAACTATTGAAGGACTTCTAAGTCTTGAAAAATTTGCAATTGATCATCATCTACCCAAAATTCCAAACTCTGAAATTCAAGGAATAATCAACAGAAATGCAATTGAACTTCTAGAAATTTGCTAGGAAACACTTAATTGTTTATCTTCAAAATTTAATAGTTCTTTCTTTAAATTTTTATAAGAATTATTAGACAAATTAGGATCTTTAAGAAAAATTTCTTTAGCTTCATTTCTAGCATCTTCTAACATATTTAAATCTGAAAGAGAAGCAAACCTGAAACCTTCTACTCCACTCTGTCTAGTCCCTACATAATCACCAGGGCCTCTAATTCTTAAATCTTGATCTGCTAGATGAAACCCATCATTATGTTTTTCAAAAATCTTTAACCTTTCTATTGAATCATTAGAAACAAAATCTGAAAAGACAAAACAATTACCTTGAATCTTACCTCTTCCAACTCTTCCTCTAAGTTGATGCAATTGAGATAAACCAAACCTTTCAGAACTCTGAATAATAATACTACTAGCATTAGGGATATCTATTCCTACTTCAATAACTTGAGTAGATACAAGAATATCTATATTTTTATTACTAAATTCATACATTATTTTACTTTTCTCTATCAAATCCATTTCTCCATGCAATAAACCAATTCTAAATTCAGGAAAAATTTCATCTTTTAGTTTTAAATATTCTGTTAATACAGATCTGCCTCTTACTTGTTCAGATTCATGAATTAATGGACAAACAACAAAACATTGGAAGCCTTTGCCTATTTCCTCTCTTATTACATCAAAGGCATTTTGTTTAGATTCATCATCTCCACACCATTTTGTTATCACAGGTTTTCTACCAGGAGGAATCTCTAACAATGTACTAAGTTCTAAATCACCATAAAGAGTTAATGCTAAGCTTCTAGGAATTGGTGTTGCTGACATAGAAAGAAGATGAGGAGTATTCTTTGTCCTCAACAATGCATCCCTTTGATCTACTCCAAATCTATGCTGTTCATCAATAACAACTAAAGATAAAGCAGAAAAATTAATTTTTTCCTGTATCAAGGTATGAGTTCCAATAATAATATCTATTTGATGTTTTTTTATTAATGTTTGAGTTAATAATTTTGATTTAGGTCTTAAGCTACCAATAAGTAGTCCAACTTTTATTGTAATATCTTCAAATCCAGGAACTTTAATATGAATAACATTATCCAATCCTGTGTCTAGTTCTTGATCTCCAAACTCTTTCTTAATATTTAAAAAATGCTGTTCAGCTAATATCTCAGTTGGTACCATTAATGCACCTTGGTACCCACACTTAACTGTAGCAAAAAGAGATGTTAAAGCTACAATAGTTTTTCCGCTTCCAACTTCACCCTGAAGTAGTCTTCCCATAGGTTTTTTGGAGTTCAAGTCATTCATTATTTCATTAATTGCTTTTAATTGATCTTTAGTCAATTGAAATTCTAATCTCGAAAAGAAAGTATCTAAAGAATTATCATTTAAAGAAATTGAATTAGCATAAGAAGATATTTCCCTCTTAGATTTTCTTCTAAGAACATTTAATTGATTCAAAAATAATTCATCAAAAGATAATCTTCTTCTAGCATTATGAAAACTATCTACATTTTTAGGCAAATGCATATCTTTTATAGCTGTTTTTAATTCTACTAAATTAAACTTTTTTCTTATTTCTATTGGAAGAAATTCTTCAATTAGAGTAATTCCATTATCTAAAGATTTTGCTATTGCATTTCTAATCGTTCTCTGTGCCAAATCACTGTTAGATGGATAAACAGGTAATAAGTTTCCTGCATGAATTAAATTTTCTTTTTTAGGAAAACCTGAAGAGAGTAATTCATACTCTGGATTATCCATAGTAAGTTTTCTTCCAATACTTCCTATCTTTCCACTCAATATAATCCAGTTATTTATCTTAAATTGTTTAGCTAAATAAGGTTGCCCAAACCAGGTAATTTGAATATTTCCAGTACCATCACTAACAATTGCTTTAGTAGATTTCAATTTAAAATTTCCATCTGCTTTTATAGAAATAAACTGAGCAATTATGGTAGTTTCTTGATTGATAATTGAATTATTTATTTTGGAAACAGAAGAATAATCAATATGTTTTCTAGGAAAATACATTAATAAATCTTTTAGAGTATTAATATACAATGTTTTTAGTTTCTTTCTGCCAACTGAATGTAAAAATTTTAAATCTGAAAGAGGAGTATTTAAAGTAAGTTGACTTGAAATTTGAGTATTATTTAGAGTATTTTTTCTATTCAGGTTACCGTAATTCTTTTTATAAGAATTTGATATTAAATTTCTATCCCTAGAATATTTCTTTTCAACCTTATAAGCCCAATTTTTTCTCATTTCTGGAGACAATTTTAAATATGAAGAGTTATTAATGGGATATAAGTTCAAACAATCCTTTAAAGACTTTTTATGAATTTTTAAAAATTCATCTAACCCTCCCGTCACTGCCTTATTAGAATAAGAATTAAGTTTCTCTAAATCAAGAATTCGAATCAATAGACTAATTGATTTGTTATTATGACCTGTAGAAGATCCCATTAAAAAATAATTTTAAACGGAAATACTATAATTATTCTTCCTCTTCCTCTTCCTCATCAGATGGAGGTTCTCCGATAAACATAACTCCTACTGCTCCTGGCCCTAAATGAGCTCCTAATGCAGGTCCAAATTGTGATCTTAAAATTTCACCATCGTATTTATGATCTGCTAAAGAACTAGCTAGTGCTCTAGCATCAAATCCTTGAGTTGTATGTAGGACTGCCATGTTCTTAATATTCACATAACCTTCAGCAGCATCCCTAATCTGAGATAATGCTCTTAGCATGGTTCTTGGTTTCGCCCAAGTTTCAACCAGACCATCAACATTCGTTAAAATAGGCTTAACATTTAGCATTCCACCAAAAAGTGCAGTAGCACCACTGATTCTGCCACCTTTTTTCAGATAATCTAGAGTACTTACAGCAACGAATATCTTTCCTTTTTCTGATAATTCATTAGCATAATTAACAGCATCTACAGATTTCATACCAGACTTTACTGAGTTAGCAACCTCTAATACAATCAATCCAGTTCCCATACTTACACTTAAAGTATCTACAACAGTAATACTACATTTTGAATTTCCTACTTCTTTAGCAGCTTGCTCTGCGGCATTCACAGTTCCACTCAATTTAGATGATATATGAATAGAAATAATGGAATCATGTTTTTTAGCTAAATTAGTATAAATATCAATAAAATCTCCTACTGCTGGTTGAGATGTAGTAGGAAATTCTTTAGAATTTTGAAGCCTTTCATAAAAATCATCAGCAGACAAATCAACATTTTCTTTGAAAGATTCATCACCAAAATTCACTATAACAGGAACCTCAGTAATATTATTCTTTTTTAATATATCCGCGGGTATATCAGCGGCACTATCTGTTACTATTGCTATAGACACTTCATTCTCCTTAAATTATCTTATTCTAGAATATCAATTTATTCAATTCCGATAAAGTATTCACTATCATATTGTCCTGTTTGAATTAAATCAAATTCCGATTCAGGAAATTCCAATTCTAATTGGTTCAACAATCCTGTCGCTTCATCCAAGATAATATTATTTCCTGCATAAATAGAAACCAATTTTTGATTTATATCAATATTATTAATGATTTCTTTAAGAACATTATCTCTATCAGAATCATTAGCAATTAAATTATTTTCAATAAATCCTACATAATCACCTTCTTGAATATTAAGTCCATTATATTCAAGGGTTTTTACAGCAACTTTTACTGAACAAGTTTTTATATCTTCTATTGCTCTATTCATTGATTTAATATTGACGTCATAACTTTTTCCTGAAGTAAATGCCAAAACAGAAGATATGCCTTCAATAAAATTTTTTGTAGGAATCTGTGAAGCTTTTTTTGAAGTTAGTAATATTGCCTGATTACAAATTTCTATAAGATCTTTATGATTAGGGAGTAAAATGACATTTTTACCTTTACTATTTTCTATTGAATTTAATATATCTTGAACACTAGGCGAAGAGTCTTCTAAAACCTCAATAAATTCAAGGTAATCAGGTGTTATTTCAAGAAATTTTTGACGTAAAGCTGATTCTCTTGCAAAAACAATTAAAGCAATTTCTACAACTTGAAAATCTTCATCTTGACTATGATTAAACTCTGAAGTTTGTAAATTCATGTTTTGAATATCTTCATGAGAGATTTCCCCAAATTTTTGTGAATACTTTATAATTTCATCAGGATTTTCTACATGAATATGGATTTTTAATATTTCAGCATCACCAGTAATCACAAGTGATTTTCCTTTTTTATCTAAATCACCTTTAATTTGATCAACATTTAACAAAGAGCCTTGAATAACAAATGATGTACAAAAACCCCAAGATTCATCCTCTACAGACTGTAAAAATTCTCTATTAATAGGTTTTTGGTTTATCACTTCAGGAATATACAAACTCTTATCAGAAGGAATAGAAAAAACAATGTTTCCTTCTTGATCTTTAGATAAACAATTTAACGAAGCTTCCAACATCAAAGACAACCCATATCCTCCAGCATCTACTACACCTGCTTTTTTCAATAGCTCCATTTGGTTAGGAGTATCATCAACTGCTTTCTTTGCTATATCATTAGCAACTTGCCATATATATATTAAATCATCAGAATTTTGTGAAAGATTTTTTTCACTAGCTTGAGCAGATTTTTTTAACACCGTGAGTATAGTTCCCTCTTGAGGGTTAGGCATTGATTCATAAGAAAATTCTGTGGTTTTGATTAATGTGTCTACAAACTGTTTTGGACCCAAAAAATCATTTTCCTCTAATACAAAAGCTAAACCTTTAAATAATTGTGCTATTAATAACCCACTATTTCCTCTAGCCGATAACAATGCCCATTTAGACAATAGTTTAGCTATAGAACTCAAATCTAAGTTCTTTGTATCATCTGATATATAGTCTCTAATACCTTTTATAGTGAAAAACATATTAGTACCAGTATCACCGTCTGGTACAGGAAAAACATTAAGGGCATTAATACTTTCCCTATGCTCTTCAAGAGTCTCACAAAAAACTTCTACAAGTTTTATTAATTCTTCAGCCTCTAGTCCAATTTTATAATTCATATTTTTTTATTTAGTGGATTCAATAATTTCAGAAACAGCTTCTGAAATACTTTTTTCATTATTCCAAAATATTGAAGATCCAGATACTAAAAGATTAGCGCCTGCGTCTACAGCAAGTTTAGCAGTATCCTTTGAAATACCTCCATCAACTCCAATTTGAAAAAACTTCTCTAAATCCAAAAATTTTTTATTTTTTTCTACAAAATTTTTTATTTTTTCTATCACATGATATTCAAAAGATCTTCCGGATGCTCCTGGTATTACAGTCATAAAAAGAATTCTATCTAGGTGCTTCATTAAAGACACCACTTTTTGCCAATCAGTTTCGGGATTTAATGCTATTGCAGCAGACATACCTGATTCTTTAATTTCTTTAATCACTTTTACAGGATCATCATCACTCTCAATATGAAATGTAATAACATTTGCACCAATTTTTGAAAAATCTTTAATATAAGATAAAGGTCTTTTCACCATTAAATGAATATCAACAGTACACTGAATTTTTTCTTTAATAGAATCAAGGATCACAGGTCCTGCAGATAAGTTAGGGACAAAATGACCATCCATAACATCATAGTGAACTTCTTTACAATCAGTTTGCATCAACTCTTCTAACTGTTCTCCCATTCTTAGGAAATCAGCAGAAATTATAGATGCAGAAAGAGTTAAGTTTCTACACATATAAAATTAAAAATTTTTCTTTTTATTCAATAAAATTTTTGCTTCTTTTAAAGCTTTAGAAACACTAGAAAATGAAGTACCACCTATACTATCTCTGGAGTTAACAACATCTTCGATTGTTAAATCTAAAACATCTTTTTCAAACAATTTGCTAATCTTTTTTAAATCTTTCAGTTCTAAATCATTAAAAGATTTTTTTGTTGACATTATTGTTTTCAACTCAAGAGACACCTTAGCATATGCTTCTCTAAATGGCATTCCCTTCTTGACTAAATAATCAGCCAAATCTGTAGCTATCATAAAACTATCATTAATAACTTCATTGATCCTAGAATCATCGAAAGTTAATGATTGAATTAACCCTACCATGATTTGAAGAGAATCTCTAAGAGTATCAAATGAATCAAATAATGGTTCTTTGTCTTCCTGTAAATCTCTATTATAAGATAATGGAAGTGCTTTAAGAGTAGTAGATATAGTCACCAAAGACCCTATAGTTCTTCCAGTTTTACCTCTCACTAATTCAGCAAAATCCGGATTTCTTTTTTGAGGCATCATACTGGATCCAGTTGTAAATTTTTCTCCAATAGTTATAAATGAGAATTCAGAAGAAGACCATAATATCAATTCTTCAGACAATTTAGAAAGATGAATCATGCATGCCATAGAAGCATAAACAAAATCAAGAACAAAATCTCTATCTGAAACTGCATCTAAACTGTTTTGACTGATTTTAGTAAATCCTAATTCATTAGCAAGAAACTGCCTATCAATTTGAAAAGAATTTCCTGATAAAGCACCACTACCTAAAGTCAAAACATCTGATGCATGATAAGCTCTTACAAATCTTTCGTAATCTCTTTCAAGCATATGAAAATAAGCCAAAAAATGATGTCCTAAAGTTACTGGTTGAGCCCTTTGCAAATGAGTATACCCAGGAATAATTAAAGAAGAATTTGATTCAGAAATATCTAATAATGAAGCTTGAAGCCTTACAATTAATTCTTTAATTTCTTCTATAGCATCTTTTACATACATTCTAGTATCTGTAGATATTTGTTCATTTCTCGATCTTCCAGTATGAAGTTTTCCTGATAATGGGCCTACAATTTCATTTAATCTAGATTCTATATTCATATGGAGATCTTCATATTCATCTTTCCAAACAAATTTCCCTGATTCGATTTCCTCTTTGATAATATTCAAACTTTCGATTAATTTCTTTCTTTCTTTTTCATTTAAAATGCCTAATTTTTCTAAGATCAAAGAATGGGCTTGAGAGGATAAAATATCTTGTTTATATAATCTTTTGTCAAAATCCACTGACTTTGTAAAATCAGAATTGTCTACAGATCCTCTTATTATAGAGACTAAATCTTTATCTTTTTTATTCATTTTCACAAGATTAACTATTATCAGGGGGTTGTTTATACCTTTGTAACTGACTAGGAAGACTAAATATATCTATAAAACCAGTAGCAGAGTGATGGTTGAATTTATCTTCCTCAGAATAAGTAGCTAAATCATAGTTATACAAAGAATATTGGGATTTTAAACCATTCACTAATGCATTACCTTTAAATAATCTTATTCTTACTTCTCCAGAAACATATTTCATCGAACTATTAACAAATGCATCAAGATTTTCCCTCAAACCTGAAAACCATTTTCCATCATATACTAAATCAGCATATTGTTGACTAAGATAAGATTTAATTCTCAATTGCTCTTTAGTTAATATTGATTTTTCTAGTGCCCTCAAAGATATATTCAAAACAGTTGCACCTGGAGTTTCATATACTTCTCTAGATTTTATTCCGACCAATCTGTTTTCTATATGATCTATTCTTCCTATTCCATGTTCACCAGCAATTTCATTTAGATTTCTTACCAAGTCAACAGGATTTAAAAATTCTCCATTCAATGAAACAGGATTTCCAGAATCAAATGAAATTATCAAATCCATTGGTTCTTCCGGTGCATCACTAGGGGATTTAGTAATTATATATGCATCATCAGGAGGAATAGTCCAAGGGTCTTCCAAATCTTCCCCTTCTATTGCAACTCCCCACAAATTGCGATCAATAGAATAAATCCTTTCACCCACTCCTGGTAATTGAATATTTAGTTTTTGAGCATATTTTTTTTCTTCATCTCTTGTCATTTTTCCTTCACGAGCAGGAGCTATAATTAATAATGGATTTTCAAATGAAAGAGTTTTTATAGCCGAATCTAATCTCACTTGATCATTTCCTTTTCCAGTACATCCATGAGCTACTGCTACTGCATTAAATTTTCTAGCAGTTTCAACTAATTTTTGAGCTATAAGGGGTCTACCTAAAGCAGTTGCTAATAAATATTGATTTTCATAAATTGCACCAGCTTTTAATGAAGGAAAAACAAAATTCTTTATAAATTCTTCACTTACATCTACTTGAATACAATCAATTGCACCAGCACTTTTAGCTCTATCTATCAAATCTTGTGATAAATCTCCGTTACCTAAACCTACAGTAAGTGTAATAACATCAAATCCATAATTTTTTTTAATCCAATCTATAGAAATTGTGGAATCAAGACCACCACTATAGGCTAAAATAGCTATTTTTTTCGATTTACTCATTTTCTTATTATTATCCTAAATTTTCTCTTCTATTAAAGCTTCTTCTAATATTTTTATTGCTTGATTCATTTCACCTTCCGTAACATTTAAAGGAGGAAAAAATCTAATAATATTAGGCCTTACAGCGTTTAACAATAATCCTTTAGAAAGACATCTCTCTATTACTGCTTGGGCTTTATTTTTTCTTAATTCAAGACCGAGTAATAATCCAAATCCTCTTACAGCCTCTATATCATGCCTGTCTTTAATAACCTCTAACATTGAATACAAATACTTCCCCCTTCTTGCTGCTTCGGCAGGTAAATCTGTTTCTATAATATATTTGGCAGAAGCCCAACCAGCAGCTGTAGTTAATGCATTTCCCCCAAAAGTAGAACCATGATCACCTGGAGACAACACAGAAAACCTTTCTTTACACAAAAAAGCCCCTAGAGGCACTCCCGCGCCTAAAGCTTTTCCTAAAACCATAACATCTGGATCTAAACCAAATTTTTGATATCCAAATAATGTACCAAGTCTTCCCATCCCAGTTTGAACTTCATCTACCATAAATAAAACATTATGTTCTTGACACCATTTTTGTACACTAAGTAAATATTTTTGATCTGGAACATTTATACCACCTTCTCCTTGTACTACTTCTAAGAGTACTGCACATGTTTTTTCACTAACCTTTTCTAAAAATTTATCAAAATCATTATATTCGACATTTATAAAGCCTGGCATTAGAGGTTCCCATTCTTCTTGATAATGTTTTTGGCCTGTAGCAGCCATCATTGCCATAGTTCTTCCATGAAAAGAATTATTAGCAGTAATTATCTCATATGCACCATCTAACATCTCTCTACCCCATTTTCTAGCTAACTTGCATGCGCCTTCATTAGCCTCTGCTCCACTATTAGCAAAAAACACTCTATCATAACAAGAATTATCAGCTAATAATTTCGCCAATCCAAGTTGTGGAATTGTGTAATAAAGGTTCGTCATTTGCATGATTTTTTTTGACTGTTCTTGAATAGCATTAGTTACTACAGGGTGAGAATGACCCAAGTTTAAAACAGCCCAACCTGAAGTAAAATCTAGATATTTATTTGAATTCGAGTCCCACACAAGAGTCCCTTTACCCATTACCAAAACTACAGGCAACCTATTTACAACTTGCATATAATATTGAGATTCTATGTTTTGCCAAGTTTTTAATTTATCTATATTTTGATTCATATCAAATAATCCTTGTTCCAATTTTTTTATCAAAAATACAATCTAATAATGCTTTATTTATCCTTCCATCTATTATATGAGTTGAAGAAACATTTGAAAGAGCATTAATACAAGCATGAACTTTTGGTATCATTCCTCCCTTCGCAATTCCAGATTTTATTATTTCTTTTGCTTGAGAAGTTGTCATGTGAGGTATAACTCTACCATAAAAATCTAATACTCCTTCAACATCTGTCTGAAAAACTAGCTTATCTGCATTCAAACTTTTAGCTAAAAATCCTGCTGCTGTATCAGCATTAACATTTAATATTCCATCTTCTTCTAAATTTAAAAAATCTATATTGAATGCTATAGGAGATATAACTGGAATAGAAGATTTTAATATTTTTATCAAAGATTTGACATTACATTCAACTATTTCACCTACTAATCCCAATTTTTTATCTTTTATTTTTCCTACAAATAATTTATCTGAAACACCTGAGAAACCTACAGCACTCGCCCCTAAAACATTTAATTCGTTAACTATTTTTGTATTTATTAATCCTGCAAGGACTCCAATCGCAACTTCCATAGTTTGAATATCTGTTCTCCTGAGACCATTAATAAATTCAGGTCTAATGCCTAACTTAGATGCCCATTCAGAAATTTGTTTTCCTCCTCCATGTACAACAACTACATTAAAACCAAATCTTTTTAATTCTACTAAATCAGTTAAAGTGCTATCACCAATCCCTAAAGTACTACCTCCAATTTTTACAACTATCACACCTTTTTTCTGCTTTTCAATATTAGTCTTAGAAGTCATCTCATTAAATAAAAATAGATCATATTACTAATATAAAACACAATAAAAATATTATGTTCTATAGGCTGAATTAAAAACAACATATTCTTCAGTTAAATCACTGCCCCATGCAGATCCATGACCATCTCCAATGCCAAGATCAACTAATATCTCTACTTCAGATTTTGTAAGAGCAGCTATGACAGATGTTGGATTAAAAGGTATAGATTTTCCTTCTTCGACAATTTGAATATCATTGATAAATATTTTTATCTTTTCTTCTATAATGGTCGAATCAGAATTACCTATAGCCATCATAATCCTGCCCCAATTAGGATCTCTTCCATAAACAGCAGTTTTAACAAGGTTGGAAGAAACTATTTCTTTAGCTATAAGTCTAGCTTCAATACTATTTTTAGACCCCTGCACTCTTGCAGTAATTAAATGTTGTGCACCTTCTGCATCCATAGCAATTTTTTTAGATAAATCCTCAGCCACCATTTCTAAACCTTTGATGAATTCATCATGTATTGAAGAGTTTTCATCAATTTTTTGACCTGATTCTCCATTAGCTAATAAAATTACTGAATCATTAGTACTAGTATCACCATCAACATCAATTTGATTAAAAGTTTTATCAACAACATCTTTCAAAACTTTCTTCAAATATGATGATTCAGATTTTGCATCTGTGGTAATGAAAGCTAACATTGTAGCCATATTGGGATGAATCATTCCTGAACCTTTGGCAACACCCGAGATATGAATTTTTCCACCTTCATTCTCAATTTCAAGAGATATTTCTTTAGTAATTGTATCTGTAGTAATAATAGATTTTGAAAAATCAGATCCACCTAAATCAGAAACATTAATTTTACTTAAATTCTCTCTTATTAAACCCATCGGCAATTCTACTCCGATTACACCTGTACTGCATAAAACGAAATCTAGGTCAGTATTCAAATGTTTTTTTGTAAGGTCTATTAATTCTCTTGCGTCACTCATACCCTGATCTCCTACACAACAATTAGCTGATCCACTATTTACTACTACGCCTTGAATAATATCAGGTAGAGATTTACTTAATGTTACTGAAGGAGAAACAATTTTATTTTTAGTAAATACACCAGCCCAATTTGA